>Ga0307379_10002787_pt1 | contig 25610 bp, 18 predicted proteins | sample UN2MG_FD_202237 | JGI IMG/M metagenome (GOLD analysis project Ga0307379, IMG submission 202237) | Soil microbial communities from Risofladan, Vaasa, Finland - UN-2 | ecosystem: Environmental > Terrestrial > Soil > Coastal area > Acid sulfate soil | place: Finland: Risofladan, Vaasa | collected...
CTGGCCGGATGAGGGACGTCTCGAGCGTCTGGACAGGAATGGCCATGTTGATCAGAGCGACCACTGGATCGAGTTCGAGAAAGTGGACAGCATGGCTTTTGAGATGGATGATTTCTGCCGTGCAGTGCGCGAAGACCGTGCCCCGCTGGTGACCGGCGAGGAAGGCCTGAAAAGCCTTCTGCCTGTGATTGCAGCAGTAGAGAGCGCTAAAACAGGCCGGCGCATTTATTTGGATGACCTGATTTAGAAGGCGGTTTTTAACCTTCTACTTTGAGCCTTTTCCGCTATTCTCGGCGCCTTTCGGCACCTGGCGCGTGGCGATTGTGATTATCAGGCGAAGGAAGACCTTGAAGATCATGGAGAAAAACCAGATTATCGGCTCGAACAACTTGCCGAAGGCTATGTTTCCAAATTTTGAAACTCTTCTTTCAAGCTGGAGAACTGCATATAGATCATCGAGTGCCTTAGAAATCTCCGGATTTATCTTTTCTATAAATTCGAGCCGGTCGAGCACATCATTGGTTATTTCGGGATAGTTCTGAGCGCTGATTTTATACTTGGCGCAAAACTTTCTCAGGCGCTGAAGAGCGGATTTTACCGGATTATTCCCGAAATCTTCCAACAGCTTGCGAAATGCCTCGAGCTTGAGATCATCGGTGATTTCTTCCTTGAGATGCAGCCTTTCAGCCATTTCAATCGCCTGAACGAAAAAACGGTTTTCTTTCAGGGTGGTGAGATGGTCTTTGAAAACCGGGCTGAAAGAAATAATCCCCTCGAGGCTGTCAGCCAGGCGATTGGTTTCATCGAACTTGGTTTTCCCGAGCAGTTTGCGCACCAGCTCACACAGGACATCACGCACATCCGGACTGTCAATGTAATTCTGGAACATTCCGGGGTTTTCGCTGGCGAAGCGTTTGGTGGCGGGATTCTGCTTGAAATGTTCCAGGAACCGGATAAGCTCGGCGGTGTTATCGATATCCACCCGGCGGGCAATCTCCTTAAAATAAATAGTTCCGGTCGAGACCAGGCTGCTGTCTGTAATCAAACCCAGCTCAGGCAAATAAAAGCTTAGAATATTGGCCAGCTTATAGGCATTTTTCACAGAACTGTATTCGCTTCCCTGGGTTTCCAGGTTTTTGGTCTCCTCTGAATAAGCTTCGAAAATCAGCTTACCGATCTTCTGACTCACCTCTTCATCGGAAATAAGCGGCACATCCACAGTCTTCCCTGCTTCAGCATCGAAATTCAAAATCATCTGCCGCGTTTCAGCCAAACGCTCGAACATCCGCTCAAGATCGAGATAGTTTTTTTTCATTACAAAATGCTCGATATATTTTAACAGATTTTGCCTTTCGACCTGGAATGTTGAGGCTAAAAGCAGACCGGCATAAAGCTGGTTCCCGGACTGAATCATTTTCTCGCCGGAGTTTTTAATATCTTTGCCGAACTCCATGAAATACTCAGGGTAAAAATATTCCATCTGAGTTAGCTGCTTGTAATTGATAATCTCCCGGAATCTGTTAAAATTGGTTTCGGCGCAAAAAATAAACTCCTCGAACTTGGCTCTGAGAGGCTTGTAGAGACGGTTTACCGTATCTTTTTGCGAGAGATAGCCCAGAATAAGATTCTTTATCTTGCCCGCCTCAACTATCGAGCCGCGCGAAATAAGCAGATTATGATTGTTGACTAATCCTTCAAGTTCACCGACAACGACCATGTCGATAATTCCCGATAAAAGATGATTTGCCTTTAATAAAAAACACAACCATGTTTAAAAGTGCATTCTTACAGGAAAAAATGCAAGATAATTTACAGCCTGACAGCTATTATTATATCGACCCTTCCTGAGTCTTGGTTTATTTTTTTAAGATTTTTTAAGAACTGCGGATTTTAATTCAATTCTCAGATAAGGAAGCCAGGCCTGCTTGCAGGTGGAAAAAACCGTGTCTGCTACTGATTCGAGAGCTTGTTCAACAGTTTTTCCGCCTCGGCCCGAATCCTGGGCGATCTGTCCATACTGAGAGCTTTCTCGATATTCCGGCGGGCCTCATCCGGTCTGCCCATTTCAGCCAGGACCCGGCTTAACAAGAGGTAGGCTACCGGACTCGGTGTGTTGGCTATCTCATGGAGAAGCAATCGCCTTGCGGTATCCCAGTTTTCATAACGGCAATGCAGCCCGATTAACTGGCGCACCACCTGGAGCTGATCAGGATGCTCTTTCAGCAGATTGATCGAAAAAACATCCGCGGTTTTGAAATCCCCCATTTCTATCAGCATTCCTGCAGCCTGGAAGTAAGAATCCGGAGCTTTGAGCCGCATCCTGGAAACTATTTGCAACTGCTCGAGAGCTTCCTCCTTTTTACCCAATGCTGCTAAGCTTTGAGCCAGAAGCATCCGCACCTCGGCATCCACATCCGTCCGGTCGATGATCGACCGCAGGACCCTGACAGCTTCCTGGTGTCTGCCCTGCCTGAACAGCAAACCACCGAGATATTTGCGCGCTACTGGATTGGTGGGATTCATGGCGAGTGTCTTACGTATTTCCCGCTCAGCCTCGTTCAGGGAGTCCCGGAAAAAGAAAAAGATGCCCGTTTTGAGATGTTCCATTACATGGGGATGCTCGTCAACAGCCAGCGACAACAGGTCCGGATGTGAGTCACCGACATAGCCCAAAGCACGCATGGCGCGCTCCTGCCGGGGATCAACCCTTTGTTCTCTGGTGATACGCAAATCCTCAGGCTTTTCAACAAAGCGGACAAGTGACGATTCAAACCCGGTGACTTCCGCCTCGATTTGTTCCTTGCTGACTTTCGAAGGACAGAGATTATGTTGCTCCTCGAAGTCGGAAGCCAGATCGTAGCACTTGTAAGATTCACCTTCGCAAAGGATGAAGTGATAGTCCTCCGGGGTCCAAACTGACCTGAGATCATTGTCAGCATCTAATTTCAATCTGATTCTTCCAACCTTCAGCTCGCTGTAACAAGGTTTTTCCCTGATTCCGGGATCCAGCAGGTAGCTTACCGGCGCCCCAGTGGGTGCCGCCCGACCCTCCATTCCCACGAGCCGGACAATTGTGTAAAAAATATCGCCGATCGAGACCAGAGCCTCCCGCGTCTCAGGAGGGCCGGTCAGTCTTTTGTGGCGGATAATTAAAGGGATATGCACCAGGGGCCGGTAGAGAAACACGCGGTGGCCCAAAAGCCCGTAACTGCCAAAAACCTCCCCATGGTCGCTGGTGACAACCACCAGAGTATTCTCGTACAGGCCGCGTTGCTTGAGGCAGTCCAGCAGTTCTTGGATTTTGGCATCCAGGTAGTTCAACGCCCCATCGTAAAGGGCGCACAGGATTTCGGAATCCCCGGCCGAAAGCTGAATCGGACCTTTATTCACCAGGTTTTGATCGTGGTTCACACTGTCGATTCTGGTGCTTACTTGCTGGCCTTCTTTCAAATACAGACTGCGGTAAGGTTCAGGGGGATCGTAGGGGTTGTGCACATCCATATAATTTATAAAAACAAAAAACGGGGCTTCCTGAGAATCACCTTTCTCTAAAAACCGGCGTACCAGTTTGTTAGTATGTTCTGTATTATGGGGTTTGCGCTGAGTGATCACGGCGCTGTCGGCCCAGACCGATTCAACAATCTCGAAACCCTTGGCCAGGTTATTTGTAGAACCGATATAAGGATTGTTGCTGAATCCGGCGGTCCGGTATCCCCTGGTTTTGAGAAGCTGCGCCAGGGTGGGGATACTTTCGGCCAGCCAGTTATGCTGCATGTGCGTGCCGTGTTCGCTGGGCAGGAGTCCGGTAAAAAGAGTGGCGTGGGCAGGCAGGGTCCAACTGGAGGAAGAGACAGCCCGACTGAAGCGCAGTCCCTCGGCGGCCAGCCGGTCGATATTGGGAGTGGTTTCCCTGTGGTAGCCATAGCAGGAAAAATGGTCTGCCCGGGCCGCATCAAGGACAATTAACAGGATATTCGGCAGCGGCCCTTCAACCCGGGAGGCAGTCGAACAGGCGAAAAAAGCGGAAAAGGAAACGAATAGGATATAGCGGAAACAGGCAGACAATTTGTGTCCTCAGCGTTTAAAATTTGAATTCACGAAGGCGGATTCAGAAAGCACGAGGCCTTGGAGAATTATAACAGCTTCATCTTGCCCAGGCAACCGGGCCGGGTTTTGAGATCGAAGGAATCCCGCTTGGCCTGATAAATCCCGAAAACGCTCGAAACCAATCGGCAAAAAGGCCCCGACAACGGCAGGCCGCCTGAAGGGAGTGTTCCTCAAGCTTGCCTGAGGAACTTAAATGGTTTAAATTCCCAATCGAACCACAAGACCGGGAATCCAGGCGTGAAAATACTTTACACTTCCGATCTGCACGGGCGTATCAAGGCCTACGAATCTGTGCTCACAAGGGCGAAAGCCGCCGGAGTCAGGGCAATTATAAACGGCGGGGATATTTACCCCCTGGGGCGTGATCTTTTCCAGGTTCAGCGCTCATTCCTCACCGGTTTCTTTACCGACTACCTCGAGCGCTGCTATCATGAGGGAATAACTTATCTGGCCACTTTGGGCAACATGGATCTCAAGGGGCTTGACAATATTTTCCGCCGCACAGTCAAGCAAGCCTCCAGCGCATTCAGCCTGCTCGAGGAAATGGTCACATTCAACGGTTACACCTGCGTAGGCTCGGCAATGACCATTGACGGCCCGTTTTCCCTTAAGGACCGCTGTCTGCGGGACACTCCTGATTCGATAGTGCCGCAAACCCTCGGTCCCGCGCTTATGTCCGACGCCAGCGGCATCTACCAGGTACCGGACTGGCAGCAGCGGGTCAGGGAACTGCCCGCTTTAACCGAACACTTAAGCCGCCTTCCCAGGCCCAAAGAACCGGAAAAGACGATTTACGTGCTCCACCAGCCGCCCCACGGCGTGAACCAGGGAATAATCTCCTCCGGGGCCGATGTGGGCTCCCGCGCTGTGGCTGACTTTCTGGCCCAAAGCCGGGCTCTGCTCGGCCTTCACGGACATATCCACGAATCACCTTTTGTTGGTGGAAGCTGGCGCTCAAAGATTGGCTGCACAACCTGCCTGCAACCCGGCCAGCTCTCAGACGACAGGTGCGTCACTGTGGTTATCGATCTGGAAACCCTCCAGGCCGAACGCGACTGTTAAAACCCCGGGAAGCGGTCTGCGATCTCAGGTCTTTTCGGCAATCTCAAAATCGTAATCTATCTCCACTTGTGATCTGAGCGTCGCTGAAACAGAACAATACTTATCCTGGCTCAGCTCGATAGCGTGTTTCAATTTGTCTTCCGGGATGTCTTTACCGGCAACAAAATAAGAAAGTTTAATATTTTTCCAGGCCTTGGGATGCTCTTCAGCCGCCTCGGCCTCAATTCTCACCTCAAAATCGGCCACCTCCACGCGCATCTTTTTAAGAATCGAGATAACATCCATGCCAGTGCAGCCAGCGAGCGCAAGAAGCACGAGCTCCCCCGGGTGAACGGCGCTGTTGGCACCGCCGCCTTTTTCCGATCCATCCATTGTAATTGCATGGTTCGAGGGCGGATTGCCGACAAACTGAAGGCCTTCAACCCACCTCGCTTTGGCTTTAACCATATTTTCCTCCTTAAAGTAAAGTTACTACTCAGGTCATAAAATTGTTTACATCTGTCCGTAAAGGAAATTCTTTTTCTTCTTTTGATGGCAAAAGAAGCAAAACCATTTCTTTTGTAACCAAAAGAAACAAAAGTTAATCCCGGCATTTAAGTCCTTTACTCCGCTCCGCCAAGCTCGCCTGGCGCGATAATGCTGCGCAAAGGCCTGCCTGGGCGTTGTACATCTAGTATGGCGATGATGGAAATTACTTGTCTTCTACATGCTCCAAAAACAGGGGCCCCGGACTTCAGGGCTTCTGATAGTCTTTAGTTTCACCTGGGATGGCTTTATCATCCCAGGTAGTGGCATTAAAACCTCTTTCCAGCAGTTGTAGAAGCTTTTCTCCCGGGGTATTTCAACCGTTGTCAGGTAAAGTAAGTCGCCGGCGCCTTAAATGTAAGAATCGACATCTTGTAAACTGTTCCTGTTTACTCAACTTATATTAATGACCAAGGCTAAAGCATATAAAAACAATATAAATGGAAACTATTTAATGCTCCCTGTAGTAAATCCAATCCTGCAGCTTCAAGACAAACCACCTTCACCTTGCCTTAGGGGGCAAAGGCGGAAAAAACCGGGTCAATCGAGAAGCGGCCTGCTCGCGGAAGCTAGGGATTTAAATCCAGTCCGAAGCCGTAAGGTAAGTTCGCGTCAAGGGTCACAGGGAGCTTGCCTTTTACCGGCATGACCAGCTTTCCGAAAAGCTCTTTGACAAGTGCGGCCTGGCTGGCGGGACAATCCGAATAGAGGCAAATATAGCAGTCGACATCAGGGAAAAGAGTGATCGTACGCGGGTCACCGAATGAGGCCATTATTAACGGCGAGTTTCCCTCGATCAGTCGGCGGATAAATTCCACCTGGGTGGGAGTAAAACCGTGGGCGGAGTACTCAGGAGGCAGATTTGTATACATCGCACAGAGGATGATTCCTGCGTTTTGCGCTTCCTCCCAGGCTTCATCGAGCCTGGCCGGGGAAACCTGGCTGTCTATCTGGCGGGTGATTACCCGGTCGAAAACCTTGCGCAGGGCCTCATCGAGAGTCTTTTCCTTGTCCCGATCGAACATGGCGGTAAAAGAAAGGTTGAGCAGGGTCCGGTGCATACCAGGATCCAGGGGCAGAAGGCGTTTCCTGTCGCGCAGAAGCGTTATCGAGTCCTCGGCGATGAGCGTGGCCACCTCGAGGTTGGCCGGACCGGCCACCCGCTTGTCGATCTCATCCGGCCTGATAGAAACCGAGCCGGTTTTTTTGAGCTTTTTTTTGAGCGCGGTCACTCTTTCGACCGCTTTGTTGATCCGGGAGAGCGGAATCTTTTCCTCGACTACGGCCTTGCATAAAATTTTCAATACCCGATCCGGCTCGGGCACGCCAGCCAGCACATCCACTCCGGCGTTGACAGCAGCCACAAGAGTCGCCTCATCCAGTAAATTGACACGCGCCTGATCCGAAAGGTCCGGAGTGATGACAATACCATTAAACCCTATCACCTCACGCAGAAAAACCTCCAGCAGGTGGCGGTTTGTAATTGACGGCATCGGCTGGCCGGTCAACAGGTCCGGAATTTCTCTCCAGTCAACCATCAAGGCGGACAGCCCGGACTGGGCAAGTATTTCATAAATGCTCAGCTCAGTGTCGACAAGCAGCTTCCGCAGGTGATGGAGCCATTTGGAGCCACTGATTTCCCCGCTTCGGATTTCTGCGGTTCCCGGAAAGTAGCGCGGCACGGGTACTGCGCCGCCGCTATGCACCCCTTTGATAAAAGCCACTGAGAGCCTGGTAACCAGATGCAGCCTTTCGCCGAAAGAGCGGACCGGCGGCAGGCCTTCAGGGAGTCCGGCTCCCAGCCGGCTGCATGTCGGCCCGAAAACCAGGTTTATGCCCACAGCCCCGGCTTCCTCCGCTATAATTTTACCCGCCAGATAGCCGTATTCTCCACTACGCGTGGCGCCAAACGCCATGTTGGAAGGGAATATCGTGCCCTCTTTCAAAAGCGAGCCCAGGCCGTTCTCTACATCAGCGGCCACCACCAGAGGGAGCGCCAAACCCTGCTGAATCTCGTAGACCTGCATCGCTGTTTCATAGAGCTCGCCTTCCTTGATTACGATCCCGCCGATCAGGCCGGCTCCCAGCATCTCACGCTGCCGCTGGAATTCCGGACCCGCGTACCATTTGTGATAACCGTAAAAAGGAGTCCAGATCATCATGCCGATTTTCTGCTCCAGGCTGAGCACGGACTCCGGGCTTTCATTAGACATAAATATCTCCCCGAAGATATTCCTTCGAGCATTTAGACTATCGACAGTGCGCCAAAGCAGCCGATATTGGATGATCTGCGGTACCCGAGCGAAAATTTCAACCCGGTTAAAGATAATAATAAAAGCTTGCCCCAAGCACAATGAATGTTTTTATCCGAACTCTCAAAAACCAACAGGCACGCAAGCCGCGTTGCTATCGGCAAACCGATATCGATCATTCTGCATGAATAATTCAGCTCAGAGGGGGGCAACGAAAAAGATCGCAATTCCCCAATCTCTGTGGCCGCCCTTTTTTCTCTTTTCTCTTCTTGACAAAAAGACTACCTTGATTTAAAGTGTTGCAGATATGACCTTTGCTATTTAAAAATTCCGCGTGTAATTCAAACTTTAAGCCAAAACTGTAGAGGACTACCTGACATGATTATCCCGGATGATCTCCTTTATACCGAAGAACACGAATGGGTTCGCATTGAAGATGATTTGGCTGTTGTAGGGATTACCGATTACGCTCAGAGCGAGCTGGGAGACATAGTTTTTGTCGAGCTGCCGGAAGTGGGCGATGAGGTTATAGCCGCCGAAACCTTTGGTACAATTGAAGCGGTCAAGACTGTTTCCGATCTTTTCAGTCCTGTCTCCGGCACTGTGGAAGAGGTGAACGAGGCGCTCGGGGACAGCCCCGACCTGGTCAACAAGGATCCTTACGGTGACGGCTGGATGATAAAGATCAAATTCGCCGAGAATCCCGAGAATCTGCTCTCGCCCAAAGAATACCGCAGGATGGTGACCTAGCTGATACAGTAAAAATCTTTTTGCGAGCGGTGATGAAAACCCGGCTCGCGCCAAGCAAGGTGCTACGCATAGTAAATTGAATAATATAAACCCATAGCAAATCGGACCCGAACCAGGGCCCGAAAACAGCTTAGATGAGATACACCCCCCATACAGAAGAAGAAATCCGGCTGATGCTGGAGACCATCGGGGTGGGGACCGTGGATGCGCTTTTCAGCTCCATACCCGGAGATGTCCAGGAATCATGCTCTATGGAGCTGCCCCATCCCTTGAGCGAGATGGAGGCTGCGGAATTGATCGAAAGCCTGGCCCGTGAAAACTACGACCCCGCCTCAACTGTCTGCTTTCTCGGGGGCGGGGCATACGATCATTACATCCCGGCGGCAGTAGACCAATTGATCCTGCGCTCGGAATTCTACACCTGCTACACCCCCTACCAGGCCGAGGTCAGCCAGGGAACTCTTCAGGCTATCTACGAATACCAGAGCCTGATCACGAGGCTCACCATGCTGGACATTGCCAATGCAAGCGGTTATGACGGTGCCTCGGTCACTGCGGATGCCGCTCTCATGGCCTGTGCGATCAAGCGGGAGCGTGAGGTGATCCTGGTCTCCGAGGGTGTGAATCCGGCCTACCGCAGAGTGGTGGAAACTTACAATTTAGGCGGCGGCAGGCAGGTGAAAACCGTTCCCACTGCGCATGGCGCTACAGACCTCGAGGCTCTCGAACGGCTGCTGGATGAGAAGACCGCGTGCCTGATTATCGGCCAGCCCAACTTTTTCGGCGTTGTGGAGAATGTCGATGAGTTGTGCCGCATGGCGCAGCGTGCGGGAGCCCTGTCCATTGTGGTAAGCGATCCGATCGCTCTGGGGATTCTCAAGCCCCCGGGCGAGGCTGGGGCTGATATCGCTGTTGGCGAGGGGCAGCCCCTGGGAGTGCCTTTAAGCTACGGCGGGCCTTATCTCGGGTTTTTCGCCACGCGGGAGGCTTTCAAGCGCCAGCTTCCGGGGCGGCTCGTGGGTCTTACCGAGGATGACCAGGGGCGGCCGGGCTACGTGCTGACCCTTCAGACCCGCGAGCAGCATATCCGGCGCGAGAAAGCCACTTCCAATATCTGCACCAACCAGTCCCTTCTGGCCCTTGCCGCCACGATTTACCTCTCCCTGGCGGGCAAGGATGGGCTCAGGCATATCGCAGAGCTGTGCCTTCAGAAAGCCCATTACCTCGCCGGGCGCATTGCAGAACTGCCCGGCTTCAGGCTTGCCTGGCCCGAGCAGCCGTTTTTCAGGGAATTCGTGGTGGAAACGCCGAAACCACCGGCCGAGATAATCGAGCGCCTGCTCAAGAAAAATTTTCTTGCAGGCCTCGATCTGGGGAAGTTCGGTAAAAAGCTTGAGCATAAGCTGCTTGTCGCTGTCACCGAGCGGCGCACCAGGGAGCAGCTTGACGCCTTTGTGGAGGCCCTGGCCGAAATCTGACCGACAGGAGACAATCAGGCCAGCCCTCTTTAATCACCAGGCAAGCCGGTAGTGCCGAACATACTGCGAATTGACTTCTCGCCTGTTGAATCCCGGCTCTACATAATCTCAACCTTTCTCGCCATACCTTCCCGCTTGCCTGGAACTACCTACAGGAGACCGCTGCCCATGAGATGTTCACTTCGAGTTCTTTTCCTTTCTCTTTTGGTATCATTCCGGGCCGGAGCTGAAAACGCTGTCACCCCGGGCCGGTTCATAGTCGAGCCGCCCACCCTGGTCTGTCTCGGTTTCGAGTGGTATATCGAAGGCGACTCGAACCGTAACGCCACGGTCGAGGCAAGCTATCGCAAAGCCGGGGGGAAGACCTGGAACCCTGCACTGCCCCTTCTGCGCATCGGCGGCGAGAGAGTCTGGGACCCCCCGGTTTATCTCGACTACACCGTGCCGCACATGTTCGCCGGGAGCATTCTCGACCTGGCACCGGACACTGAATACGAGTGCCGCCTGGTTATGCGGGACCCGGATGGTGTAAGGGGGGAGGCTGAGAAGGTGGTCCGGGTGCGCACGCGGGGCGAACCCAAAGCGTCCGCGGATGGGAGACGGCTCCATGTCTACCCGCCAGGCTGGAAAGGCCTAAAAGAGGAACCCTCGTTCACCGGGCTTATGCGGGCCTATCAGGGCGCGGGAGGAGGCGACTGGGCCGTGGTCAGCGAGCGGAAAGCGGGGCCGGGCGATATCATCCTGGTCCACGCCGGGCTTTACAAGAGTGAGCGCCTGATGTACTCGGACCCCCTGAGCCTGCCCTTTCACGGAACATACGTTCTCACGGCCAAAGGAACCCCTGAGAAGCCGGTCGTGATCCGGGCCGCGGGTGACGGCGAGGTGATTTTCGACGGCGACGGGTGCTACCGGCTGTTCGATGTAATGGCCGCAGATTACCACATATTCGAGGGCCTTACTATCCGCAACTGCGATATCGCTTTTTTTGCCGGGCTCAAAGATGTGCTCGGCTCAAGCGGCCTGGCGGTCAAAAACTGCAGGCTCGAAAACGTGGGTATCGCTGTCACAGCCCAGTATGCAGGCTCCAAGAACTTCTATATCGCGGACAATTTCATAATCGGCCGGGACGACCGCTACCGCCTGGTGGGCTGGTACGATCCCGGCATTTACGGGGCGAGCCCGCTCAAGTCTTACTATGCAATCAAAGTCTACGGCCAGGGTCATGTGGTCTGCCACAACTATATCGCATATTTCCACGATGGGATCTGTGTCTGCACCCACGGCTCGCCAGAGGAGGCTCAGGATAATAAGTGCGTGGCTATCGATTTCTACAATAACGATATCCATCTGGTGACCGATGATTTTATCGAGGCGGACGGCGGTGTGCACAATATCCGGGTTTTCCGTAACCGGGGCGTAAACTCGGCCCAGTGCGGCCTCTCAGCCCAGCCGGTTTTCGGAGGGCCGGCTTATTTCATCCGCAATGTGCTCTATCACGTGCCCTGGGGCCTGGCTCTCAAGCTGAAAGTAAAACCCGCAGGCCTCGTCCTCTACCACAACACAATCTGCGCGGAGAGCCGCAACGAGGAAAGCGTCTCGAACGCCCATTTCCGCAACAACCTGTTCCTGGGCACTGATCATCCGGGAAGGGAAATCGTGCGCTTCTCGAACTCGACCTCCTACTCGACTTACGACTACAACGGCTACCGCCCGAACAACAGCGCGGGCAGCCAGTTTTTCTGGAGGTGGCCCGGCAGCGGCAAGAGTTTCGATAACACAGTCAACAAGCAGCAGTTCAGCGCTTTTGCCACACTCGAAGAGTTCAGGCGCGCCACAGGTCAGGAAAGCCACGGAATCATTGTGGATTACGATATTTTCGAGCGCCTGGAGAAACCGGACCCGCAGAAGCCCTATTCTATCTACACTGCCGGAGACCTGGATTTCAGTCTCAGGCCGGGTGGCGCAGCAGTGGATGCCGGCTGTGTGCTGCCCAATGTAAACGACAATTTCACAGGCCGGGCGCCCGATTTAGGGGCCTGCGAGCTGGGTCAGCCCCTGCCGCTATATGGGCCGCGGCCTGCGGGAGATCTCCGCTAAAAAACCGGGCCGGTACAAAGTTCTGTTTTCCATAAAGTTAGCAGTTAAAAACTTTTTAATACGACTTGACACGTTTAAATTGCTGGAAAAGCATACGGGAGAATTTTTTATGAAGCGAGCGCCGGTTGGATTTCCGAGGAAAATTTTCCTGAAACACTTCTTATTTATTTCTTTTTCAATCACTATTCTTGTCGCTTTACCCTTCTCCGGTGCCGCAGCAGACAGCACACACACAGTACTCAATCCGCATGTCAGCACGGACAAATCAATCGACTGCAGCAGTCTAGACCGCATTCTAAAAGGTTTGATAAAGAAGGACATGACAGACGAGCAGAAAGTCCTTGCTGTGTTCCATTGGATCCGCAGGGTGCTGTATCACGGCGACGGGCCTGAAGAACTGGCCTTTGATTTCCACAAAATGATCAATGTCATGGGCAACGGAAGCTGCCTGCGCCAGACCACGCCGCTGTCTGTGCTTTTAAGCCGCCTGGGCTACGAGTCGGAAAGCTGGACGCATGACGGACACCACATGATACAGGTGAAATATGGGGGCAGGTGGCACTGTCTTGACCCGCACATGAACTTTTACGTTTACGACCGCTCAGATCCGCCGGAGATCGCCGGGATTGAAGAGCTGCGTGCCGACTCGACCCTGGCCTTTGACGCGGTCAGGGAAAACCGGGCCGGGCCCGGCTATTTGCTCTGCGGCGACAGGCCTGGATTTTTTACCGGCAGGGGAGAGTGGATAAAAGAACAATTCTCCGGGCGCCCCTGGCCTGAGATGAGGATCGAAGAGCCTTTCGGAAAGATCACCCTCCGCCGCGGCGAGAGCTATATCCGGACCTGGATGCCGGGCCCGCATTATTTCAAGGGCGCCTGGCAGTTCGACAGCGGACCATGTCACACCTGCGGCCCCAGAGACCGTGAGGATCAAGTCAACTGGCCCCTGTACGAGCCGCATCCGGCAATGATTGGAAATATCACGGCCTATCGCCATTGGGGCGCCGGCAGACTGGTATACCAGCCCGACCTGCACAGCGACCATTACCTCGATGCTGTGGTTTCCAAAAACAATATCAGACACGACAAGGAGAAAGGCCTGGCCTCAGCCGATTCGAGTAAACCGGCCGAGGTGATTTTTTCAGTGGACTGCCCGTATGTCATTACAGCCGGCAGCCTGGCTCTGGAAAAAACCGGGGATGGAAGGGTGTCCGTATCAGTGAGCACAGACCAAGGTGAATCCTGGAAACGGGTGGAAGTGATTGAGAAAGGGGCCGGTCTATCCGCGAACTTTATCGATCAGGTCAACGGCAGCTTCGAGGGCTACCAGTTGAAATTGGCAATCGAGAGTAAAGCCTCAGTCAGTGCGCTGGTCCTGGAGAGCTACTTTCAGCTCAACCCTTATTCCCTGCCTTACCTGGTGCCCGGCTTGAACCTGGTCAGGCTAAATGGTATGAGGTTCGACTCGCCACTGAAGGTAGAATGGGCTTATGCAGAGAGTCCGGACTGGAAGCAGACCAGAACCGCATCGTGGACCTTTAAAAGGCCCGGCACTTTCGCCATTCAGGTGAACGGCGACAGGTACCCGCGCAATGTCTCCTTAACTCTCGGGGTTGCGCCCTGATAAAACCAAAGTCTCTCAGCCTGGATTATTTGCAAAAGGTCCAAGCGATCGCTGCCTGGAGGGAGACCAATGTGTTTTCCGGCGCCCCGCCCCTTTCGAGGATAAAAACAAAGCCAATTCTACGAATAATTCGGGTCGGATGCCTTAAGGTACAGCAGTGACTGGGTTAACAAAGCGGCCGGGTTGAAAAAGTCCAGGAATTCTCTCAATGCTTCCTGAGCTGCCGATCAAGCCTCAGTCTTGCGGCTGGATAATCACTTTGATAGACTCTTTGGCCTCGGCGACCAGCTTGAACCCGAGGCCTGTATCCGCCAGTCCGAGCCGGTGGGTGATCAATGGGCGGACCTTGACGCGTCCCGAGCGGATGAGCTCGATCGCCACGGCTGCATCGTACGGGCTGTTGGCGTATGATGGCAGCACAGTAATTGAGTTGCGCCAGAATTCATTCGCTTTCAGGGGTATCTTCACCCCGGGGTCTGTAGTGGCAAAACACAGAACCGTGCCTCCCCTGTCAACAGAGTCAAGCCCCTGCTTGAAAGCTGAAAGAGCCGCGGCGCAAACTATGACAAGATCCGCCAGATGGTTGTCATTGAGCTCTTTCACCCGCCAGGGGAGATCCTCAGAGGCGTGGAGCACCTCATCCGCGCCCAGCTCTTTCGCTTTGGCCAGGCGGTAGTCGCTGATATCGGTAGCGATAATACGCCCTGCGCCCAATGCGCGCGCCAGCAGCAGGTGGAGCAGCCCGGAGATTCCGCTGCCCAGAATGAGCACGCTCTGGCCGGGCTGAAAGCTCGCGACCCTCTGCCCGCGCACAACGCAGGCCAGCGGCTCGACAAACGCCCCATCCTCGAAAGAGAGCTCCTCCGGCAGGACAAACGTTCCCCGGTCCACATTGATTTTCGGCATCCTGATATACTCGGCGAATCCGCCGGGATCGAAATTCGTGGTGTGCAGTGTCTCGCACACTGTATGGTTCCCTCTCATACAATATCTGCAGGCGTTGCAAGGGACATGATGCGAGACGAAAACCCGGTCGCCGGCCTTGAAGCGCTCCACACCCTCACCCACATCGACTATCTCGCCCGAAATCTCGTGGCCCAGCACGAGCGGCGCCTTCTTGATCCTGTACCACTCCATGACATCCGAGCCGCAGATCCCGCTGGCGATCGTTTTCACCAGAATCTCGCCCGGACCGATCCGCGGTATGGGCATTTCCTCCAGGCGCAAGTCGTTATTGTTATAGTACATCGCCACCCGCATGTTATATCCCTTTTGTTTTGACAAAGATTACCAGATCTTTTACCCGGCGTCTTTCAGCTCGTTGAATATCTGGAGCGCGTCTTTCGGCGCGGCGCCCTCATGGATGATCGCGCGCAAAGCCCTCATCATGGCCACAGGCTGCGGGTTTCGCCACACGTTCCGGCCCAGGTTGATACCGATTGCGCCGTTCTGCATGCCGTCATAGACAAACTCCATTACCTCGAGCTCTGTGTCGCACTGCGGTCCGCCGGCAATCACCACCGGAACCGGGCACCCGCCGGTGACTATCTCGAAATCCTTGCACCAGTATGTTTTCACCACTCGGGCGCCCAGCTCGGCGCAGATCCGGCAGCACAAGCTCAGGTAGCGCGCATCGCGCTTTTCCATCTCCCGGCCCACAGCCGTAACAGCCATTACCGGAATACCGTAGCCCTCGCATTCATTGACCAGGGTGGACAGATTATGCAGTGTCTCGTGCTCGTATTCCGAGCCGATAAAAACGGATACTCCCACTGCGGAGGCATTGAGACGGATGATCTCCTCGATTGAGGTGGTGAGCGCCTCATGCTCCAGGCTCTTGCCGACCATGCTGGTACAGCCTGAGACCCTGAGAATGACCGGCATTCTGGATGTCGGGTCCACACAGTTGCGCAGGACGCCGCGGGTGACAAACAGCGCATCCGCGTACGGCAGCAGAGGCTTGATAGTCTCTCCAGGCTTTTCCAGGCACGAGGTCGGGCCCTGAAAATACCCGTGGTCAATCGGCAGGAAAAAACAGTGCCCGTCTTTCTGGATCAACCGTGACAACCTGTTTTTCATTCCCCAGTCCATTTCCTTTTACTCCTTTTAAGTAAGCAGCGATCAAGTGTGTGTGAAGTGTTCGAAATCGGGAAGGCTTCAATATCAGGTTTTCAAGACACTGCGCCCGTCCAGGCATTCGATCGCCTCCGGGGCGGCCCTATTCCCCGGGTCTCACTATCAGATACCCTTTTTGGATCAGCCAGTGATGAAATTCATATGTGGAATGGATGCAGTTGTTCTTGCATATACCCCTGATCTCTTCGTACTTATCCGAATCCGGCTCCTGTTTATCGAGCAGAAGCTGCACCGGACAGCCGATATCCTTGCAGTATTCCCTCCGCTGGTAATCGATATATCCCTCGATCGACATAAGATTACTCCTTCAGGCTTCAGAGCGTAAGGCCGCTGATCTTTGGCTCTCATCCAATACGGGCAAAAGGCTGAACAATGGCCGCCATTGTCTCCAAAGTCCGCTGTAAAATTACTGGAGCAAATCGCATAAGTCAACGGCTTTTGGTTCTGTTAGGCCTCCCGTTTACCGTGGACCTCGTAGATCCTGGCTATCTGCTCGCGAGTGAGCCGGTTGACCCGGCCCATGGACTCGGCCAGGAACAGGATTTTTGCCGTATGCTCCAGGCACTCCATTCTGTGGTAGGCCTGGATGACATTGCGGCCCAGGGCCAGGGCACCGTGGTTGGCCAGCAGAAAGACATTGTGCTCCGGGAGATATTTGGCAATCTGGCCCGCAAGCTCCTCAGTGCCCGGTGTGCCGTAAGGAACGAGCGGCACCTTGCCCAGAGAAAGCACGGATTCCGGGAGCACCTCGCTGTCCACTGTCCTTCCAGCCACTGCAAGGGCGGTTGCAGTGAGAGGATGGGCATGCACAGCCGCTGAAATATCGGGCCTTAACTGAAAAATCCTGAGGTAGATTCTTATCTCGCTGGTTACTTTCCGGCTGCCTTCGTTTAAAGGATTGCCTTCCAGATCGGTTATCACCAGGTCCTCCGGCTGAAGGAAACCCTTGCTCATCCCGGTTGGAGTGCAAATCACCCTGTCCGGACCGACTTTGACACTCACATTGCCATCGTTGGAGGCCACCATTTCCCGCTCGTAGATCCGGCGGCAGACATGGAGAATGTCTTGTTTTACCCTGTCCAATGAATCCATGAAAGCTCCGCATTTCCCCTTAAATTATTACGTTTTGCCTTATTTACTTGCGGCATTCCCAGCAAGTTGGGTGAATCATCCCCGAAGCTGAAGCCTGTTCACGGGCAGGCTCCGGCGATAAAATAAAAACACCGGCCCCGCGGCGCACCCGACAGTGCCTCCGGAGCCGGAAACCATAGTCCTTTATCTCGATTTATACGGATAGCAGCGATCCGGAAGATTGACCAGGGAAATGTGTTGTGGTACAGACAGAGACCTGCCCTGTAAGTTCAGGTCTCCCGGTTCACCTCGATTTCGTCCTCGATCCGGCTGGTCGTTTCATCACGCTCGTTAGTGAGCTGCTCGATATTGGCGAGTAAAGCCTGTTTTTCCCGGTACAAGGCTTCTGCGGCTCCAAGCTGCTCCTTGAGGCGTAGAATTTCATCTTCCCTGGCATCTGCCGTTTCGATCAAGGCAACCAGCTCTTTCAAAGGTTTCAGGACCTTGTTCACCTTGGCATACTGCTGTTTGATCCACTCGAGGCTGGTTCTGTACCTGCGCAATTGCTCAATAACCAGGCTGTGGAGCGAAGCCAGTGTGAGCAGTTCTTTCTTCTCGGCCTGCAGGCTGGCCAGGGATGCAATAAGCTGCTGTTCCAACTCTTTCAGGCCGGTATCGCCTGGATTTTGCCTGGCTTTTTCGATCAGGCTGTCGATCTTTTGCTGTTGAGCGGCCAGGTTTTTACACCGGGTCACCAGGGCCTGGTATTGCTTCTGCAGCTTGTCGATAGCCTGATCTCTTACACTGGTCTCCTCTTTCAACCGTGGAAGGATTCGCTCGATCAGCTCCTCTTTTTGCTGATCCGAGTCCGCTTTTAAAGATTTGCCAAAAGAGAGGTTAACTTTCGCAAGAAAGTCATCCATTATCTGGCTGTGTTCTTTTTCGAGTGACTCGATGCGCTGGGAGGCTTGCTCTGCGCTTTCCAGCTCAGCCCGATGGCTCCTGAGAAATGCCTGCAGGCGGGCCTCTGCCTGGATTATCTTTGCCTTGAAAGGAGCGGCGACTTGCTCTCCCATGGTCTGAAGCTGTCCATCAAGGTATTCTGTTAAAAGCTGGTTCATTCTGGTCGCGAACATGGAAAGCCGCTCCTTGCCCGTTCCAATATCATTAAAGATATGGCGCAGCTTATAGGCCCTGGTGATTCCGGGATGCCATAAATTCGGATTGCTGTCATCGCTGACAGCCTCCGGAGGATAGGCATACCGGCAAAACCCCCGGCAGCCTATACTGTTTTCTTCCTCCATCAGCTGAATGACAAACAATTCGGTGGAATCCGCCCGGGCGGCCGTATTAGGCAAATTCTTAAGCGTATAACCGTAAAAAAAGGTAAAAGCACCTTCCTTGATCGATCGCACACCAATATCATCCTCAGGAGACAGCTTATCGGCAAGCTCGTTAACATTCTTCTTATAGCTGTCGGTTATTCTGCGGCGCATCTCTTCCACGCCTTTGGCCATGATAGCTCTGGCAGCCGCCGTGTTCTCCACCTTCATGAACCTTTTCTTGTCCAGATGGAACCGGTTCTCCCCGGCCATTATCAGAACTGCGTTCTTGATGCGGAAATCCAATCTCAATGGCGGACTCATAGTGTCGCTGCGGAAAGGCTTGTTCGGGTCTTTCAGCAGAAGCTGGGCCGGGTCGGCGTAGCGGTTGAAAAAAAGCTGGGGCACATCGCAATCCTCTTCAATTGCGAAAGCGGTTGCCGGAATCTCCCAGCCGGCGCGCTCTTTGAGCTTGACATAAATGCGTTTGGCTTCTTTGAGAGGGTCGCGGATAAGCCGCCCGAGCCGGTTAATATAGTTCAGCAGATCTGTCTCGGCTTTGTGAAGGTCCGCGTTAACGAAAGTCCGCGGGTGCTGGCTGTAGAGATTATTTACCTTCTCCAGCATCGAACAGATCCTGCGCCCCAGAACGAATTTGACAGTGTCACTGCCGGTCTCGCTGTTTTTCAGGATCCGCATGCCCTCACTGTATTGGCCCACAAGGTCCTTGCCCGAACAATACGCTTGCGCTACATCACGGCAGAGCAGTATATCCCGCAGTTTGACCTTGCGTTTTTGCTGGGCTACTTTTTGAGATTTGAACTCGTACAGGCAGGCTGCATCGACAAACTCGCGTTCCTCGGGCTCAAGCGATTCGTACTTTTCCCGGTCATGGCTGGAAAGGATAGCATGCCGGGCTTCTTCCCTGAACTCCAGATAGGTTTTCCGGAGTGCCTTATCCTCTTCCTGCCCCTCTACTGCGGTACCGGCTTCGACCCCTTCAGGGGGATGTTGTACGTTTTCTTCCATAAATTTGATTACTTGCTCAGTAGTTGATTAATTATAGATTCTCCCGGCGGCTCGAATCATTTAAAATGCCTCCCGCCTCTTTGTCTGATAAAAACACTACTCTCATTCAGGATTTAAATGGTTTTCAAGCTTTTCGATAAGAATAATTATACCAAATTATTGAAAGATATTCAAGTAAATAACTATAAGAGAAATTGACGATTATCTTACCCATTTTACCGGCTTTATTATCACCTGGATCACAGGCCCAGTAGCCTGCACTGGATATGTTAAAACTCTGGAGAAAACCGGCCTTCCTCTCAGTATCTACTGAAATGGCAGTCCTTAGGATAATAACGGGATTAAACGTATCTTCGAAGCCCTCGAGCGAGAGGAAGTTAAAATTTACAAAAATGGCAGCTTCCAGGAGATCCATGACCTATGGCCTATTTACAGGAGGTTGTCACAACCGGAAGCGCCTCCACTCAGCCGCGGGTTACTGACCACCCACTGGATTCCAAGCCCTGATAACTAATCGCCAATGCTTTGTGATTATTTCTACCCTCCTGCCTCCAGCAAGATGGGTGCAGATCATTCAACTAATGCCCCAGCAAGATAAACACAATTCTCCCAAAGATTTCCCGCTGGCTTTAGCCAGGTCCTCCGGCAGGGCGAACCCGATACTGTCTAATCCTAAGAACCTTTTGACATCCTCATCCCTGCTCATGCCCATCTTGACATAAAGGATCTCTTCCTTCTTTTTCGTTGTTTTACCATACCCGCATTTATCTCTTAACAAAGGGCAGCCTATCCTTGCATGAACCTCCCTTGCTCCGGCCTCTTTCAACCTTGGGACATGGCTTTCTTTTGTTTGAGTTCCTCTGACAATTGAATCATCGGTGATAACTATTCTTTTCCCTCTGATCAAAGAGGTAAGAGGCAGCAGTTTTCTTTTGGCCTCCTCTTGCCGTTCCTCTTGCGTTCCCTGGGTAAAGCTTCTGTCCGCATAATCATACTTGATAAAAATTCTTATGTGGGGTATACCAGAGGCCATTGCATAACCAAGAGCATAACCTATTCCGGAATTGGGAATCTCTGAAACCAAATCAGCATCAACCGGGTACCTCTCAGCGAGCATAGCTCCGATATCATTTCTAAATTCCTCTACAGAAACTCCATCTATAATTGAAGCTACATTTGCTGTATAGACCCACTCGAAAGTTCCGTATTTTATTGGATTAAGATTCAATTGTTTTAAAGTGCCAAAACCATCCTTATTAATCAAAACTATCTCACCAGGTTTAACATCCCTTACAATTTCCAGACTTAGATTAGTAAAAGCGCAAGATTCAGAAGAAACTACATAACTATCCTCGCTTCTTCCAAGAATTAAAGGTTTTCTTCCCCAACCCCTGGCCGCTATGACCCCTGCTTTTGTCAACAAAACCAAGGAATAATCGCCCTTTACCCGTTTGCTTAATTGTTCAATGCCATCCACAGGACCATTAAGCGCCAGAATTTTCCCGATCAAGACATTGTCCGGGATATAAGTCGGATCAAAATGGCCGGTGAAGGAATGTCCCTCTCCAAGTAAATCTTCTTTTAATTCTCCGGCGCTCATCACATTGCCATCGTAAGCCAATAAAAACTCTCCATATTTCGATAATTCGCTCACAGGTTGTCTATCACCAGAACTGACAACACCTATTCCAAGATTGCCTTCGATACACTTTACTTTATCAAAATCAATTTTTTCTCTCAATTTTCCTTTATGATGGTCATAGACCATCTTATCATCCTTAATGACAGCCCAGCCACAATACTTTTGCCCACGATGTTGTAAGTAAGAGGTTCCCCAAACCAGATCTATAATGCAATCCTTTTTTGAATAAATACCAAAAATCCCACTCATTTCAGAACCCTCTCAAAATTTTTAACAAAACAATTTACTGGACGCTTGTGTCTCTCTTTTCTTGAGCGGCCTCAAGCGATACTGCAGCCGACCGTCAATTTCGGATACCTTTTACCGATCTATTCTAAACCCGGGATTCACAAAACACCGAATTATTGACAGGTCCGACAAAAATAAAACGATAGAATGAACCGGAAGGTTTCAGGCTTAATGGCGCCTTGCAAGGATAAACCCTCAAAAAACAACCCTGCCTTGATGCCGGATCATAAGCCATTCCTGGGAAGATAAAGCTGCGTGTTTTGCTACGAACCCTTTTCCTTGATACTTATCCATGCTTGGCAGGACAACTCGATTCCGGAGAAAGAACCTTGTTTCTTAATCTCAGAAAAAATGGCGTCTCTTTTTTCTGGATAATTGAAAGTCCTTGTAACAGAATAAAATATAAGAGGTCGAAGTTACATCCGAGGTGCAGACCGACATGCCAAAAGTTAAAGTTAATTACTCAGGCCACAATAATACAGTTAAATAATAGGCATCGAAGCCGAGAAATTCAAGTCCGGTTTTTGGAAAGTCTATCGTTTTATCATTCTTACCAGTGTTTCTGGAGACAAAGAAGATGGTGGCTTTGAGAGCGGTCCTGCAACTTGTTTGTATATTAACCGCAACTCCTGTATGTCGTCAGAGAAAAACACCCTCTCTTTTTTTCAAGCCCGAACCGGAAACCGCTAAAACACCTTTTTACATTGCCGCCTTAAGGAGTTTCCTTTTTTGAAATGTTTGAAACAAGCGAATCCGATAATCGGTGTTAAAATAAGGAAATTGTTCTGTCGGGAAAATGATTTTTTGACAGGCCTGGTTATTTGAATTATTAATGGATCGTGCTGAATAGAATCTTTCAACCTGGAGGACTGGATGAGAATCGGATTTGTGGGTCTGGGCCTGATGGGTTCGCCTATGGCCATGCACCTTGTCAGGGCTGGACTCGATGTAGCGGTATATAACCGCACCGCCTTACGCGCCGAGCCTCATCGTGAGGCAGGAGCCGTGGTGTGTAAAAGCCTGGGTGAGCTGGGCGGCCTGTGCGATAAAATATTTATTTGCGTGAGCGACACTCCGGATGTGGAGTCGGTGATTTTCGATCCCGGCGGGCTTGCTGATAGTCTCGCAGAAGGCGCATTAATTGTCGACCATTCGACAATCAGCCCTTCAGCGAGCCGCGGGTTCGCCCACAGGCTCGCCGGGCTGGGAGTGGGTTTTGTGGACGCACCGGTCAGCGGAGGGACCAAAGGGGCACACGAGGGTAAGCTGACAGTGATGATGGGAGGGAGTGAGCGCGATGTGGCCAGCGCGCGCCCGATTGTCTCCATATACGCGGCCAAGGTGTCGCATATCGGCCCGGTAGGATCCGGCCAGTTAATGAAATGCTGCAATCAACTGGTGGCCGGGCTGCATGTCCTGGCCCTGGCCGAGGGCTTCCGCTTCGCCGGTCGCCTGGGCCTCGATCAAGCCACAGCGCACGAGGTAATAGGCTCCGGGGCCGCAGGAAGTTTTATCTGGAAGCACTGGGGCGCCCAACTCTTGGAGGGCAATCTCAATCCTGGTTTCAAAATCTCGCTGCATCGCAAGGACTTACATCTCGTGCTCGAGGAGTGCCAAAAGAGCGGACTCGATTTGCCGGGACTGAAACTGCTGATCGAGCTTTATGACCGGGCCGTGGAGGAGGGCCTGGGGGAGCTGGGCGACCAGGCGCTCGGGCGTGTCTTCAAAGATCAGCAATTACGGCTTTGAGTCAAAGCATGAGTATCCCGGCAGGCCCTGCCGCAGACAGCGAACCGCATTCAGCGATCAAACCGCGATAACTGTCGATTTCGACACGGACACCTTCGAGATATCACCCTGGCTGGTTTTGGGAAAGCAGCTGGGCCTGGTAAGTCGGAACCTCTTTCCGCGCCACTATGATTTGTGTGCGGCCGAAAAAGAGAGCTGCGGAGTGCATTTGACTGGCGATCTGGAAATTGGCCCGCCGCTGGCGGGGTTCTCTTTCAGTGGCCAGGGCTTTCAAGGTCAGTAGGTAGCTTAGCGGATAGAGCACGGCCAGAGGAAGGCAGCTTTTGCGGATGTGGTCCGTGGCGATTCTTTCGATCAGCAGGCCGTTGGTATGCAGGATATGCCGCAATTGCCAGAAAGTGAGCGGATAGATATGCTCGATCGTGCGGTCGTGCTCGAATTCACTCGAGGGGCGGACAGCCAGGGCGAAGAAGCCGGTGAGCAGGAAACGCAGCCTGCTGGCTATGTTGGCGATATTGGGTGTGGTGAGGATCAGTCGTCCCCCGGTTTTGAGCACCCGGGCCAGCTCGCGGGCGAAACCGTACTGGTGCTCGAGGTGCTCGATTCCCTCGCAGCAGATAACTAGATCATAGGTTTCATCCCTGAAGGGCAGAGGCTCGTCCAGATCGCCCTGCAGAATGCGGGCTCCGCACCCTGGGTCAAAGTGCTCCGGGTGGATATCCAGGGCGTCCACTTCCAGGCCGGGCCTCACAAGCGCAGCGGACAGAGCGCCCCTGCCCGGGGCAAGCTCGAGGACCCTGCCCTGAACAGGCAGCCCCAAGCCCTCGAAAAGAGATAAAACCTTTCTTTCAAGCCGCGACATGCGAAGGTTTTCCACAGGAAGTCCCACCTTTTCAGATTTTTTCACCGGGATCCGATTCCGGCCGATCTTTCACTGTCTGACTGTTAGGTACTTCCTTGCCGTTACTCCGCTCGCCACATCACTCACCCGCACGCTCCAGCGCCCGGACTGGTCGTTGAGTGCCGTATAAAAAGAGCCTTGGGCCCTGCCGCCCGGCGCCGGCAGATTGCCTCCGTAGCAGCCCGCCTTCCGACCCTGAGGATCGAATACCTCGAGCCTGAAAACATGCGGCCCCAGGGGCTGCGCATGGCCAAAAGCCTCGACTTCGACTGTAAAGGAGACTTCCTCTCCGGCCTTTACGCTTTCGGGAAGCTCTATCCTTAAGCCCGCTACAGCATAAGGCAGGCTGGCCAGGAGTTTTATTTCTCCTGTGGCAATGGTTGTGTGGACACTGCGGCCTGAACCCAGGTAGCGCTTTGTGCGGACATCGTAATTATATCCGCTGGCTGGCAGTATGATCTCGATGTCACGGGGAGGCTCAGGCACGCGGTAATCCTTGATCAGACCTACCAGAAACCCCTGCTGTCCCAGGTCGTAGCTTACGATCTTAATGGCTTTGAGATCGTCTCCGGAGGCTGGTTTTATTTCAATCAGAGGTTTATAGCCTGCCTTGTCCAGGAGTCTGGCAGCCGCCTCCCGCACAGGGGTCCCCCTGTCCTCCTGGCGCAACCTGCCGTATCCGGCCATAAAGGCATTAAGGTAATAGCCCTCTCCGCTGCCGCTCGTTTTGCGATACACAGTCGGCAGGCCGCCTCCAAGGTCGATCTCTTCCGCTCCAGCGGCCCTGGTTTTCTCATCCGCTGTTCTAAGGCCCCAGTTTTGCCCTCGCTGGACAGTATTATCACCCACGGGCAGAGTTTCGCACCTTGCACCTTCGGTCCCGAAAAGCTTATCCAGCGCCCCGGTCTTTAGCCACTTGCAGTGGCCGTCCATTAGCGCCACCTGCGCATCCCCGATCACTACCCCGCCTTGCGAGACAAAGCGCTCGATATCCCGGATCCCTTTTTCTGAGATCGCAATCGTGTTGGGGAGTACCAGGATCCTGGCCCCGTTTTTCTGATCCAGCAGCCATCCCTGATCGAGCATCTGGTACGACATTGCCCGGTAGGGCACTCCCAGGTCCTCGAGCAGCCAGCGCCAGCTTTCGTAGTTGAACTCCCAGCGGTCGAATATTTTGCTCGGCGCCCCGTCAGCCTCGATTATCCGGCCGTCCTGGATCCAGGTGCCGTGTATGCTGGGCATGGACCAGAAAAGCACCACCTCGCTGGGTGTCCACTCGGCGCTGGCGACCAGGCGGGCGATTCCCCCGTGGCGCAGCTCACTGAATATATCCATCATGTCCCGCCCGCTCTTGCACAGGCGGTAGTCAGGGTCGATAGTGGAAAACTGCCAGAAAATCGCCGAGCCGGCTGTGTGCCCGTAGAACAGGCGGCTCCAAATCTCATAGGCCAGCTTGGGACCGAAAACGCCGTAACCGGTACAGCCGGTTATCTTGCCTCCCTGCCGCATGAACGCCTTATGGCGCTCCGGCTCTCCATACGGCTGGGTATGGTCTATCGTCTGATCCAGCAGGTCGT
>Ga0307379_10002788_pt1 | contig 25609 bp, 25 predicted proteins | sample UN2MG_FD_202237 | JGI IMG/M metagenome (GOLD analysis project Ga0307379, IMG submission 202237) | Soil microbial communities from Risofladan, Vaasa, Finland - UN-2 | ecosystem: Environmental > Terrestrial > Soil > Coastal area > Acid sulfate soil | place: Finland: Risofladan, Vaasa | collected...
CGGTCATCCATTCGTATAAATTTATAGCCAGATACTCCAGGCTTAAAAAGCGCTCTCCCTCCCCCCAAAAGCACATTGACCTTACTTTCAAGCAACTGCACTGCGATCTCAGCTTCAAGGTCTCTATCATGGATGTGTGCTGCAAAGGCTGCAGGCGTAGCGTGGGTGATCGTCACGGTTGCGACAAGGCCGGTCGACATTCCATTGTCACGTGTGGCTTCGAGGATCGTCAAAGCAGGACTCCCACCCGGTAACAAGCCGATCATATCACCATTAGTCTTATACCCAGTAGCAAGGGACGTAGCTGTTGCGGCAGACCCGCTGACAAATTCGTCTGCGGAATAGTGATCGATAATTCCTGTCACAGGCAGCCGTTCGATAGTGAGTCGGCCATGAGCTCCAAGCACAATTGTCCTTGCGGCTGTGACATGGGTAAGTCCCATACCATCGCCGATCATCAGAATAACATTCTTTACCGGTCCTTCAGGCACCAGAGGAAAAGGTGCTTTTTCTTTGGATGAGGTATAAAAACTAAAATCATCAGATATGGGCTCGGTTCGTTCACACGCAAAACAGGAGAATATCAACAAAACTAAAAGGATGGAGATCTTATAGCCTTTCATCGGATTATACTTATACCAGCTTTAACTCGCTCTTACCAGCCTCATTTCCCAGAATCCCGTACACTTCCGTCAGATTTTTCTTTGCGATAATCAAAATCCAGGATTTATTGGATAAGATCCATGCCGCCGACCTTATCCGCCCATGTTTGATAGACTTTATGGGAAGCTTCTCGGAAAGGCTCCTTTTCCGGAAATGTCACCTCCACTCCCTCATCTTTTAAACTCTCGAGAAATTCGATGTCGTTGGCACTGTACCACTGCCTCTCTTGGGCGATAATGGTTTGAGCGGCCTTCTCGATGACTTTCTTGTACTCATCCGGAAGCCATTCGAAGAAGTACCTGCTCATGATGACATATTCGACGAGGTGGATCCACCCAACCTGAGCCCATTACGGCGCGGGCTCGGAGGGTTAAAAATCCAGGCTCCTCAGGGTCATTTCTCACTGTTGCCAGAAGGGAATCTACTCAATTGGATGTGGTTTCTTCAGGCCCTGTTCATCATCGGATTCGGAAATATCGCCTCCCAGGATCTACTCCAAAGGGCTTTTAGTTCTCGTGATGAAAAGGTCGCCCAGTGGAGTATGTACATTACAACATTTCTCTATATCACCATTGCCATGATCCCGGTGATGCTCGGTATAGCAGGCTCTGTTCTTATGCCAGAAATTTCTGATCCTGAATTCATCCTGCCGGCACTCGGGATCAAGTACCTTCCCCCTCTAGCCATGGCCGTTTTTGTGGGAGCGCTTTTCTCGGCACTGATGAGTTCCGCCGACGGAGGTATTCTGGCTCCCGCCAGCATCTTCAGTCAGAACATTCTAAAAACCTTCAAGAAAAATGTGGAAGAAAAACAGTTTTTGTGGGCGACTCGATGGAGCATCCTTGTGATCGGACTCTTGGGATTGGTCACGGCTCTCTATTTCCAGAATGTCTATCAGCTCATGGTCAAATCATTTTCGATTCTATTTGTCAGCCTTATCATACCAATGACCGCAGCTCTCTACTGGAAGAAAGCCAACGGACCAGGAGCAGTATCGAGCATAGTCGCCGGAATGGTGAGTTGGATCACCCTGGAAGCTGTTCAATCCACATATCCAGCGGAATTGATTGCCGCAGGGATCGGTCTTATCACACTCATCGTGGTCACACTGGCGACACAAACAAAGACACCTGCCCTTCCTCCCACCGACATCGATGGGAATATCCTCGGATACGAGAAGAGGTTGGGCATCCTCGGTTTCCCTTTTCGAAACAAGAATTCTTGAAGGGGAAAAATTCTCTGAAGGGATAAAATAAAAAGCCAAAGGGCAGACCGCATATCTCTATCGGCCTGCCCTTATGCAGATTAAAAGAATATTTCTAATAAATTTCAATCACGGAAAGATTCCCCTTTCTTTGTAGACTATTTCTAGCCTGGATAAGGCGACAATCTGAGCAGCTGTACGCCAATCCACCTTATATCTCTCGGCCGCTTCAAACACTCGCTTATAAGCAGCGATGATCGTTTTCCGGAGTTTAGCATCCACTTCTTCGAGGTCCCAAAACTCGCTTCTTTTGTTCTGAAGCCACTCGAAATAGCTAACGATCACGCCTCCCGAATTGCAGAGGATATCCGGAATCACTGCAATATTCCGGCGCTGCAGGATCTTATCTCCTTGTGGATCGGTAGGTCCGTTGGCGCCTTCGGCAACGAGCCGGACATCCAACAATTCAGCTGTCGCATCCGTTATTTGATTTTCCAAAGCACAGGGTATAAAAATGTCGGCTTTGGTGGTGAAAAAAGTCACATGGTCGATCGGCTCGGCTTTCAGATATCCCCGGACACCCCCATGCACCTTGACATAAGCGGCAAGATCATCCGGATCGATACCTTCTTTGTTCAAAATCGCACCTGTCACATCTTCCACAGCAATGAGTTTCGACCCATGCTTCTTCATCAGGCGTGCGGTCCAAGATCCCACATTCCCGAATCCCTGTACTGTGTATGTGGCTCCTTGCAAATTCATCCCATGGTCGCTTGCCCATTTTTCGATGAGAAATACGACACCCTGGCCCGTGGCTTTCTCGCGTCCCTGGCTCCCTCCGGATTCAATAGGTTTCCCCGTGACGACATGGACACATCGATTTCTCTCATTGGGAGCAACGGTTGACATATATGTATCCTGTATCCAGGCCATAATTTGGGAGTTTGTGTTCACATCCGGAGCAGGGATATCATATTCTGGGCCGATATTATTTCCTAAGGCGTAGGTGAATCGTCGGGATATCCTTTCTATCTCCTCCCGGGTAAAATCGGCCGGATCCAACTGGATTCCTCCTTTGGCTCCACCAAAGGGAATATTAGCAATCGCGGTCTTCCAGGTCATCAAGGTAGCGAGCGCTTTTATCTCATCAATGTCAACAGCAGGATGAAAGCGCAATCCTCCCTTGAACGGGCCCAAAACGTTATTATGCTGCACGCGATAGCCCGTTAACACCTTCACCCGTCCGTCTTTCATCTTAACCGGGAAATGAACCACGATCTCATTCATCGTCTCCGTTAAGATCTTGCAGATGTCATCGTCAAATGGGACGACGTCTTTTGCTTTCTCCAGTTGTTCCAAAACATGGTTATAAAGATTGGACTTTTTCTGAAAAGCCCTGTAATAGCTGCAACGCCACACCCCGCCTTCAGGCTTAGGAAGGGAACACATATCTTTCAGCTCACAATGTCTGCATATTCCCGCGAGTTTGTACCCCTCTTCGAGTCCCGGCTTCCCGGGTTTGTAGTACAGGAGCTTCCATTCTTTCCGTGTATCGAGAGGGTTTAAATCATCCAAATTCCTCTTTTTTTGGTCTATGTTTTTCATTTTTTTTCTCCTTTCTCAAATGGATACAAAACACTATTGCAACTTCGGTGCCAGATTTGAATTCTGATTTATAGAAAAAGTGATGCATCAAAAAAAATGATAGACATGGGATATAAATCATTGAATTTAATGAAATTAGATATGATTGGTTTTATTACAAAACACTCCCGCTCTGTTTTCATAAACTGGGAATTCCCCAAAAAAAGCGGGGCGTTTTGTACCGGTGGGTCAATTCTCTCCAGAAGAAAAAATCAAGAGGAAGGGAGGTCTTTTATTTTCTTTATCTTCTCGCGGAGTGTCTTTCGGTCTATTCCCAGAATCTCTGCGGCTTTGGTTTTATTGTTATCCACACTTGCCAAAACGCTGAGGATGTGCTCGACCTCAACTTCAGCGAGAGTCCGATGAGGCCCCACTCCCCGCAACGCAGAGTAACGCATAAGGGAAGGCAGGTCAGGAGCATTTATGGTTTCGCTCTCCGACATGAGGACGAGCCTTTGTATGATGTTCTCTAATTCTCTGACATTCCCAGGCCAGTAGTAGCTCTGCAATGCCTGAAAAGCATTCTCAGAGAACCGAGGCACGGGCTTTGAAAATTCTTTAGCGAACTTGACGGCAAAATTTTGGATCAGCAACAAGATGTCTCCCTCCCGCTCCCGGAGAGCAGGAATATCTATAGCGAGGACGTTCAAGCGATAGTACAAGTCTTCCCGGAATTCTCCTTTATTTATCAGATCGAGCAAATCCTTATTCGTGGCGGCAATAATCCTCACATCCACCTTAATCGGCTGGCGCGCACCCACCATAAAAACTTCTTTATCCTGAAGAAAACGGAGAAGTTTGACCTGCATCGTTAGACTCGTCTCGCTGATCTCATCCAAAAAAATTGTACCACCCTCAGCTGTTTGAAAGAATCCAGCGCGAGATTCCACAGCCCCTGTGAATGCTCCCTTAACATAACCAAAAAGCTCACTCTCAAAGAGCGACTCTGGAATACCCCCGCAGTTTATGGGGACGAAGGGCGTTGAACAGAGTGGACTGTTGTAGTGAATAGCGCGGGCAACAAGTTCCTTCCCAGTGCCGCTCTCTCCAGCTATGAGTATTGTTGCAGAGCTCAATGCAGCCTTCTCGATTGCGCTAAAAACCTTCTGCACCGCTTGCGACTCACCGATAATGCCATGACGTATGGTAGGAGGTTTGGGTGATTGCTTCAGAGCCGCTTTGCGTGTATCTGCTTTTTCAAGAACACGCTCAACCGCATTCAATAACTCTTCATCCGTGAAAGGCTTAGCCAAATACTCTTCAGCTCCAGTTTTAACCGCTTCCACGGCTCCTTCGATCGAGGGGTAGCCCGTAATCATCATAACTTCCGTATCTTTAAGATTCTCCTGAATATGTCTTATCAGACTTAAACCATCGACTTCAGGCATCTTGAGATCTGTTATAACTAAATCAATAGGGGTAGATTCCAGAATTTTTATTGCCTTTACTGCACCTGATGAAATAGAGATTCGATAGCCCTTGGCCTCCAAATTTCTCTGAATGACTTCCAGCGTGTCCGGAGAATCATCCACGACAAGGATATGCTCTTTCTGTCTTGAATTTTTCAATTTATGCTCCCGATCCTGCTTCGGGATGCTCTCTTAAAGGAAGCTGAATCTCAAATCTCGTTCCGTGTCCTTCTTTGCTGTCAACTTGGATGGAGCCCTCGTGTGAAGTGACAATGCCATGGACCACAGCCAAGCCCAAACCTGTCCCCCGGCCCACATCCTTTGTTGTATAGAAGGGAAGGAATATCTTGTTCATAACGTTTTCACTCATACCAATACCTGTATCCTTTATGATGAGCAGAACAGAATCATTCGAAGCTTTAGTCTGAATAGTCAATTTTCCCCCCTTTGGCATGGCTTGGATGCTATTGACAACAAGATTGACCAGAACCTGAGTGAGTTGAGCAGGATCAGCCGTAACCTCCGGAAGATTTTCGGATAGAGAGCAGACGACTTTTATCCCTTCCTTCGCACATCTCGACTCCAGAAAATAGAGCCCTTCTTCGACAATCTGATTCAGATTCACCCGAATCTTCTGGGGAGGCATCTGCCGGGCAAATAGCATCAATTTCTTGATCACCTCGCGGGCATGGAGTGAAGCCCTCATGATCTTCTCGATGTCTATTTTCGTCTGATCGGATAATCCGGGATCTTTCTGGACGAGCTGAGCAAAACCCAAGATGCCCCCTATGGGCTCGTTCAACTCATGGGCTACTCCCGCGGACAATTGACCGATTGTGGCTAGTCGGTCAGCGTGCCGGAGCTGCTCCTGGAGCTGTTCTTTATCCTCTTCGATCTGCGTTCGTTCGATGATGAGCACAATTTCCCTGGCTACCGTATCTATCAGGCTCCTTTCCTCTTTGAGAAAAGGCCCCTCATCGAGCTCAGGCTTTTCTTCTCTGTATGTGACTTCGACAATCCCTTTCTGCAAGCCCCCCACGATTATTTTGGCTGTTTGTTTGTGAACGCCGTCCTTGTAATGAGGAGTCGCATAAGATTGATCATCCAGGATAATCCTGGCCGAAGCAATCTCCGGATACAGCCAGGCTGGGGGGAGAAGCATTACGATTTTTTGGAGAATATCTCTAAGCGAAAGACTTCCTTGCTCAACTATCTTGGCGATACCGTATAGACACGTCAGTTCCTTGACCCTTTCTCTCAGCTCTACTTGAGTCCTCCTGTAACCGAGAGCCACTCTCAATGTCTGAACAACTCCTTCGAAAATTTCCACGTCCTTTTTTGTGAAGAAGTCCCGTGATTTACTGTTCAGTTCCAGAAGGCCTATGTTCTCTTTCTCAACACGGATAGGAACCAAAACCACAGATCTGTAATTTGTATCGGCAGCCGACTTCCCTTTGTCCATCTCCGCATCACCCGTCCAGAAGCTGCCGCTAGGAGTGATACGCGATAGAGATGGATCGTACTGGCCGAGAAACACTTCTCTGCTCAACCGTTCCAGCCAGGTGTTCTTTCCCAATTTTGGAATGATTCCTTGCTCTTTGTCTGTAACTCCCGGCATGATTTCAAAGCTGAAGGGATGTTCCTGGGAACACAGGAGTTCGCTCCGGTAGAATTTCCCCCTCTCCTTAAGCCACATCACCACGCTGTCGCTTCCCGACGACTGCATCAAAACTTTGGAGACTTCCTTCAAAAAGTCGTATCTCAATAGGCCGAAGAGGGCAAGACACATGATTTGGTTTGACAGGTCAAGGATGGATTCAAAATCACTCTTTAAAGGGGATTGAGAGTTAATGGAGTTCGCTGGCATCCTAAAATGAACATAGCACACTTTGAAGAATGAGGTCAATTGCCGGGTATTCTACTAAAACTGCCGCCGTTTTTTTACTAGCCTGGGTTCATGAGTTCCATTTGGTCATTTTTCTTCTTGACAATGAAGCCCCATATACGTAAATTGTTAAGTAAACACTTAACATTATTGGAAAGAAAAGATGTATAAGTTGATGTTCGGTCACACTTTAAGGATGTTGCGGACAACGGCCGGTATAAGCCTTCGGACTTTGGCAAAAACGATAGATGTATCACCTGCATACCTTTCTCAAGTTGAACTGGGGAAACTACCACCACCTACACATAATCGCATTACAAAAATTGCCGAAACTATTGGCATCCCAGTATCATTGTTAATTGAAATGAGTCACCGTCCAAATCCTGACGTAATTATGTTGCTGCGGGGTCATCAGGAATTGAACAATCTTATTAAATGGATCAATGACATAGGACTGGAAACAAAAGATATTCTTGAAATTATCGGCCTCATGCGGAAACTTGGCGGGGGTGGATTTCGTAAACTTATACTGTACGGTAGAGACCATTCATTAGATTTTATACAAGCTGGAAGAGAAAATTTCTACTCAAAAGTTCCCCCCTATCCAAAAAATCAAATGGATTTTTCAGATTTGGCAAATCCACGACTGGTGTTCAAAAAACTAGAGTTTACTGAAAAGAGTGCCCTTTTGCGATATTTGATACATAAAATTAATATTATATATCGTTCATTTGATTTAAGTAGAGTACATGAGAAGTTGATATCGAATGAAGCTGAAGATTCCTCGGGATTAGGGAATGGAGTAGCAATCCCTCATTTATTTTTAGATGAACTTAACCAGACAATTATAGCGATCGCCAGAATCCCAAAGGGTATCGATTTTGGTGCTTTCGATAATAGACCTGTTCACCTCATCTGTTTGATTCTCAGTAATCCAGATTCGTACCAATCCCATTTGAATCTATTGGCATATCTCGCCCGGAAGTTTCAACTCCCCAATTTCATGAATGAAGTATTGAGGGCAGAATCTAAAAAAAGTATTTTATCAATGCTATTCAATGGGGATGATACAAGCATGCATTAAAAATTATATAAATTATTTAACCAAGCACCACTAACATTTGGTTGGAGTGAATAAAAATCCATGAATCAATCATGAGGGTAGTATTTACCCAAGATTCATAGCATTAGAATCTATTTGGAGGGTCAAGAGATGAATAAATTAGAAACAGTCAAATTTTCGAATGAATCATCTAAGAAGGAGATGATAAAAAAAAGTGGCGACCTCCTTGAATACTGTAATGTTTGTTTCATTGCTTTTGGTAGTCAGGAAAAAAGGACTTACAGAGCCAAAAAACCGATCCATCTAGATTGCGTAAAAACCGTATCATAAAAATGAATATATGTTATGTTAAGATTAAGAAGAAGCCATAGATGTGAGTTGGAAACTCTAATTCTATAAGAATTTAAATAACTTGTGCTTTCTCCTTTGTTGACTGAACAAAGAAAAAAACGATAGAAGATATGAATAAAACAGAGCTTTCTTGCTTGAATAAAATTGAATGAATAGAGGAAATATTTACTCTTTAGAAATCAATTAAATCTGTTTTTCGGATTGGATTTTTTTGATAAAATTGTTTAGGAGATTTCATCCCTCTCACACAAAAAGGGGAAATGGATTATTGAAAGGGGAATAATATGAAAGGATTAATGCGTTATTGCATAAATTGGGGAGATTCAGGTTGCAAGAATAAAGTTAGTCAATTAGCTCGTTGGTCAGAAGTAGGTGAGGATAAAGAAATTTTACTACATGGAGATGGCTGGATTGAATATGATGGAATTTGCAGAAACTGTAATTTACGACGCTTTGAACTTGTTGAGAATAGGTGTATCTTGTGCGAAAGTGAAAATATGCAATTTTTAGGCTCTGGAAGGAATGGAAAAAACCTAAGCTCGGAAGATGTATTCTCTTACGTATGCAATAATTGCGACTCAAAATTAGAATCGAGTTTAAAATTTTAAAGGGATTTATATCAGAGGAGATTCACATTCCTACTCACTGTGAAGTGAATTGGATTTTGAGTCCAGTGCGCTTTTCTCTCTTTAATTAAAAACCAGCCTGTATTTGGGCTAAGATTACATTCTTGGGATCTTTTTCTAATCCTCCTCTGCGATATTCATAATTAATCTGAACCTTCGTTTTCTTTGAAAAAAAACAATTTATACCCAAGTGATCAGCGACAATTATTTTTACGGGTCAACGACAATTAAAATTGAGGTTTTTTCAGGATCTGTTTTAAACTGTCCAGGTCAAGGAGGCCTGGATGGTAACAGATCAACAAGTGAGGAAATTGATGGAATTGAGAAACAAAGAGAAGACATTGTCGACTGCAGCTTCTAAGGCAGGAATGGCGGAGAATACAGCCCGCAAATATTGCCGGTTAGGCACTCTGCCGAGCCAGCTGAAAGAGCCACACACTTGGCGGACCCGGAAGGATCCTTTTGATGAGGTGTGGAGTAAGGCCAAAGAGTATTTGGGATTAAACTACGGACTGGAAGCTAAGAGTTTATTTGAACATTTTCAAAGGGAATATCCGGGGCGATTTTCCGATGGACAACTTCGGACATTTCAGAGGAAAGTAAAGACATGGCGGGCATTAGAGGGTCCGGCGCAGGAGGTTTATTTTCCTCAGCTGCATTATCCAAGCGATTTGTGCGAGTCGGATTTTACATGTATGAATTCCCTTGGTGTTACGATAGAGGGGCAGCCGTTTGAGCATCTGATCTACCATTTCGTTCTGACTTATTCCAATTGGGAGACGGGCACGATCTGTTTTTCAGAAAGCTTTGAGAGTTTGAGCGAGGGACTTCAAAATGCTTTTTGGGAACTGGGAGGTATGCCCAAGAGGCATAGGACGGACCGCTTATCGGCTGCGGTTCACCAGGACTGCAATCCTGAGGAATTTACCCAACGTTATCAGGCTTTATTACGCCATTATGCAATTACGGGAGAAAAGATCAGAAGTGGCGAGGCCCATGAAAACGGAGATATTGAACAACGGCATCACAGGTATAAAAGAGCTTTGGATCAGGCATTGATGCTTAGGGGAAGCCGAGATTTTGAAAGCCGGAAAGTCTATGAGTCCTTTTTATGCAATCTGTTCGCTCAACTTAATTTAGGGCGGAAGGAACGGTTTGAAGAGGAAGTCAAACTCCTGCGGCGTCTTCCCGAGAGGCGCTTGGATGATTTTAGATGGCTTCAAGCCAGAGTCGGTCCCTCCAGTACTGCCAATGTGGCCAAAAATGTCTATTCTCTTCACAGCCGGCTTATGGGAGAGAGTATCAGAGTGAAGCTCTATGCGGAATATTTTGAAGTTTTTTACGGGCAGAAAAAGATCGACCGGATACCACGGCTGCGAGGTGAAAACCGGCACCTCATCCAATACAGACACATAATTGATTCTCTGGTGCGGAAGCCGGGTGCGTTTGAAAATTATCGTTACAAAGAAGATCTTTTTCCGACTATCCGCTTCCGGATGGCCTATGACTATTTATGTGAGAAAACTCCGGCACGAGCCAATAAGGAATACCTTAAAATCCTTTATCTGGCTGCCAAGGAGAGTGAATCCGGAGTCGATGAGGTGTTACGCACACTCTTTAAAACGGAACAGTCCATAACCCTTGAGGCTGTTATAAAGATTATGGAGTCTGAAAGTGAGATAATCCCTCCCCAGCAAGTTAATATCGATGATGTCGATCTTGGCCAATATGATCAGCTATTAAAAAACAGCGAGGTAGCTTATGAGCAGCAGGCATAAATTAGAGGCCTGTTTTAAGAGCCTCCATCTCTCCGGGGTGAGAGCCTATTATGAGGAGCTTACTCGGGTGGCTGAACAGGAAACAATGCGGTATGATGATTATCTGCTCGAGCTTCTTTTAAGAGAATGTGAAGTCAGATACAACAACCGGATTGCAAGGCTGATCAGAGAGTCGAAACTGCCGCTTGAGAAAAATCTTTCGAACTTCGATCTCAAACGCCTCTCGCCTAAACTGCAGCATCAGGTAAAAGCGCTTCTTGATGGGACATTCGTAGAGCGGAAAGAGAACATCCTGGCCTTCGGGAATCCGGGAAGCGGAAAAACACATCTTCTCTGTGCCATTGGCCTTGAACTTGTACAAAAAAACCAAAGAGTCCTCTATACGACCTGCTCTCTTCTTGTTCAGGAATTATTGATAGCCAAAAGGGATCTAGTGCTTGAGAGAATGCTTAAAAAGCTTTCCCGCTTCGATGTCATCATCATAGATGACTTTGGCTATGTCCAGCAGGAACGCGAAGAGATGGAAGTTTTGTTCACTTTAATGAATTACCGATACGAACGAGGAAGCATAATGATTACATCAAATCTGCCTTTTTCAAAATGGGAAGTAATCTTTAAAGATCCGATGACAACAGCCGCCGCCATCGATCGGCTGGTCCATCACAGCGTCATCCTGGAGATGAATATTCCAAGTTATCGGATGGAAGAGGCCAATAAAAGCGGAAATAGACAAGGAGCCAGACTTGGGTCAGCTTGAGAAAATAGATTGCAGAGCCTCTGAGAGCCTCGTTTTTGGAGGCTTGATGGATAAAACATATGAAAGCCTTAAAAAATGCAATTTTAATTGTCGTCGAGCTACAAAAATAGTTGACATCAGTCACCCAAGGTTGTTACAACGATTTGATCTTCCCCGAAAGCCAGATTTCTGTCAAAAGAATCTTGCTTAACAATGGCCTCAAGTTTTTTTTGAATAAAGTAATACCCTCCCTGGATATACCAACCAGATCTCTCAGTCTGATTATCTCTAGCAAAAATATATTCTCCCTTCATAGAGGTTCTATCTTTAATAAAAAATATATCAATCCCAGTTCTGACTTTCTTTATAACAGGTACGCCAAGATCAGGACTATACCTGCCATCGTAATGTGAAAAACCAATGGAAAGAGAATGGAAAGGAGTAAATACTAATCTTCCAACTACGTCTAATTGATCGTTGGTGTCTACTTTATTTATCCCTGATCCATTAAAAACTCCCAAAGTGTACACTAAACATGAAAATTCCCCATTAACAGTAGCTCCGATGTCTCTACCTTTAGCGCCGATGTCCCGCCCAGGACAGAGGTTTTTTACTGTATTTGAGCGGTTTATTGTATCTAATTCTGAACCTGAAATAAGATTCTCTATACTAAATGGTATTTCAAATTGGCCAAACGATAATATGGCATAAGGCGAAAGATTAATGCCAATCTTGGCATCCAGTAAAACTGGCGATTGCACTGCATCAATCTGAAGCTTATAATCGATATTCTTAAGGATATATCCTTTTAATATAACTCTGGCTTGTCTTATTCTGAATCCCTCTCTCCCCTCTTCCCAATGAGTATATCCCGCCTGGGTATACACACCCAATTTTAAGGATTGATCTGACGGAATTTTTAACTCCTCATCGCTTACCCCAGCCTCAGATATTCTTATCAAGCCAAAAAGACAAATTATCAAAACATACAAAAGAGATAGACTTTTATGCATTTTATTAATAGGCGATTTTTTATCATATGATTTTGTTTTTTTTCTAAAAATAATAGACATCATAAAAATCTGAGCCCGATGTTACGGGTTTGACGCCACCACAAATAACAAAGGCTCAATGAATTCAGAGGAATAGTTTCCCCAAGCTAACTAAACCTAGTATTAAAGTGGCAATACCCACAATCAACCTGAGTCGATTTTCTTTAAATTTTTTAACTGTATACGCCGCGAAAGGAACGGATAGAATAGCTCCCAAAACTAAAGAAGGAGCAAGATCCCATTCAATAGTGTGATTTGTGTAGAAAAAATAAATAATAACGCCAACTAGACAGGTCAAACCCTCGGCAAGAGAAGTGATGCCTATTGCATTTTTCGACTTTACTCCTGTTAGAATCTGCCCGCTAGTAACGAGAGGTCCATAGCCTCCTCCACTTATTCATTTATTAAACGCAACCAAAAGCCCAATGGAGACGATTTTTCCCCACGAAAATTTATATTTACAATTCAGAGTAACCAAAATGAGGACTCCCATACTGAAGACCAAAAGGCCAATATAGAGCTTTACATAAAACACCGGTAAATTCAGAGCAATAAAAACTGCGGCCAAGACTCCAAAAATACTGCACCCCGCCATGACAATTGCAAGCTTTAAGTCAGGGTTTCCTATCTTAAAGTTAGAGTTCTTGAACTTATGATGAAAGAAAGCCGCGCTTAAACCTGTTATTAACTCGGATAACAGAATAGCAGGAACAATTTGAAGTGGATTGTACCCCATTATGAGCAAGAGCGGAGTGAGAGTGGTCCCGTATCCCATTCCAAGAGAAGAATCGATATACTCACAAAAAAAGCTATAATGATGATAAAAATGGAAAATTCAAATAGATCCACTATTCCTCCTTATTGTTTCAATCTAAATAGCCCAATTCCCTCAACTGACTTTGGATGAGTTTCAAATCTTCCGGCTCCAATTCTCTATTCACTGGCAGTACACTTAAAGGGTGTTTAATTCTGCCCCAACTTATTTTCTCCCATAGTCTTTCATGGAAATAATAGAGAATCACCCTGATACTGTGAAAAAACACTGTAATTATGGTCATTTCTTTCCAGCTATGAGTAATTATCCAAGATATGAATCCTAAGATAACAATACCAAAGATCCTCCAAACAAAAGATTTAACCCAAGCTCGAGCATGTGTTTCAAGGGCCATGTTTTTTCCTTTCTTACACTGAGAATTTTCCTTCTTTTTTTTTATCGTCTTTCGACTTTTGCCGTTTGAAATTAGATAACTCTAAAATCTGCCAGCTCGAATAGTCGTCAATTAAAATATTTCTGACCAGATTCAAGAGCGACTGTTTTAATTTACATAATTCCATATTTTTCTCTAATTACACTTCCCACAAAGCATTCTTTTTATTAGATTAATAATTCTTGATTAAAATATTGGTTCCACTTGAACTCTAATGGCACTCTATATGTTCTACAATTAGAGCCCATTGTCAACAACTTTTTAACATTTTTCTAAAAATAATTTTATATTTAAATCACTCATTCAGTTTAGGCACATGTAATACTAAATATGGGATTACCAGGGTGTCATCAATGGATTGTAATGATCTTTAATCTTTAAACTAGCTCAAAAAAAAATACAGAACACTCTGGTTTTTGAGGAGAAATAATAAACATGAAGAAGAATTCAATAAAAGGTAGGAAGCTTAGAAATAACCAAGGCTTTTAAGCCTTTGCCGGATGGCTTCTATTTCCTCAGCAGAAAGCTCTTTTTTGTCTTTGCTTGCCGATACAAGATCCCGTAGTACATACACAACAAATTCATTAACACTACTGAATCCGCTCTCTTCAATTACTGCTTTGATCTTGTTATAAAGGGGGCGGGGAATTTTTAATGTAACTCGATCACTTCCCATTTGTTTCATTCTAATTATGCTATTCATAAAAGTCAAATTTTCCGTATGCTGCGTAAGCATTCCTGTATCCGTGATGGCATGAATTCACATTACGTTAATGAGGGTTCCAATTGTGTGGTGGAGAAAACCGTGAGAAGGGCTGGACGGGCATGGCACATCTCCCGAGGGGAGATGTGAGGGAAGCCCGGATCCGAGCGAAGTTTCCTCGCTGGGGAAACTGAGAGTGTTTTCGAAATCACCAATTAGAACACTCTAATATCAGTCATCACAGATTTGGGGATGCATCCATATGCTGCTCTTTATATGAGATTGAAAACAATTGCTCTTTAAGGAAGCCCCAGGAGAAATAAAACGAAATACTTAGGGAAGACTATTAGAATTTGATTTTAATCCTATTGATGCTCAGTCTCTGCCTTAGGTAACAGAACAGTAAAGACAGTCCCTTCTCCCAATTCGCTAGAGACCTGGATAGAACCACCGTGAGCCTCTACAATTTTTTTGGCGATGGAAAGTCCCAATCCTGAGCCTTTATCCCCCTTCCGTTTACTCCTGTCTATCTGGTAAAACTGATCAAAAATTAAAGGAAGGTGCTCAGGACCGATCCCGACTCCCGTGTCTTCAACATCCACAAGGATAGCATCTGCATTTTCTTTGATGGATACTGTTACAGATCCATTGGGCTTGTTGTATTCGATCGCGTTGGTAATCAGGTTTACAAAGACCTGCTCCAGGGATTCTTGGTCGCCCAGGATCATATCATCTCCTGAGAGTGCAGCGAGTTTTAGCGAGATATTTTTATCTTTGGCAACAGGATGTAAGAAATCTACGATTTCTGATAAGATTGCTCCCAAAGATATCGGTTTTAGTTTATCAACGATCTGCCCGCCGTCCTTCCTGGCAATACTCAACCAGTCATTGATCAAGTTCAACAGACCCTCTGACCTCTCTTTAGCCTTAAGGATCATCTCTTTTTGCTTTTCTTCGACCTTGCCCACCATCCCGGCAAGAATAACTTCAAAGTATTGCTGGATGGCGACTAAAGGACTCCGCAGTTGATGAGACACCATGGTGATGAAATTTTCCTCCATGAGCTTCTTTTCTCTCCGTAGTCTCTCGGTCTCCCGGATGAGTTTCTTTCTTTCGAGCCCACGCCTCATGATGATCCTTAATTCTTCCGGAGAGAAAGGTTTGGGGAGGAAATCATAAGCTCCCTTTTTCATCGCCTCAACTGCTGATTCCACTGTGGCGTATCCCGTGATAACGATAGGAATAATATCTCGATCGATCTCTCTCACTTTGTCCAGCACTTCTTGTCCGCTCATACGGGGCATTTTAAGGTCAATAATAACAAAATCCGGCCTGTTCGCTTCGATCTTTTCCAGGCCAATGATGCCATTTTCGGCAGAATCCGTATCGAACCCTTCCTTCTTCAGAATCAAACAGCATGAATCTCTCATTGATTCTTCATCATCGATCACAAGCACCTTGAATTTACTTTTGTCCATTTGCGATCTCTTTTTCTTCTGTGTGAGAATTCCCGACCTGTCTTTTAGAGTTTTTTTTGTATCATTTCTCCAGAAGCTTTGCTATACGAGCCAGAAGGTCGTCGGGTTTTACAGGCTTATCGATGTAGTCATTAGGCCCAACCAGCCCTTGTTCAGCACCGTCAAACTGAAATCTTGAGCCTGTCAATTCTTTGACTGCTGAAACGAAGATAATTGGGGTATCTTTGACATCCTTGAATTCCTTGGATGTTTTGATGGCATTGCAGAGTGAAAATCCATCGAAAAGACTGTCCATCATGATGTCAAGTAGAATCAGATCGGGTTTCTCCGAAAGGACCTTGTCCTTTCCTTCCTTGGGATTTGAAGCGGTTGCGACTTCATAAAGTGCCGATTTCAAAATAGTTGTCACAGCATCAATGAAGTCCTGGTCGTCGTCAATCACCATAATTTTTTTATTATCTATTTTTCCCATTTTTTTCTCCTTTATTGGTTAAAAGCGTTATTGATAGCCAATCTTAGTTCATCCTTTCCAAAAGATTTGATGAAATAATAGTAGATGTCCTGTTCCCGGACTTTTGACTCCAGTTCCATGCTGTTCTTTTTCGCAGTCATAATGACTTTGATCTTCGGATCGATGTTTCGGAATATCGAAACAGCATCAAAGCCTTTCATTTCGGGAAGATCCACGTCCATAATGAGACAGTCATAGCAACCCTCGGAGACCTTTTTGAGTGCATCCGAGAGCCCTTTTGCCGTTTCTACTGAATAATTGTGTTGCCTCAAGAACGTGGCCATGACATTCCTATCATTTTCATCTGGATCGATGATCAGAATCCTTTTTTCTGAGTCTATCATTGTATTTACTCAAAAAGTCAATTCAGATCCATCGCATCCAATAGTTCGGCAAGGACATCGTCCATGGCTTTTTTCACCGAGTCGTTGATTTCGCCGCCATTTGCGATAGACTGAGGCTGAATACCGAGCATATAGGCGTTTTTCAGCTGCTTATAGTTCATCAAGCCCGAAACAATCGGCAGGAACTTATGACTCAATGCGACATTATTCAACACATGATTCATTGCAAGGAGCGTCACTTTTCCTGTCTCTTCTTGGAAATCGACAGCATCCAGAAATATGAGAGGTCGGTCAGAATTGTCTTCCCACAAGGTTTCATCTTCTTCGATCTCAGATTCAAGGAAAACATCATAGCCCCTATGCTTCCTCAATTCAAGCGCGAGCTGGATGCCGACTCCATCATCGGATCGATCGGGTCTTCCAACTCCAATGAAAACGGGGGAGTTTTTCTTCATTATTTTGTTTATTTTATTCTTCCAGTCGTCTGGCGGAGCTTTTTTGACATCGGCCATGTGAGCGGAACAGCTGATACAAGGATCGAACGCCCGCACAACAAGCTCCAACCGATCCCTGATCTGATCTTCCTCTTTCCCGCTGTCAAGAAGCTTTTGAGCCGCAATATAACAATACCGTTCAATATCTTCGGCATTTTGCGCAGTGGGAGTGACGATATCGACATGATGGACAAGACCGTCTTTTATTTCATGATGGTGGATGAGAAGTCCCCGAGGAGCCTCAACCAGTCCTGTACCAGTTCCTTCTTTTTTTGTGTAGGGAACAATGGCAGGATCTTCGGAGTATTGAACGATGTCATCGACCAATTCGGGTATCCTCTCGAAGCAATATAGAATTTCAAGGGCTTGTGCCGCATTGTGAAAAAGAGGATTTGTCTTCCAGCGGTCGTTAAAGTATTTTTTGTACATCTTGCCTGATTCATTCTTCAACCTATCGCCCATAACATTCACACGGGCAAGAGCGCCAACCGAGTATGGCTTGCCATTGAACCGGCTTCGCTTAGCATAGGAGTGAGAAACGATAAATTCGTTCGTCAATTTTTTGTAGTCATCACGAAAAATCCTCTCTCCAGTGGAAAGCAGGATCTCGTCTCCCCAAAAACCGTATGTATCATCTCCTGGATCACAACAGGCATAGACAGTGTCATCTTCGGGGCAATTCGGATAGTCAAGCTCACAGAACAGGTTCAAGGTTTTAAAGACAAAAGGCATAAACTGTATCGCCCGGCTTTTCATCCAAAACAATTCTTGCTCCGTCGGGAATTTCCCGAAACCGCCGATCACCGGATTTTCTCCATGAATATATCGTCCACCGATCACTTTCATGATATGGTTTCCGAAATGTTTCATCTCTAAAGCGATCTTTACTTCGAAGTCGTACTTGGAGGCCATGGCAATAGCGTTCGGAAATCCCACATAGTCTGGCAGTGCAAGATAATACACATGAAGCGAGTGGCTCTCGATCATTTCACCCATATGCATCAATTCACGTATGAGTGCCACTTTCGCAGGAACTTCAACAGAAAGGGCGTTCTCCATGGCACGGAGAACAGCATTTTTGTGAGATATTGAACAAATGGCGCATATACGAGGCGACATGCTGACGTCCTCCTCTGGAGTCCTTCCCACGGTTAATCTCTCGATAAGACGGGGGCCTTCATTGACCGTGAACTTTACATCTGTAACCGCCTTTCCATCAATAGTGACCGATATGCCTCCATTACCCTCAACACGAGCCAAAGGATTTACACTTATCTTAGTCATGATATCTCCTTTTCCAGTTGATCGAAGAATGTTTTGTTTTTTGTACCTGAGTAATTGGCCATGATCTTCTTTATGTATTCCGTATCAAATCCCTTTTCTTTAAGAAGATAGAATTCAGAGGTTAGATTGGCTCCCTCAACAGGACCCCAGCATCCCAAACATGGCAGGTTATGATTGATACAAACAGAACCACACCCGTCTGCTGTAAGGGGGCCCAAACAGGGAAGTCCCTGTTTGAGTAGACAGGAGTTCTCATTGTACTTACAGGTCACACAGACAGGATTGGGATATTTTTCTGGAGGGCTGCCTCCTACCAGGCGCGTGAAAAAGTTTAAAAACTGCTCTTTGCCGATGGGGCATCCAGGCAGATAAAAATCCACGTCGATATAGTTGTCGATCGGCTTGGATTGTAGGGCTTTTGTATGGATCATCTCCACGTCGCCGTACACCTTTTCGAGATTTTTTTCCCACTCTTGGGGGTCTGTGAATCGCGCCTGAAGGCCACCCGCTGTGGCACACAAACCGATTGCCACAACGATCTTCGCTCTTTGACGGATATCCTTCAGCTCCTCGATCTCTTTCTCTGTTGTAACCGATCCCTCAACAAGAGCCACATCGAGTTCTCCATCGATATTGTCACTCTTGGCCATGAGAAAAGATTGGATATCAGCTGCCTGAAAGATATCCAAGAGTTCTTCTTCGCAATCAAGAATGAGGAGGGCATCTCCCGCACAGCCTGTGAGTTCATAAATCCCGATTTTTGGTTTATTGTTGTTCATTTTTTTCCCCTTAGATGAGCTCCCTCATGTGGATAACATCCCAATACGTGAAGACGGGGCCATCAATACACGTGTAGATATAATCGATCGCACAATGGCCACACTTGCCAACTCCACATTTCATCCGTCTTTCCAGCGTCATCAAGATCTGATCTTTGGGGATGCCCAGCTTGATGAACTCTTGGATTACGAATTTGTACATGATGGGAGGGCCACAGACTAATCCGTAGGTTGATGAAGGATCGATTGACCTGAGCTTCGGGAAGATGGTGGTGACTACGCCAACATTATCTTTCCATTCTCCTGAGTCATCTTGATCCACAGTCAGAAAACACTCCAGGTCATCTCTCTCCTTAAGAGCCAAAAACTCATCCCTGAATATCATATCCGATGGAGTTCTCGCTCCATGGAGAAGGATCACCTTGTTGAATAGATCACGATTATCAAGGCAATAGAGCAGGACAGAACGAAGAGGAGCGACTCCCAATCCTCCCATGACTATCATCACATCTTTTCCCTCCATGTCCTCAACTGGAAAGCCATTACCGTATGGCCCCCTCACTCCTATGAGGTCATTCTCTTTGAGCCGGAAAAGAGCATCCGTGACCGTCCCTTTCTTTTGGATACAAAATTCCATTAGTCCTGGCCGTGATGGGGTTGAAGATATACAGAATGGAGCTTCTCCAGAACCCTGTACAGACACCATGGCAAACTGGCCGGGTTTGTACTTGAAGGAGAGAGCTTTCTCCATATCCCTGAATCGCACCTGGAAAAATTTAACGTCTTTGGTGAGATATCGTGTATTTACTATCCGTGCGGATTCCGGTAAAAAAGGGTTGTCTCGTGTTGTTTCTTTGATTTCACCATTCATTTTGCCACCTCTTTGCTGAGTCTTTTCCAAAAGGAATCAACGCCATTTCCGTCCAGTGTTTTTCCGACTGTGAGAACATTGATATCCACTGGACAGGTCGCTACACATCGCCCACAGCCGACACATGCGGGTTTTCCATATTTTGAGATATAGGCTTGGAGCTTGTGCGTATACCACAGCTTAAGCCGGTCGGATCTTTTTTCCCGGAAATTCTCTCCGCCTGCAACTCCAGAATAGTTTTCGAGAGTACAGGCATCCCAGCACCGGCTAACGTTTGAACAATTCTTTCCCAAAACGGGTCTGTCCTCGACATTGTAACAATTGCATGTTGGGCATACATTGGAACAGGAGCCACAGGCTAAACACGCAAAGCCCAAATCCTCCCAGAGGGGATCGTTATACTTGAGTTCCATTAAATCAGGCATGGCTGTGAAATTGATATCCGCTTGGAACGCTTTCTCTTTTTCCTCTCGCTTTCGGATAAAACTCTGGATGTCATTGTCAGTAATCTCTTCCTCAAAAAGATCGGGTCTCACACGTATGAGGTCATCACCCCGACTGGAACCGATCCAAACCAAGTAATCTTGTTTGAGATCTGTAAAGAACAGATCGTATCCCTCTTCAACAATGTGAGTATTAGTGGATTTGCACAAACAATTTTCATCTGGCCAGCATGAATGCCCGAGAATGACCGTGTTCTTTCGTGACTCTATGTAGTAAGGATCTTCGTACGAGTGAGAGTAGAATTTGTCCATAATGAGCAAGCCATGGATGTCACAAGGATGGATACCGAATAGGATTCTTTTGGTAACGTGGGAAAAATTCAGCTCGTACTCCATTCCCGCCACCCGAAACATATTGATCTTTGGAGGAAGAATGATGTTCCGCGGGGGAAGAAGAGTTCGTGTGTAGTCGAGGTCGATGAGTGAAAGATCCTCAACGATCTGGAAGACATGTCTGTCGCTGTATTTTTTTACTGGCGCCCATAAGTCTGCGTCTTTTGAGATTCCTTCAAGGAATGGAAAAAGGTTCTCATTTTTGAGTTTGACAATTTTCATCTTTATATTCCTTTCGAAACATTAAATATGTTGCTAGATTCTGGCTTGGTAGGACGGAGACAGATAAAGTCGGTTTAGTTCATCGCCCGAATCAAATGAAACTACTATGCAAGTTACATGCCTAATCACTTGAATACAGAAAAAATATTCCTTTTTTGAATTATTAAGGAGAAAAAAAGTTGAAAGTTTTTTAATATCGTATATAAAAAAGTTGAGATAGATGGGAAGTGATGGGGCAAAATTCCCTAGTTGCTGTACAGTTTTGACTTACCAACTAGAATCAAGGAAGATAGTTTGAGCGACATAAAGAAGATTTAGCCTTCGCGAATCGCCGCAGAGGGAACCCGACGAAGTCGGGCGTCGAGGACTGTATGAGCACGGAAAGAATAAAGAAGTGTGGCGCTTCAAAGTCGAGGCCAAAGATGCAGAATAATTGTAAACGTGCGCAGATCCGCAGACGCCGAAAAGGTGATGAGGAATGGCGTTAAAAATCTGACAGGAGCGAAAACATCTTCCTGATTCTATCTGAAACTATTGGATGTTATATCGTTTGAGTTTGGAGAGGAGGGTTTTTCGGTCGATCCCAAGGAGTTTAGCGGTTTGGCTTTTATTCCCATGTTGGTTATAGAACACGACTTTGATGTACTCTTTCTCGATCTCATCCAAGGTTTTGAACTTTCCTCCGACTGGCTCGAGAATCGTTAAACTTGAACCGATCCCATGATAGATCAAGTCCTCGAGCCCGATATGATCCTTCCGCACAAGAACGACCGCGCGCTCGATAGTGTTTTCCAGCTCCCGAATGTTCCCTGGCCAATTGTACTCCATCAAAGGTTTAACAGCTTTTGGATCGATTCTTTCGATGTTTTTTTTGGACCTTTTGTTGTACTTACGGAGGAAGTGATCGACGAGGAGGGGAATGTCTTCTTTGCGATCCCTCAAGGGAGGAAGAGGGATGGGCACAACGCTCAGGCGGTAGAAGAGGTCTTCCCTAAACTTACCGTTTTTCACGGCTTCTGCTAAGTTCTCATGTGTGGCGGCAATTATCCGCACATCTATTTTAATGGGTTTTGAACTCCCAACTCTGGTGATTTCTTTCTCCTGTATGACTCTTAAAAGCTTTGCTTGGATGTTGAGGCTGGTATTGCTGATCTCATCCAGGAATATCGTTCCTCCATGAGCCACTTCGAACCTGCCGTGTTTGGTCTCATAAGCCCCTGTGAAAGATCCTCTCGTGTGGCCGAAAAGCTCACTTTCAAAAAGTGTTTCCACTAAAGCACCGCAATCCACAACAACAAAGGGGCTGTCCCGCCTGAGGCTGTGTTTGTGAATCTCGCGCGCTAATATTTCTTTTCCTGTCCCGCTCTCGCCTGTGATCAGGACAGTACTCTCCGATGGACTGACTCTTTTTACCATATCCAGCACGACCTCCATGGCTTCACTTTTTCCGACAACGAGGTCGAACTCACTTTTTGCTTCCAGCTCTTTCCGCAAGTAAAGATTCTCCATGAGCATTTTTCGATTGTTTAGCGCTTTCCTGATGTTCACCCGCAGCTCTTTGGGGCTAAAAGGTTTCGCCATGTAATCAAAGGCGCCTAGCTTCATGGCTTCGACTGCCGACTCCACGGAGGCATAACCTGTCATGATGATGATAGGTGTTTCTGGATTTTCTTTCTTGATATGACCCAATACTTCAATCCCGTCTAAACCGGGCAATTTCAGATCAAGGAGGACCAAATGAAAGGACTCGCTATTGAAGATTTTGAGACCTTGTTCGCCATCTCGAGCTCCCTTTACGGAATAGCCGTCCTTTTCGAGGACCTGAGTGCAAGAATCTAAGATGGCTTCATCGTCATCGATGATGAGAACCTTTGCTTTTTCAGTCATCCTCAATTCCTCCGGCAATAGGGAGCTTTATCGTAAAGGTTGCACCTTCTCCAAATGTGCTCTGGACGTCGATCGTTCCTTGATGTTTACGAATAATGCTGTAGCTGATCGATAATCCCAGTCCGGTTCCTTGTCCAACCTCTTTGGTTGTAAAAAAAGGATCGAAGATCTTTTTCTTGTCTTCTTCTCGTATGCCAGGTCCTGTATCTTCGAAATCGATAATCAGATCCTTTCCACTTGAATCCAAGTAAGTTCTCAGCGTCAACCGGCCGTTCCCATTCATGGCATCGGCAGCATTGAGAATGATATTCATGAATACCTGCTGGAGTTGAGAGCTGTCTGCCACTATCAAAGGAAGGTCAGTCGAATAGTGCTTTTTGACCTGGATGTTCTGAAAAAGGCTTTGAGATCCAACGAGCGAGAGCGATTTATCCAGAAGTTCATTCACGTTTGTGGATGTTGCTTCGGGTTCTTTGGGCCGCGCAAATTCAAGCAGCCCCTTGACAATGTCTTTGCATCGCGTCGTCTCTTTTACGATCTTCTCTAAATTCCCATAATAGGGACTGCTCTCCTCTAGATCTTCAAGGAGAAGATGACTGTAGATGAGTATTCCTCCCAGAGGATTGTTGATCTCATGGGCAACACCGGCAGCCAGTTTGCCCAGTGATGCCAGCTTCTCAGATTGGATAAGATGGGCCTGAGCTTCCCTCAATTCTTTCGTTCTCTCCTCAACTTTTTTCTCGAGTGTTCTACCCCACTCAAGGAGTTTCTCATTGGCTGTCTTCAAATCGGCCGTCATCTTATTGAAAGAATTGGCTAAAAACCCTATCTCATCCTTGGATTCGACGTTGACCTTGTGGGATAAATCCCCTTCGGCTATTTTTTGGGTGGCTAGAACCATTTCTTTGATGGGATGGATGATTCGTGTTGTTGAGATAAAGAGAAGAACCAAAAGCAACATCACACTGAGAACTGCGATGACACTAAAGGCCAGTATGACACGATTGGTAATATCGATGTACGGCCTTTCCAGCACCCCCACATATAGAATGCCGATGATATCCCCGGAAATGTTCTTGATCGGCTCATAAGCAGTGATGTACCAATCATTCACCACAAATGCGCGGTCGATCCATGGCTTTCCTTCAACAAGAACAGCCTGGTTCACTTCTTTGGAAACACGGGTTCCGATGGCTCTCTCTCCCACCTCATCCTTGACATTTGTCGAGATACGAAGATCGTGTTGAAATATCGTCGCCGTACCGATCTCGCGGCCTTTGTATTGCTCATCTTTGTAGACGATTTCCTTCACACGATCGACAATTTCATAGTTTCGATTTATGAGAATCCCACCATAGAGAACGCCGAGAATGCCGCCGTTCTCATCCACAACTGCGGATGCGGCCTTCAGCATCATCCCATTCTCTTCTTTCTCTTCTGGTCTTTGTGCCGCCTTGGGAGTCTCGACGAATTCCATATAGGCTCGGTCAGCTAATTCTTGAGCTTCTTTTATAAGTTCGGATCGATTGACAATTTGAGGAAATGAACAGATCCCACCCATCAAGGACATGCGGATGATCTCATCTTGAGCTTGAGAATCCCCAATGACCTGAGGATTTCTTGTTCTGAGAATAACATTTCCCTTGCTATCAGTGAGGGTTAGGATATCCAAGCTGTTCTCATTCCGCACCCGAGAGAGGTACCTAAACAGAATATCTTTCCTATCATATTTGATGGCGTCTTGGATGCTTTCTCTCGAAGCTGTGGAATCGACTATCTCTTTAACATCATTCAATTTTTCGTTAAACACCATCCACGCTGCACCTAAATCATGACGAACTTTGGCTTGGGCCTGGGAGATGAGGGTCCTTTTGACCAGGCGTGACCCAAAAAACAACGATAACGACCCCCCCACGATGATGACCACGAGGAAACTGAGGATGATTTTAGTCCGTAATGAAAGAGGTTGAACATTCATATCGATCACATAACCAATAAATATTTAAAAACTGATTATACTAAAAACAAGTACGGTCAGACAAATGAAGCTTTATGCGGAAAAACTCATCGTTTATAATATTTATCAAGTTTAGATGGAAGAAATTTGAGAGAATACCGTCTAATATATGTATGTAAGTTATCAGATGCTTTTTGACTCTTCGGTAAAGTGCATTAAGAGGAAGATATTTGATTCTCGATCAGTTGTTTTGATTGCTGAGAAAAAGTATACTCAGGCATGCGACAAGAATGAATTGGAAATGAATGGAATGGTGGTATCATGCGAAAATTACTCATATTTATGTTAGCTGCGATTTTTTTATTGACATTCGGCTGCGGAAAATCTGATCAAGCTGGCTCTGAGGGTCAATCAGACCCGCATCAGATGGGACAGCAAAGCGACAAAAGATCCCCGGATCAGGGAAGTGGGCAGAAAAGAGAGGGACAGAAGCCCGATGCAGATTCTCGAGAAGGGGGCAAACCGGAGTCCGACGCGGAAGACATCGATGTCGACAAACTCGATATCCCCGACCGTATGAAAGAGGCGATCAAATCAGGCGAGATTCCCAAGGAACGGGTTCGT
>Ga0307379_10002789_pt1 | contig 25606 bp, 21 predicted proteins | sample UN2MG_FD_202237 | JGI IMG/M metagenome (GOLD analysis project Ga0307379, IMG submission 202237) | Soil microbial communities from Risofladan, Vaasa, Finland - UN-2 | ecosystem: Environmental > Terrestrial > Soil > Coastal area > Acid sulfate soil | place: Finland: Risofladan, Vaasa | collected...
CAGCAGTAGAAGGAGTGATGGATACGATAATCTCTAAGAACATCTTCCATAATAACGGTAATGACTTAGTGGCTAAAGTCAATGCAAGAATCCTTGATTACAAGTCTACTGATGTTATGGATGTGTAGAGCTAATGGGCTACTGCCCATTAGCGGTTAGTTGGTTAGTTAGTTAGCCGTTAACTGGTTAACTGGTTTTAAAAACCAAGACTAATGAATTAAGACACTCCATAATCAATTAGCGGTTAGCTAATGACTCCTTGGTAAAGGGGACGGGTAGTTTTTTAACATAAAAAATTGCCTGTCCCCCTGTGAGAAAATTGATAAATGAATTAATTGGTCAATTGGAGAATTGGTAAATTAACAAACGAGTGAAAGGAGTTTGTTTTATGTTAGAAACAATCTTAAGTAAATATTTACTCAATGCCTTACTTATTGCTCTGGTCTCTATCAGTTATGGTTTCTTAAAAAACAAATTAGGAGAAGATAGAGCCAGCACTATTAAAGAGGCCATCCTTTCCGCCATGCTCTGGGCAGAAGAAGAGCTGGGGATAGGAAGTGGCAGCCAGAAATGGGATGTTGCCTGGAAGAAGTTGATCGAGATACTGGCCGATAAGAATATCAGTCTAAGAAAGAGTGAGGAAAAGGCAGTAAAGACCATGATGAAGGCCAATGTGGGAAAGATCAATCAACAGACTTATGATGTCCTGTTGAAGAAAAAATTAATAAAGGATAAAACAATTGTCCAGCAGTCATTTTAGGTTAATTAGTGAGGTAAACAAATGGAGATGTTAAATAAAATAAATGATATAGGTATAGCACCACACTTCAGGCTATCCGAATTTTCCTGCCCTTGTTGTAAACGAGTAATGCTCCATCCTCAACTACTAGCTAAACTAATCGAATTAAGAGGGATAATAGAAAGACCAGTTTATATTACTTCTGGTTATCGCTGTCCAGAATATAACCATCATGTTGGTGGGGTAGTAAACAGTTATCACCTTATCGGTTTAGCGGCAGATATTAAAGTAAAAGATATCAATTTAATTGAGCTTTTAGAAGTATCCGAAGATATAGGTTTTGCCGGGATCGGGTTTTACGAGAAGAAGAATTTCTTGCATCTTGATGTTCGACCAACCAAGAGAGCCAGATGGAGAGGATGAGAAAGGAGGAATGAATGGATATAAAAACATGGTTAGATCTAATCGCCAATCAGGGCTTCCCTATTGCCCTGTCGATACTCTTAATCTTTCGCATCGATAGATTTATGCAGGAGATAGTAACTGCCCAGAAAGAAGGCTATCGGCAGATATTAGAGAATACCAAAGAAATACACAGTACTATAACCACACTAAATCAGCAAAATAGAGAATATTATTCTCTACGCTTCTCAGAAGTTCAGAAAGAACTCTCCGGAATGAAGGTAGAGTTGGGGAAAATTGAATAGAGATAAAAAATGCAATAAAACAGGGTAAGTTATAGAGCAAATCATCTTTTTTAGCTTATCCTGTTTTATTTTTTAATCAAATTTGCCAATATGTATTCTCTTAAGAACAGATATTGTGAATCAAAGAATCTTCATCTGATTTTTTACGAAGAGAAATTCAGGCAGAGTGTCGAAATCTCAAATTCAGGTATGTCTTTTTATACGTTATTATGTATCCCATTATTTAACCAACAGCAACAATCTTTATTCACATTTCTAAAATCTTCCCATGTTAGCCAGCCTAATCGACTAGATATATTCTGCAAATCACAATTTTTTCTATGTGGTAAATCGGCTGACAAAGACTTTGGATTGATTTTATACTCATTAAGTTTATATCCATATAAACGACTTGATGGATTATCCTTAAAGAGCTTGGGAGTAATCAGTAAAAACAATGTTTTATGGGGATCTCTTTTATCTAAAGGATAGCAAAGTTCCCTATTCTCTTCCAACAGAACATCAATATTTCTTGCCATTTGGTTACGCATAGTATCATAGGTAATTTCATAAGATATATCAGATAATACTTTTGCTTCAATGATAACTGCAAATCCATTTTTAGAATTCAAGAGTAGTGCATCAACATTTGTAGCACCTTCAAGATTCACTTTATCCTCAGCACTGTCTAAAACATAAGGAATAAATTGTCTTTTAGCGAGATTATCTCTCAACCATTCTTTATATGGTTTTGGAGAGGGTAGATTCGGTTCAAAGAATAGATGTAAATCCCCTTCAAAGCATTCCTTCCAGGAGTTTAATCCTCTAATTGGAGGGTAGTTACCATAACCATCTCTAAAGAGTTCAGTATGTTCTTGCCTTCTGTTTTGGCTATAAAATATCGTCATCATGCAGGCGGCAATCCAAAACCTCTCGTCTCTTTCTATTTGACAGGGAAGCCTCATCTCTTTTAGAGGTCTTCTTCTCCTATCAAGATTATCAGCAAGATATTTGTCATATCTTCTAACACTATTTTTGTAGTATTCGAGATGCGCGACATTCTTAACACATTTCCCATTTTTTCTAACATCAGCAAAATGTGATAGCAACTGTTGTTCGGTGAACGGTAAGTAAATTGGGTGCATCATTATCTTATACCTCTCAGTGTGCACTTGCGTATAACGTTTCCGTTGTAAAAGAAGTTCTGCGAAGCAGAATTTGGACTAAGTAAAACGGAGTCTTTTACAGCGTGTTAGATGAAGTTGCTACCATTTTTATGCGTTTCCTTTAATTAGTTTTTAAGAAGCCTAAGTATCTTTATCTTTCTCTCGGACGTTCTCTCAATCGCTCTCGCATTCTTTCCAAGAATCTGACTACCGGTTTCTTAAGTCTGAGGACAAAATTACCATCCGGCTCTTCTCTAAAGCTTTGAATAATACTTGACTGGCCTGTGCCTAAACCAAGAAAATCGTTTCTAAAGGTTTTTTCAGCTTGTTTAGATGATATCTGTAGGTCTTTTAGTTCAAAAAAACTACGTGGGCTAATTTCTTGAGGTATCGCCTCTTCTTCCCAGTACTCTGTTAAAAACCTGGACAAACACTTCATAGAAGCCACATAAATTCTAGGTCGTCCACTTTCTCTATCACCGTTAAGCCACTGGTGAATAAGCGTCTCTGCTAATGTTATACATAAAACTCCTTTCATCTCCTTTACTAAATGTTGGTATCTCTCCAGGGATAAATTCTCTCCAGCTGGAATGTAATCTACGAGTCTTTGAGCCATCTCTTCTAAATAAATCGTCTCTCCTTCCAAACGTGCTATCCGAGCTTTCCTCAAAACCTTATCAAATCGTCGGATTCTCTCCGCGGAGAGGTTGCACAAAGCTTTAACCTCCTTAATCGGTAACATATACGGGCTAGTCATTACCTCCAAGTCGATCGGCGATCTCCTCCGTTTTTGAAAAATTTCTTTTCTCTTAGTAATTGATTTCTCGACTATTTGGTATGCAATATTAAAGTAGCGTCTAGTTCTGGAGTCTCTCTCAAACGTAAAGCTAAGTTCTGGAACAAAAAAACGAATTTCGTCAGGGGTAACTTCCCCGCTAGAATAAGCATCTAAAATTTCATGTGTTTGGAACAAAACTTTCTCACAAAGACTACAAATATCGTCGGAACATTTATCTCTACAAAGACGACAAGGCATATTACTCACCTTCTTTTCACTTGTATTTCTCCTCCCGCCTTCTCGGCGAGCTTTGTTACAATAACGTATAAGTTCTCCTCTTTTGCCATTTGGCTAAGATAATCCAGAATTCTTTCCTTTCGCTCGTTGTCATAATTAACCACTACTTCATCAACTATGAAAAAAGGAATGTCAGGAAGATATGTCTTCTTCAGCGTGATTTGAAGCACTACAGCAATTGAGTATTTCTCAGATGTACTAAGCGATTCAAGGGGCTGTCGGACAAATCCTGGCCTGAAAACCTTTAATTGCTTGTCGTCTCTATCGAGGGCAATTTGATCGAATTCGGCAAACCCCAGTTCGGTCATAACCTTCTTTACGTTATTATTAAATGTGGCTATTGCTTGCACTTCGTGTTCATGCTGTCTCTGATCAAAGTATTCCCTTATTTCCATAAGCCTACTCTTATACTTTTTCCGCCGTTCCTGAGCACTCATTAGCGAGGTCCTCGTGCCATCCTCCTCCTCCCAAAATGAATCTCCTTGTATCTTTCTCATCTCCTCCGCGATGGCTTTATTTATTCTTCCAAGCTCCATTTCAATCTTTTTGAGAGCTTCGTGTGATTCTTTCTCCCACTCTTCGGTTTCCCTCTCCAGCTTTGTTCTCTCTTCAGTAAGGGTTATCTGATCCCTTTTCAGTCCTTCGAGTGTCTGTTCTAACCCTTTTAATGTTCTCTCTTCTCTAGACTTTTTAGCCGTCAAGTCTCTCCTTTCATTTGTCAGATTCAGTTTAATATTATTATACTTATCAATCCTTTGTCTCTCAGTAGCCTCCTTTTGCAGCCAACGTGTTCTTTCGCTGCTCAGCACGAGGATATTCTTCTCGATTTTTTTGATTTCAAGCTCTATCTCGGACACCTTCTCTTCCAAAAAGTTCACCGTGATAGTTGAGATTTCACAGACTGGGCATATACCCTCTTTTTCCCCACGCTGGACCAAAACGCTCTTAGCGTCTGAAAAAGTCGTCTTTTTCCCATTAAGCACACCCATCTGTAAACGTAACTTCGCTATTTCCTTATCTATTCGAGACACATTCTGAATGACTTCTTTCCGTATTATCTCTAGATCGATCTTCTGTATTTGCTGTTCTATTTCAAGCATGTTTTTTGCATTGCTTTCGAGTTGTGCTTCAAAACGCTTGATTTCTTGTTTCGACTTTTCTATGCCAGCCTGATATTCTATAAGCTTTTGGCTTTTTAAATCCAGTTGCCTATCAAGGTCTTTCATTCTTTCAATATGTTGCCGTTTCTTCTCATCAAGCTGCTTTGCAAATTCGTCTCTGCTTCTCTCTAATTTGACCTTTTCATCCTTCCTCTCCTGGAGTTTCTTGTTTTTCTCAGCTAATCCCTCCTGCCTTCTTAAAATAGCAGTGGCCGTTGACTCCACTTCAGATAACCGCGCATTAACTACTTCCTTACATGTAGCATACCGATCGGCATAAGAGAGACGTCGGGGGACCCATGAAAAATCAGGGTTTCCTTCTACTAATTGACGTATACTTCTGGTCTCCTGGGTTAGCATACCAGCCCATATAAACCTTTCATCCCCATGGGATGGAATCTTAGCTATAGAACCATCGCTCCGCATTCTCCACTCTTCAACTTGTCCATTGTATTGCAACCGAACCCATGCGTCCTTCGCATAAATATTTTTCAAGCTTTCACGCAGTAAACCTTGATTACGAGCCTCATTAATCGTCTCATCGTGGGTAATAGGCATGCTTAAAACCCCTGCCAATCCGCGCGTCAGAGTCGTTTTACCCATAGCATTTGGCGCTTCAACTTCGTTTACCACTCCTCTCCCGAATTCGAAACTTCTGATTCCTTTGAAGCCGCCAACATTCTCAAGTTTAAGTTGTGCGCTCATGACTTCTTCCCTCCTCAGCGATAATTTGTTCCAGCATCTTGTCTAAATGTTCCTGTAATTCCTTTTGTAAATCTCTCTTTCTTGCACCTTCACTTACCTTGCGCTCAAGTATCTCTCTTTCCTCTTCACTTAACATTGAAAGTGTCCTCCTTTTATCTGTTAGTTAGTTTTTAAGTTTGCAAGATTATGTGTTTTCACCAATGTACCTTGATAATAGATTTCTAATATCCCATCATCGACCTTTAGATTAACTTTTTCTCCACGTAGGTAGTTTGTAACAAAATACCTATGATTCTGAAAGGAAATACGTCCATCTGAAGTTACTGGGCGTACCATTTTGTTTGAAGCCCTTTCCAGACCTTTTAGTTCTATCCAATCGGCTTTCATAAAATCACATTTCCAATCTTTATATCCCTGAATTTCCTTGTTTATATTTAATAATGTAGTTTTCATTTGCTCCATTGAACTGAATTTAGTCAATGCAACAAAACCAATCGACTTCTGTAAAGGGGCAAGGGCTTTCATGTCAGCGACAAAGACTTTTTCAAATGAGTATTTTGACATATTTGAGTGAAACCATTTATGAACTTCATCTATTTCCGGCGCATCTATAATCAGCAATGCATAGGGCTTTTTCTGTATTGTTTCAGTCGACAGTTCTTTTATTCTTTTCTCTACCACGCTTTTCTCTCCACACATTGCACTATGACCTCTCGCTCCATATCTCTAATTGTTGGCAATTTCTTTTCTTTTAGCTTTTCTTCAACCGCTTTCAGTATCTCCACCTGCATACGTTCAGAAACTCCAGCATCCCATAACAATCGTTTTGCTATTTCAAGCAGAGATTCTCTCTTAGGAGGCTTGAATTTTATAGAATAAAGCCTATCCTTCAAGGCGTCATCCACCAGTTCCGGTTTATTTGTAGTTGCAAAGATAAATGTCTTACTCGCATCGACTCTGTCAAGTTCATGAAAGAGAACAGCATTTATTGAATAATGCCATTCCTTTGCAATTTCGGAGGTTCTAGCAAGCATCAGCGATTCAATATCGTCAAAAAGTACTATCACCCTAGGGTCAGCGATTTTTCCGTATTTAGAACCTCCTTCCTCAAGAAAGTTGTGAAAGGAAAACACAGCTTTTAAAGTACTCTCTGCATCTCCCCATTTTGGAGTGGCTATAGTAGCACCATCAATGAACAGAAAAAACCTTTCGGACCCCTTGTTATATGAATCCATCTTGCTTTTCCCCGTGGCGATCTGATAGGCTTCCTTATCATCAGTTGTCTTAAACCGTGAAGTTGGTTCAATGTCTATTACACTCCTTGCAATTTGTCTAACCAACTCAGTTTTTCCTGTTCCAGGAACTCCCTCAAATAGAAAGCCCTTGAGCGGTGACTGTCGCCCAACACCTTTAGTAAAAAATGCTTTCAACACATTTAAACATTTGTCATAAGTCCGCTTATTATCAGGAATTATCTCTACTGACGTAATTTCTGAAACGGGTATACAAAAATGAATTAGCCTTTTCTGCGCATTAAAAGTATCCTCGAACATCCCTTTATCCTCTTTTTAATTATGTAGTGAATGTGGTGGCGACTAACGCCACAATCATAACGATATTGATTAACCTTTTTATTGTTGTTCTCTTTCCTTTCCTTATTTTTCATATCTTCCATTTTAGGGATAATTGTTCCTTTGTCAAGTACTTCGTTAACAGTACTTCGTTAATCTTTGCTTCTAAACCCCTATTGACAGCAATTTCATCTAACTTGAACTTGAAATAACCGAACTAGTTCGTTTATGCTCCCAAATTGGCATATTTTGCGAAGTATTTCGTTTATGAATGACTATATGTGAAGCCTCAAATTGTAACTTTTTCTTGTTATTGTTTTTCTCCAAAATCTAATGGGCTTTTAATCCGTCCGATATCCCACTAGCTAACGTAAGCGTGGTATATCTTTATAGATTCTTATACTTATCATAAACTTATTTTACTAATTCCGCAAATAATGATTATAGAAATATTGAAAGAGAAAAAAACTGACTTAATAAGCAGATAACTAAAAGAATAGAAACTTCCACTATTTCATTTATTGCTCCCAGTATATCTCCACTTATGCCACCAATTCTTTTCTGGGAATATTTTAATATCAATAATACTATCCCTATTGCTATAATCACCAGAGGAAATAAGTATAACCTAAATAATGGAATGCCTATAACGACCATAGTTAAACTGGCGAAGATAACCTCTCGCCAGCTAACATAATCCATAAATAATTTACCCATACTATCTTTTAAGCGAGCTGGCTTGCCTAAAAAAGCGGCTATTACCATACTCCAGCGCCCTATAGTGGGAGCAAAAAACAAGGCGGCATCTTTTAACAATAGCGGCATTTCCACCAAAAGGACAAACTTCAATAATAAAAGAGAAACTAATGCCACTACCCCTTTAGCCCCGGTAGAACTATCCTTCATAATCTTTAGTATTTCTTCTTTATTATGTCCTCCTAAAAATCCATCTACACTATCGGCAAAACCATCTAAATGCAGCCCTCCGCTTAGCCAGATCCAAACAATTAGAACTAAAGTATCACCTACTAATGAAGAAACAGGAAGGTAATAAAATACCCGTCTTAAAAATACCAGCAATACGCCTATTAACATCCCTACAAGTGGAAAGAAAGCCATAGAATTAGCAAAGTTTTCTGCTAATACTTCTTCATTTTGATTAGTATTATTAGAAGGGGGGAGCGAAATTATGGAGATAATAGTTAAAAACCGTATAGCTAAAGATAAGTCTCTTAAAATTTTCATTATTTTATCAGCCCTTTATCTTTAATGGTATCCCTGAGACCATCATAAAAACCTCATCAGCTTTATCAGCAATGATACTATTTGCTCTGCCCAAGATATCCCGATAAACTCTTCCCAGAGGATTATCCGGAACTAAACCCATTCCAACTTCATTAGATACAATGATTACTTGAGCAGGTACTTGGTAAGAAACCTCAACTAATTTCTCAATTTCTACTAAAATTTCTCCTTGCCACTTGGCGTCTTCCACTTTATCCTTTTTTCTTAATAAGAGATTAGAAGTTAACAAAGTCAAACAATCTATCAGGATAACTTCTTTTTCTAAACCTAAGCGACTCACCAATTTTCTAACTTCTATCGGTTCTTCATAAGTCTCCCAGGTGTTTAGTCTCTTTTCTCTATGCTTTTTTATTCTAAAAGTCATTTCTTCATCCAGAGGTTGACCGGCAGCAATATAAGCCACTTCTCTACTTGTTTTAGCGGCTACCTTCTCAGCAAAATTACTCTTCCCGCTCCTTGCTCCCCCGGTGATAAAGATTAATTTCCCTCTCGACATAAAATTTATTCTTCTTTCTATTCTTTTATAATTTATGAGCTTTTATTATCTACTCCGGCATCTGCAAAAGTTGCCATTTGGGTTAATATTTTAACCCCGGCCTCAATAAAACTTATACCCAAAACAGCACCGGTTCCTTCACCGAGCCGCATACCAAGATCAAACATCGGAACCTTCCCGATATATTTCAGGGCAATTTTATGCCCTTTTTCCACCGAATTATGACTCGCAAATATATAATCCTTGACTAGAGGAGCTAACTTAATGGCAATTAGGGCACTCGCAGCAGAAATAAAACCATCAATCACTATAGGAATTTGATGGGAAGCTGCAGTTAAAATACAACCTACTAACCCCCCAATTTCAAATCCTCCTACTTTTGACAAAACATCAAGTCCGTCTTGAGGATTTGGTTTATTCACTTCCAATGCTTTTTTTATTACTTTAATTTTATTCTTGATTTGTTCTTGGTTTAAACCAGTCCCTCGACCGGTAACCTCTTCAACTTTAGATTTAGTCAAACACGCTACTATAGCACTACTCGAGGTAGTATTGGCAATTCCCATTTCCCCTAATCCTATTATATCGATTCTCTTTTTGTTTAACTCATCTTCAAAGACTTCAATTCCGGCAATTATTGCTCTTTCTGCTTCATCCTTACTCATAGCCGGCCCCTTAGCCATATTATTCGTTCCGTAGGCTATTTTCTTTCTTATTATACTCTCTTCCAAGGGAAAATCTTTAGCCACACCCATATCCACCACCACAATTTCGGCTCCCATATGTCTGGCTAATACATTAATACCTGCTCCCCCTCGAATAAAATTATATACCATTTGAAAGGTAACTTCTTGAGGATATGCACTTACACCTTCTTCAACAACTCCATGATCCCCGGCCATTACAAATATTACTTTTCTTTTGATTGCTGGAGAAAGAGTTCCGGATATTCCTACTATCCTTCTGGCAAAATCCTCTAATTTTCCCAAGCTCCCCTGAGGCTTGGTAAGATTATCTAATTTTTCTTGTGCTTTTTCCATTAGTTGAAGATCGACAGGTCGAATCTTTTGAATGGTTTCTTCTATTTTTTTATTCATCTTTTTTCTCCTGTGCTAATCCGCTTTCCCACCAATCTTCAAGATGAGAAGCATCATTTATTAGGGTAACAAATGCTTTATTATCATAATTTATAATATTTAAGGCAGTTGAATATTGCTCTATATTCCACATATTTTTTAATTCTATATTTAGAGCATTACACAGAATAACTCGGATGGTTCCACCATGACAGACTAGACCAATAGTTTTATCTTTATCTGCTCTTTTGTGTTCTTCTAATATTTTGTTTAACTCAGTCATTACTCGATTATTTAAATCAACTAAACTTTCCCCCTGAGGGAAACTAACTTCCACATTAATATTTTCCAGCCAAGATTTTACTTCAATGCTATCTCCATGTTTTAACATAACTTCCTCAAAGGTATATCCTTCCCAGGCTCCAAAATTTATTTCTCTAAATTTAGAATTCGTGATAATATTTATCCCTCGATCTTTAAATATAATCTCTGCAGTACGTTGAGCTCTCTTTAAATCACTACAATAAACTACATCTACTGGTAGCTCTTTCAAGCGATAGGCTAATCTCTTCGCTTGCCATATTCCTTTTTCTGTTAAGTCTACATCCTGAAAACCAGAAAATATCCCCTGGACATTACCATCACTTTCTCCATGCCGAATTAAAATTAACTTTATTGGCATTATTATAAGCATTCTCCTTTTCTTAGTATTATAGGGATCTATGCATAAAAAAAGAAAAAATACAATTTAGGTGTTTAGAAAGAAAAGATTATTTTCGCTGCATCATAGATGAATTTAGTACTAAAAAATAAGAGAAAAACCCCGCATATTACAAATAAAACCTGCTGGAGTCTTTTACCAAAAAACTGCCCACCTTTAAAAGATAAAGCAGAAAGAAAGTACAACCATAAAAAATCACATGACCAATGGGCAATCACAAAGATAGTAAAACCAAACAATCCAAAAGCATAAGAGCGGAAAATAAGAATAGAACCGATGGTTGCCATCCAGACCAGAAAATAAGGATTAGCCAGAGTGAGTATAATTCCAGCCATCAGGGGAGAACTTGGACCATTAGCTGAATCAATTCTTGCTTGTTTAATTCCCTTAAGTAAGCCAAGGCCCATCTTCAGGAGAAATAAACCGCCAAGTAATCCTATTATCGCTTTAATATAAGTAATTTTTAATATATCACCAAAACCATAAAGTATGAGAATCATTAAGGGGATTTCTACAATGCCATGTCCCAGGGCAATCATTGCTCCGGCATGAGGAGATTTAGTCCCTTTGCTGACTGTTACAGCAGTAACAGGTCCGGGAGCTATTACTCCGGATAAAGATATTAAGACTGCTTCTAATAAAAAAACTGATAGCAATAATTTTTACTCCTTATAGGGAATTACTGGGGTCAAATCTTTATTCTTGACAAATAGTTTAATTAATGTCAAGAATAAAGATTTGACCCCAGGCCTTCTACTTTAAGCTTTATTTATAGTCACTCTTTTTTTGGTTATTTTTTGGCTTAAATCATCCAAAAAAGTATAAAAAATGGGAACAATAATCAATGACAAAAAGGTGGATGAAGTCAAACCTCCGATGATGGTAATCGCCATCGGTGCCCGAAGCTCCGCGCCTTCTCCAATACCTATTGCCATTGGAACCAGAGCAAGAACCGTGGTAAACATGGTCATTAAAATAGGTCTTAAACGGGTTTCCCCTCCTAAAATAATGGCTTCATTCCTTTCCATTCCCTTTTGCCGAAGTTTATTAATATAATCAATCAAAACTATACTGTTATTGACCACAATCCCTACCAGCATGATAATGCCGATGTAAGAAAGCACATTCAAACTTTTATCTGCCAGTAATAATGCCAAAATAACTCCTATTAAAGAAAAAGGAACAGAAAACATGACTGCAAGGGGCATTAAAAGGGATTCAAACTGAGCAGCAATAATCATATAAACCAGTATAATGGATAAAACCAATGCCAGGGCAAGTTCCAAAAATGACTCTTGCATTTCTCTATTTTGTCCAACAAATTCATAGCGATAATCCTCGGGCAATACTAATTTTTCTAATTGCTGCTGAGCATCCTGAATCACTTTACCTAAAAAACGCTCACTGATATTTCCGGAAACATTCACTATCCTCTGCTGATTTTCACGGTCAATCCCCTTGGGTCCGGAACCCACTGTTACTTCTGCAATTTCCTTTAAAGGAATCTGTAATCCAACGCTAGAACTAATCAGAAGATTTTCCACTTCCTTTATGCTGTTTCTATCTTCCTCCTCCAATCTAATCCGAATATCAATTTGTTCTCCTTTTTCCTGATAAATACTGGCAACTCTACCTAAAAGAGCATCATGAACAGTAGAAGCAATCTGAGCAGTATTTAAACCATAGAGATTTGCTTTTTCACGGTCAATATTCACATGTAATTCCGGACGTACATCTTCTACACTGCTCTCCAGGTCATACACTCCTTCTACTTCTGTTATCGATATCAAAATACGATTGGCGATATTTTCCAATTCATCCAGTGAATCACCGGATATTTTTACTTCTAAATCCGACCCGGAGGAAAATGTAAAACTTTGTTCCGAAAATTTTATTTGGGCATCCGGGTAAGTACCAATTTTTTGCCTTAATTCGTTAATAATCTGCGCCATGCTTCTATCTCTCTTGTTCTGTTCCACCAGATTAACCATAATGGTGCCACTATTGCCACCTTCGGTACTAAATCCCATTCCACCGGAACCCTCTCCTGCGGTAGTTAACATACTTTTTATTTCCGGTATTTCCAAGACAATTTTTTCCACTTCACTCACAACTTCTCTGGTAGTTTCCAGATTCGTCCCGGTAGGTAAAGTAATATTAATATTAAATTGTCCCTGGTCACTCGATGGAATGAACTCTGTTCCTACAAAGGGTATTAACATGATTGACCCGACAAAAATAATCACTGCCAGAATAAATACAATTCCCCGATGTCTTAAAGACCAGCTAACCAATCTACTATATTCTTCTCTCACAAAATTAAAAATTCTTCCACCCTGACTCAGAGAATTTTGAACCAAATTTTCTTTAGAAACAGATAAGTAATTATCCTTCACTTTAAAGCGTAAAATTTTTGAAGAAAGCATGGGAACAAGGGTTAAAGCCACCAACAAAGAGGTTAAAAGAGAAAAAGTAATGGTATACCCCATAGGCCTAAATAATTCACTGGCAATTCCCTGAACATATACAATGGGTAAAAATACAGCAATAGTAGTAAAAGTGGAAGCTGAAATTGCCGTGCTTACTTCACTTGCACCCAAGCAAGCAGATTCTTTAATATCGGTTCCTAATTCTCTATACCTGAATATATTTTCCAAAACGACAATGGAATTATCCACCATCATACCGATTCCCAGGGCTAAACCTCCCAGAGTCATCATATTCAAGGTTAAATTGGAAAAATAAAGCAGAGTAAAGGTAAAAATCAAAGAAATAGGTATGGCAAAACCAATAATTAATGTACTGCTTAAATTACCCAGGAAAAATAATAAAACAAATACCGCTAAAATCGCCCCGTATAAAGCCACCCATCCCACTTGCGATATGGTCTTTTTGATGAAATCGGAAGAATCAAAAACCGGGGTGATAGATATATCGTCAGGAAGCAATTTTTGAATAGTCTCGAGTTCTTTAAATACCCTTTTGGCTACAGTAACCGTATTTTTACCCGATTCTTTCTGTAAGCTCACCATGATACCGGGTTTTCCGTTTACATAGGTAATTGAATTTCTTTCCTTAAAGGTATCTTCAACTTTAGCAATATCACCTAAATAAATTTTGTTTCCCCGAATATTAGATATTAATATTTCTTCGATATCTTGAATGCTTTCAAATCTCCCCAAAGTCCTGATAAGAAAATTAATGGTGCCTTCCTTTAATGTTCCTGCCGGTAAATTAACATTTTCTCCGGCCAAAGCAGCAGTCACCTGACTAAAACTTAACTGGTTAGAACGGAGTTTTTCATTATCAATCGAAACCAGTATTTCTCTATCCAAACCACCGTTAATCGACACGCTGGCAATCTCTTCCAATCTTTCCAGGCGGGGTTTGATTATATCTTCCGCATATTCCTGTAACTTTTGTAAATCTTTCTCCTCCGAATCCATTCCCAAAACCAGAATCGGCATCAGTGAGGGATCAAATTTAATGACAATCGGATCACTGGCATCATCAGGAAGAAAGCCTTTGACCTGGTCAACCTTTTCCCGAATATTCAAAGCACTGACATCCATATCTGTGCCCCAGTTAAATTCCATCAAAACAAGAGAGCTTCCCTCCCGAGAATAAGAGTAAATATTTTTTACGCCCTGAATGGTACCCACCGCTTCTTCCAGGGGAATTGTAATCATATTTTCTATTTCCTGGGGAGCTACTCCCGAATAGGAAACGATAATGGCTGACATTGGAAAGGATAAGTCAGGCAATAAATCCAATCCTAAATTCTGATAAGAAATAAGGCCTATCAGAATTAATCCGATAAAAAGCATTAAAATGGTAACCGGTCGGCTAACCGAAAAATTAGGTAAATTCAATTCTATTCCTCCTTATCCAGCACGTCTACTTTTAATCCGTCTTGCAACTCTTGATTACCAAGTACGACAATCTCTTCTTTTTCTGACAGTCCTTTCAATATCTCCACTCGTTCATTCTGAATAATGCCTAAAACGACTTCTTTTTGTCTGGCTATTCCCTCTTCAATCACATAAACATATATCCCATCCTTTTTTCTGGTCAAGGCACTGGAAGGAATGATTAATGCATCCTGATTGGTTTTTACAAGAATATCTCCCCGGGCAAAAACGCCAACAGGAATATCCACTTCCGGTTGAAGTATTTCAATTTTTACCTCTAGCGTCTTACTCATTTGATCGACCGCCACACCTTTGGAAACAACTTCTCCCTGGAATTTTTCTTCCGGAAAGGCATCAATTTCAAGATGCACCGTTTGGCCCTCTTTTATTTTAGAAATATCTTTCTCTGAAATTCCCACTTTAACAAATATCCTGCTTACATCTATGATGGACAATAAAGGTACGGAAGGAGAAACCATCTCACCGGAACTTACGGTAATGGAAGTCACTTTACCGCTAATAGGAGCAGTAATCTGGGTATTTTTCAATTGATATTTTGCCATATCCAAAGCTGCTTTGGTCTGCCTGACCTGGGCTTCGACTGATTTTATATCTTCTTCCGCTGCGCCTTCTATAACTAATTCATAGCTTTCCTGGGCTGATTGATACTGCACATCTGCAATCTCATATTGATTTTTCGCCTGTTCATATTGTTGTTCGGATATTGCCTTTTCGGAAAAAAGTTTTTCCATTCTCAGATAATTTTCCTCTACGCTATCCCGATTCATTTTGGCTTGAAGCAGGGCTGATTCTGCCTGCTTAATCTCTTGAGGACGTGCCCCGGATTTGATTTTATCAGAAGAGGCCTGGATAGAATCCAACGTTGCCTGAGCTTGCGCCACCTGGATTTTAATTTGTTCATCGCCCAGAACAATGAGTATATCTCCCTTGTTAACCTCTTCACCGTCTTTTACTTTGACTTCTTTGGCCTGTCCCATTATTTCAGAAGTTACTCTTACTGTTTCATTCGCTTCCACTACACCGGTAACCTTTAAAAAAGAATTAACTTCCCCTTTTTCCACCAGAGCAGTTCTTACCGGTATAATGATTTCTTCTTTTATTTGCGATTTCTGAACTTCTTCCTGCTGCCTTTCATTCAATCTATTGACAATTCGAAATGCCAGTAAACCGATAATAACAACAAACAAAAAGATGAAAAAAAATGTTCTTTTCTTAATCTTCATAAAATATTTCCTCTCTCCTCTAACCAATATTCTTTTTTATATTAGTAAATATGATCATCTAAAAATTCTTACACCAAATTAATAAAAATAAACAAGTATCAAGGGATTATTTTTATATATTTTTCAATTTTTAATCACATGTTCCCATTGCTTTAACCAGAGCCGCACGATTGATATTATAATCATAAAGAGCATTTAAATGATTGGTTTCAGCTTCAATGAGGGTACTTTGGGCATCAATCACTTCTGTATTTGTTGCAATACCTTCATTATATTTTACCTGAGCAATGCGAAAACTTTCCTGGGAATTCTTTATGCCTTCTTCAGCTACCTTAATTAATTTTTCCGCCTCTTTCATATTCAAATAAGCAGAACGCACTTCAAATTCAATTAATTGCCGCGCTTGCTTTTCACTTTGGTCAACCTGAGCAAGCTTTATCTCCGCCTGTTCGATCTTGGCTTTGTTAACGCCACCATCAAAGAGAGAATATTCTGCTACGATCGCAGCCTGCCAGCCGGCAATTCCCGATTCAGCACTGAATACCACCTGCGGCTTTTTATTACTTTTGGCTACATCAACCATTTCTTCCATAATTCTTCTTTGCTGGGCGATATTCATCATTTCCATCCGATTCTCTCTGGCCTGGACTAAAGCATCTTCCAGATTAATTTCGCAGGGTTCGTAGGATAAATTATTCTCCAATACCAATTCGGTATTTAAATCAATCCCCATAATAGAATTAAGATTATATATCGTCAGTTTATAACCATTTTCTGCCTTGATTAGATTATGTTCGAGATTAGATAATTGAGACATAATTCGATTTAAATCTATCGGGGCAATCATTCCTTCTTTTAACAGTGCTTCTGATGATTCCAGATGAGCTTGCATCTGCTTGACTGCCTGAGTACTTACTCTTTTTATCCCTTCAGTTTGCAAACCCTGGTAATAAGCCTCAGTAACTTTATAAATAATTTCCTGTTTTTCTTTCTCCAAATCATTCAAAGAAATTTGCTTGTTGGCTTCTGCTTGATCAATGAGTGATTCTATTTTACCTCCGCTATACATAATTTTTGTTGCGCTGATAGAGATAATCGGAACCATTGGGCTAAGAGTAAAAAGATCGCTATAATCACCTGCCTCCATATCTGCTTCATCAAGGGTTTCACTCGCCTGAAGGATGCCACCTTGCAATTTCATATTCAATTTTTTTGCTCCCTCGGCTTCTTTAACCTGAGCTTGACTTACATCTACCATTGACTCTGTTATTTTATAACCTATATTACTTTCCAAAGCAATTTGAATGCTCTCTTCCAGGTTTAAATTCATTGGAGAGGCGGCTGCAAAGATGACTAAATGACTTACCGATGAAAATATTAATCCAAAGAGAAGGGTGAAAACGACTCTCCTTAAAAAATGACTTTTTTTCAATCTCATTTTTATCACTCCTTATTTTCTTTATTTTTTACCTGTTTTTACACTTTTCACACTGGCAGTATTTCTTCCAAATAATTGCTCAGTCAATTTCTTAAGCTTTTCCTGCCCCTCAATAAATGACTGGGTTTTTAATACCGCAAAACCTCCCTGATTAGGAATGGAAAAGATAACCAATTGTTCTTCAGGAGCAATTGACAGTTCTTTCCGTAATTTTGCCGGAATAATGATTTGCCCCTTTTTCCCTACAGTAACCGTAGTAAAATATAAATCAGAATGATCAAACATTTTTCATCTCCTTTTTTCTGAATAGTCTTACATGTTGAATATTTAGCATTTTTCTTACTTTTGGTAAGAATATCACAATTTACACATATTGTCAATGATATCGGTTTATTTATTTATGGTTATTTTTTTATCGGTGTTACTACGCCCTTTCTCAATATTTGGCAAACCAAAATACCTGATTAAAATGGGATGTGTTCCTATTTTCTAATTTCTTCTCTTTAAATATAGAGGAGATTAAGTTATAATTAAAATAATTTGGAGTACTTTTTTAATGAGGCAATTTGTAAATTTGCAATATCAATGAGAATATATATAATTAATATAGATTTTTTATTAAGTTTTTATTTAATTAACAATTCATTTGTATTACTTTCTTAGAACTAGAAAATCTTTGACCAAAGGAGAATAAAAGATGATTAATGAATTTTTCCAACAAACCTACTTCCAAAATAGGGTTATCGATTATATAATTTCTATCGCAATTTTTATTCTACTCGTCATATCTATTAAAATTATAAAAAGAATCCTACTAAAGTTACTCCAAACTTGGGCAAAAAAGACCACTACCACCATAGATGATAAATTTGTTAAAGCCTTCGAACAAAAAATAAAACCTTTTCTAAATTTAATTTATTTTGGTGCTTTTTATATTAGCATTAAACAACTAACTATAGATTCGCATATTGAGAGATTTTTTAATATTTTCATCATTATTCTTCTAACTTTCTTCGGAATTCAATTTTTACTTTCTATCACCATCTACGGGCTTGAAACTTACTGGGTGAAAAAGGAAAAAGACCTGGCTAAAAAACAAGCATTAAAAGGCATTATTACTGTTATAAAAATTATCGTCTGGAGCATTGTCCTTATTATTCTCCTGGATAATTTAGGGATTAAAATCTCAGCACTGGTTGCCGGCTTAGGTATTGGTGGTATTGCTATTGCTCTTGCTGCCCAAACCGTTTTAGGAGATTTATTTAGTTATTTTATCATTTTCTTTGACCGCCCTTTTGAAATAGGTGATTTTATCGTTACTGGTGATTATAAAGGTACTGTAGAACATATAGGTCTTAAAACAACCCGATTACATAGTTTGGGTGGCGAACAACTCATTTTCTCTAATCAGGACCTAACCAGTTCCAGAATAAGCAATTATAAACGGATGGATCGACGGCGAGTTGTGTTTCAGTTTGGAGTTATCTATCAAACTACCTTAACACAATTAAAGAAAATACCCCAGATAGTTGAAGAAATAATCACACAAATTCCAGAAACAACCTTTGATCGAGCCCATTTTGCTTCTTATGCTGATTTTAGTTTAAACTTTGAAGTTGCGTATTATACCAATAATAGTGACTATAAAAAATATATGGATATTCAGCAAGAAATTAATTTTCAACTCAAAGAAATTTTCGAAAAACAAAAAATTGAATTTGCCTATCCCACTCAAACTGTATTTCTTTCCAACGAAAATAAAAAATAATTCCTAATTCAATTAAAAATTACTAATCCGCTCAAACAATCCTAATGTATTTTAGTCTAATAATTCTGTAACTTTTTTCAGCTTCTTATAGGGGTTAAAATAATTGATTTCCGTTTTACCTATCAATTTTAATTTCTTCTATAACCATTTTTTCTTCCTGAAATAAATTAGCATGATAATAGTTACCACTGCCATTATAAATATAACACCAAAATATCCCCAATGCCACTGAAGTTCTGGCATATATGCGAAGTTCATTCCATAAATGCCAACAATAAAAGTTAAAGGAATAAATATAGTAGCTATTATGGTTAATACTTTCATTACTTCATTCATTTTATTGCTAATACTTGAAAGATAAATATCAACCATCCCAGAGATCATATCTCGAAATGTTTCTATGGTATCAATGACTTGAATGCTATGGTCGTAAACATCCCTTAGATATATACCAGTAGATTTTCTAATGAGCGATGATTCTGTTCTTTCTAAACCGCTTACTACTTCTCTTAACGGCCAAACTGATTTACGTAAAAATATCATATCTCTCTTTAAGTTGTGAATTCCTTGTAAGGTTTTCGGTGTTGGATTAGTTATTAATTTTTCCTCCATTTCCTCAATCTTTTCACCAGTTCCTTCCAAGATTACAAAATAGTTATCAACTATGGCATCTATTAAAGTATATGCAAGATAATCAGCTCCTGATTTTCTCATTTTTCCCTTTCCCCTTCTAATTCGCTCTCTGATAGAATTGAAAACGTCACCTTCTCTCTCTTGAAAAGAAATAACGAAATTTATACCAAGAATCAAGCTAACTTGCTCAATCTCTATTTCATTCTTTTTTTCATTACAACAATAGAGCATTTTCAAGGTAATAAAAATATAATCTCCAAAATCTTCTATTTTGGGACGTTGGTCAGTATTCATAATGTCTTCTAATAGAAGAGGGTGTAAACCTACATATTCTCCGATTTTTTCCATGATTTCAGCGTCGTGAATACCATTTATGTTTAACCAGGTAACAACGGGCTTATCCTTAAAAGGAAAACATTCCTCAATTTTTTTTATTTCTCTCTCTTGATATTGTGCTTCATCGTAACTAATAAGTGTCATTTCCACATTTTCGATCTTCTTATCTCCTATGTGAATAAGAGTCCCGGGAGGAAGACCGATCTTTTTTGATCTCTTCTTAACTAGTTTGGGCATTACAATTCACCTCTTAATTCAATATTTTTATACTTATTATAAAACTATTTTACTATAAATATTCCAACAATGTTTAATAGTCCAGCTCAAATTCGCCAATATATATTTAAAATACGTTATAAACTTATAAAATCCTTCTTTTTATTAAAAATATTAAAAATAAAAAAATCTTTACGCAAAATGTTAAAGAGTTCAATATTTTTCTGGTTTTTTAGTTTGAGCGTGTTGCTGTTATAAAATTATATCAATTATGTTATAATTTAATAAAATAAAGGATTTTGAAGAAAAACTATCATCTAACACTCTAATTTCATCTGCAATTATATTATGATATTATTCATTCATTTCATATTTAATCTATCATTTTTCAATCTTTTTAGTTGACGAGGTAAAATTAATTTGATTACTCTGTCTAAAAGAAAATTTCTTTTATTCTTTTTAATGGTTATAGTGTTTATCATCATTTTAGGATCAAGCTACCTTTTTATTTTAAATAGCCAACCATTCAGAGATTATCTAAAACCAATAATCATCAAACAATTAGAAAATAATCTGGGCAAAAGCGTGCATATCGAAGAAATTCAATCGGTCTCTTTCAATTCATTAATATTTTCTAATCTAATTATTTTAGAAAATACTACAGCCGGAGAAAATATTACTTTGTTAGAAGCAGAGAGGGTTACCATAAATTTTCGGTTTACATTATCCTTTCCACAATTTAAAAACTGGCAATTAGCTATCACACAGCTTACCTTTCAAAAGGCTAACTTAAATCTTCAACGTGATATACAAGGAGATTTTGATATGGTAAAAAATCTCAATCTTCAGCCGGAAATGATTAAAAATAATTTTACTTTTAATAAAATTTATTTTAAAGATAGTTCCCTCCTCTTTCAAGATGATTTTGTCTATCAGAACGAAAGATTGTCCACTGAGGTTAAAAACCTAAATGGCTTTTTTAACTTAAATAACTTACCTGAAGTTGAATTTGAATTTAATGGTTTAATAGAAGAAGATAGCTCACCAATTGCCCTACAAGGATATTTATTTATCGATCAACCTCGCTATTCCCTGAATTTTCAGCTTAAAAATGCTGATATGATGCATTTTCAACATTATATCAATGGTCTCGAACTGTTAAATCTGGAAAAGGGTCGATTTGATTTACAACTAGTCTTAAACTCTAATCCAACTTTAGAGCCTGCGAAAATATCCTGGCAGGGTGAAGCATCATTTCAAGGAGCTAATTTAAGACCCGAATCTCTAAATAGAATATTCCTTGAAAATGCTCATGGTTTAATTCAATTCCAAGAATCAGAGATTCAAATCAATACCTTTGAAGGATTCTTTCACAACCAACCTTTCTATCTCAATGGGAAGCTTTCTTTTAAAGAAATAGTCAATTTTAATCTTGATTTAAAAGTAAATGACTTTTCTTTAGCTGTTTTAAAGGAAGAGTTAGAAGGATATATTTCAGAAACCAGTCTTTTATTAGAAGGGGACATCTCTCTGGAGGTTAATTTAAAAGGCAATCTTAATGACTTCCAGGTAAAAGGCAAACTTAACTCTTTACTGCTTAACATAGACGGTTGGCAATTACAAAACCCAAACCTTCTATTCTCTTTTAAGGAAGAACAACTTATGATAGAATCATTAGAGACCCAATGGGAAGATACTAAAATAATAATAGAGGGAATCATTGATTGGGAAAAACCAGCTCCAGTTTATAAATTTTTTGCCCAGGTCAAAGGATTTGATTTAGAAAATTCTGCCTTTAAGAAAATAACCTTTTTGGATTCATTTTCAGGCAGCTTATCTGGAAATTTCATGATAGAAGGAACTCTTCTGGCGAATTCACCTATAAACTTAACCGGTCAACTCACTGCACAAGAAGTGAAATTGTTGAAAAATAAATTACAAGAACCCATTACTGCCCAATTGGAAATGAAAATTATCAATTCTTCTTCCTTCGAGTTAAATAAACTTGCTTTATCTTATCTTCATAATCGATTTAATCTATACGGAAAATTGGATTCAAAAAATCAACTAGACTTTCAATTCAATAGTGATTATATTTCCTTAGAAGATTTCTCCTTTTTATTTAACCTTGATGAATTAAGTGGAATTTGTAATATTACTGGAAAAATTCAGGGTACAGTTTCTCAACCTCAAATAGAAAGTAAGGCACAATTAAAGAGCGTTAATTGGGAAAATTTAGCTGTAGATAATTTTGAAGGAGAAATATCCTATCAATTTCCTTTCTTACAATTTAGAAATATTATTTTAGACAATAATAGTATCAGTTTAACTGCCGTCGGACAGGTTGACCTTCAAAAAGATAGCCAAAAACAAGTTGACCTGAAACTTCAACTAAGCAGATTAAATATGAATTATTTAACCGAATTATTTGCTTTTGAAGAGTCTTTCTCCGGATGGGCCCATGGTTTTGCTAACCTTCAAGGTAATTGGCCAGATATTTCTCTGGACAGTCAATTAGATTTAGAGGAAATTTCTATAAAAAATTATTATCTGGGTAAGGGAAATTTTCATTTTAAATTAGCAACAAATGCAATTTCTTCTGTAAATACTTCCCTTTCCTGGCCAAAGAATTTTTCGGACTGGAGCATAAACAATTATCAACTAACCATCGAAGAATTGAGCTTTCAGCAGGCAGAAATGCAAGTGAATGCTCAAGGAAAAGCTGATTTAAAAAAGGGATCTAAAATCACCCTCAGTGAATTATTACTAAAACCGAAGCAAGGACAGTTTTTAGCCAAAGGATGGATGGATCTTACTCAAAACTTATTAGATATAGAATTTCAAGCAAGCGAATTCGATTTAAACAACCTGGCTCAACTTATCGGATTCAAAGAAGATATAAAAGGAAATCTGAATATTACCGGAGCTTACCAGGGTTCACTTAAGCGCCCCAGTATATCTATTTCTGCTCAAATAGAAGACGGCACCTTCCGTAATTTTAAATTTGAGGATCTTCAAAGCAAGATTAACTGGAAAGAGGGCAATCTGGAAATACAAGAATTAATCATCTCTTACCAGAAGGATTTTCAAATTAAAGCTCAAGGCAAGATACCCTTTCCTTTTATGGTCTCTGATAAAAAAGAGACCCAGGATCAAGACTTTAATCAATTACCTTTGAACTTTAAAATCAGCTTGGAAAATACCGATTTAAGTTTCATACAAATATTTTGGGATAGATACTTTAAACAAGTTCAGGGGATCACTAATCTTATTTTAAATCTATCCGGCACTGTCGGTGAGCCCATCTTTAATGGGCATCTTACCCTTAATCAGGGAAGTTTGGAATTAACCTCCATCCCGATTAAGTTAGATAAAATAGAAACTAAAGTTGAAATTGTTAATAATTTGGTAAAAATTCCCCAAATGACTTTTATGCTGGATAATAATTTAATTTATATTTCTGGGGATTTTAAATTAGTTAATTTTCAACCTGATGATCTTAGAATTAAAATATGGAATGAAGGAGGAAAATTAATCTATGGAGATATTTTAACTGCCCAAACGAATTTCCAGGCTGAAATTAATGGATCTATCGATTCACCTCAAATAAAAGGAGAATTTATTTTCTCTGAAGGAGAATTAAATTGGACACCGGGTTATCAATTTATCCCTGAAAAAAATGAATCTTTAACGCAATTAAAAGGCACGGTAGATCTTTCCGCTAATATTTTAAATAATTTTCAGTTTAAAGCTCCTAATGTAGATTTAAAATTAAATGGAGAAATAAAAATTCAAGGGGATTTACCTCAGCCCATTTTCACCGGGCAATTAACAGTTGGAAAAGGATATTTTGTATTCCTTGAACAAAAATTTCAATTTTCTGAAGGTAAATTATTACTGAATGAATTTACCGGTCCTGATGTACTCCTGGATATTAAAGCTAATACTAAAGTAAACCAAGTTACTGTCTTTTTAAAAATTTCCGGAAATCTTTCTGCTCCTCAAATATCACTCTCTTCCAAACCTGCTTTATCTGAGGCAGAAATTATTTCTTTATTAACTTTAAATAAAAATATTAGCGGCCTATCAGAGGGAGAGGTTGATGAATTATTAAGGGAAGAAATTTTTAATTTAATTTTTCAAGGTCTAAGCATTAATTTTCTCAGAAGAGCTGAAAATCAGATTGCTAACTATCTAGGGCTGGATGTTTTTCGAATAGAAACTATATTTAAAGAAAATAGTGAGACAACTCCCTTTTATGATTTAAATTTTAAAACATTCGGAATAGAAGTAGGTAAAAGCATTACCGAAGACCTGTTTCTTACCTATTCTACTTCTCTTGATGGGTTCAGCGAAAGGAATTTTAGTATTGATTATCAATTTAAACCGGATCTATCCTTTACTGCTGAGATAAACACCTTTTCTCTGGAAGAGAACAATTCTGAAATTAAAATTGGTTTACAATTTGAGTTTTAAATAAATATTTTCCGGTCACAACCTCCTATCAAAAATTCATCCACTACTACTGCACGATAACTAGTGCTACAATAATTATTGAAATTTATCGCTTCTTTCGGACAATCAGCAAAACATCTTAGACAAAGAAAACATTTAAAAAAATGTGACCTATTTATTTATCGTACCAGCCCATATTTCTATTCCTATCAAATAAAAGGGAATAGTTCTTTTTTAATTGGAATAAAAAAATAGAACCGTTCCCTTTTATCAATTATATTATCCGTTAAAGGTGACCGATACTTTTTTAATATCATGTAAAGATTCAACCTTTTCCATTATCTCCCCCTTGATTGAATTGGCAAATTGATGATTTTCCGGCAGGTCAACATCTATTTTAACTACCCCTTCTTTTAGTTCTATTTTTTTAATTAATTTGGTGCCCACCAAATCGAGACCGCTCAAGGGGTTCATGACTTTCTTTAATCTTTTCTCAATTTTTTCGATGGTTGTGGGGGTTTTATCTGTTACCAGACCGCGTTTTTCCTCGTAATTTCTGATGGCTGAACGTAAACCCTCAACCGCCAATACAGAACAGTGTGCCTTTATGGCAGGAAGGCCACCCAATTCATCTGATGCCTGTTTCCAGCTGATTTTTTTTGCTTCCTCCAAAGTCTTTCCTTTGGCCAATTCGGTAATAATCGAACCTGTGGCAATATTTGAAGCACAGCCGTAGGATTCGAATTTGATATCCTGAATTCGCTTTGTTTTTTCATCTACCTTAATTTGAACCGATACCATATCTCCACAGGCAGGACTTCCTTCCATGGCTTTTCCATCTGCATCTTCAATTTTTCCAACATTACGAGGATGTCGAAAATGTTCCAATACTTTTTCATTATAGG
>Ga0307379_10002792_pt1 | contig 25586 bp, 27 predicted proteins | sample UN2MG_FD_202237 | JGI IMG/M metagenome (GOLD analysis project Ga0307379, IMG submission 202237) | Soil microbial communities from Risofladan, Vaasa, Finland - UN-2 | ecosystem: Environmental > Terrestrial > Soil > Coastal area > Acid sulfate soil | place: Finland: Risofladan, Vaasa | collected...
CTGACCTTAGTGACAAGACAAGCGTAAGCTGGAATATGGACAGGACTTCTACCAGGTTAACAGTTATTTCAGTTCTATCAACAGTCATCTATAAACCACTTAAGGGAAGCCCCGTTTCCCCAAATTTTACCGTGAAAACGGGCTTCACCGGAACAAAGGAGAAGTTTTCCGGAGAATACGAGTACCAAGGTAGTGATGGTTGGGAGGAGTTTAAAGACGACAAGAGCGCCTTCGGTTTCCTGGTCGGCGGTTCGGGCGGAGTAGAATTTTTCCGAGGTCCCTTCCGCATTTTCATCTTTTGCGGTTACAATTATGTCCCGTCCTGGTCAAATCTAGGGTACCAGGATCTCGGCGGTTTCATCGCCGGCGGCCAAATCCTCTTCACCCTTCACCTCTACTGAAGTTGAAAATTGCGAATCAATTTTGCGCCTGTAGCTCAACGGATAGAGCAGCGGCCTCCGGAGCCGCTTGTGGAGGTTCGATTCCTCTCAGGCGCGCCACATCTAGATTTACAGAAATGCCAGCGTTTTTTGAGCAAAATACTAGAGGTAGTCTATAGTGGGAAACTATTTTTGGTTTTATAGCACTGTAGCCCAAGTCTTTGCTGCGTTGTGGGCAGTTACCGGGATGTTTGCTGTCTTTAGACTAGAATTGCTGGATAGAAAAATCGAGGATGCATTACTTTCACTGCTGTACTTTATATTTGGTGAGTCTATCACCAACGAGCTTGCTATGGAATTGAGTAATATTAGAGATCGAATAATTAATGAAATTGAAAAAGATAATGAGAAGAATTATTTTAAGATGAGCCCGGAGAGATTGGTAGTTAAAAGGCGGGAAGCAGAGTATGTAATAGAAAAGTTTGCTGCAAGTCTTAAACAGCTTAAAAAGGAGTTAGAAAACCAAAAAGAACAACATGCGCGGGGTTCGGAGGTATCATTGCCAACTTTGGATGCGCAACCATTGCGACAGAAAATAATAGAGAAGTTTCAGGAACTTAACGATGTTTACGGTAGCGAATGTTATTATAAAAAGCATTTGATAAAAAATTTGACTAGGGTAACAATATTGGATGGATTAATAATAGGTGTTTCTCTTCTTGTATTATTCTATTTAAGTAAAGCTTTGCCGTTAAAAGTATTTATGGACTGGATAGAAATCTTCGTACTCTTGGTCTCTCTCTTTGCTATTGGATTGTCGGCAAGATTTATATGGCGATATTGCAGGCGTCGATAAACTCGCTGGGAAAAAGTTGGCTTGGGATAATGGGGACAGTCCACATTTTGTCAATATAAGACTATTTGGAGAAACTTTGTCCATTAACACGCTTATAAGGAAAAGTTTCAGTGGCGTGAAACTGATATGGATTGTCAATACCCAGAAGGCAGGAAAATTTTCCGAAAAGGAAGGTGTGGAGCATGCTTGCCAATAAAAGGACTGGACTAAGACGTTGCAAGAATTGTGGAGAGACAATCCATTCGGTTTGGTTTACCGCCTTAATGACAGAGGAATGGTCTTGGAACGGGTGGCATTGGGAATGCACCGCGAGGCACAGCCTCACCACCGACCCAGATTCAAAGGCAATATGCCCTAACTGTGAGCACGTGGTTGGTACGGGGCGGGACTTTGGTTTTGGGAAGGGTTACAGATGAAGGACAGAGAATCTGAAAGTGATAACTACGTCATACATCAATGGATTAGATAGGAGAGGTGATAATGGGGACTGTTCCTATTTTCTTTATAATTAACAGGGGACAGAAAAAAACTTCTTTCCACTTCGTGCAAATTCAGCTTTGCCGAACTTCTTTTATACCAATACCGTTAGAGATCTTCGCTTAATTAGGAGGAACAGTTATGCAAATTTCTGAATTTACATTTAGAATTATTTTGATTTTTATTCCCGGACTAATAACTTTTATTATTGTTGACAATTTAACAGTTCATAAAGAAATTAGACTTCATAGAATGTTGTTTAACTCATTGATATTTGGATTCATCTGTTATTTTACCTATTATTTAATGGCCATAATTCCGTGTTTTAATCTTAAGTTTTCTTTTATCGAGAAACTAACAGATAACTCAGTCACGTTGGATTTTAAAGAAATATTAATTGCAACTGGCTTGTCACTTCCCATTGGATTTTTCTTTTCATTTTTAATTAATTATAAAGTATTACACAGGTTTGCTCATAGACTAAGAATCTCAAATAAGTTTGGTGACATAGATGTGCGGAGTTATATTATGAATTCAAAAATGCCAGAGTGGGTTGTAATTAGGGATATAGATAATGATCTTATGTATGAGGGATGGATACGGGCATTTTCCGATGGGACGGAAGAAAACGAGTTATTTTTGCGCGATGTCAAAGTATATAAAAATTCCACTGGCGAGGAACTATATAAAATTCCGGGATTATATTTAGCTAGAAAGAGAGAAAATTTAATTGTAGAATTCCCTTTATTGGAGTATAGTGAATATAAAGATAGTTCTAATAGAAAGGAGGGAAAAATAGAATGACCAGTAATGACAAAAATAAGGTAAAACAAGTTGATGAAGGTATGGTAAAAAAAGGAGGGCTTAATCCTAAACCTTCTACCCCGAGACCTACTGAGCCACCAGCAGCTCAAGCCCCTAAAAAACCACAGGGTGAAAAAAAAGATTAGTTGGACGCAAATGCATCTACTATCGTGCTCGCGTAGGGCTTCGTTACATTTTTCCTTCCCTTCGTGTTGGCAAAAAGTTGCAAACATGCAAGACGTTAAACAAAGGTATATATGAAAATAAAATTTAAAGAATTGGTGGTGGGTTTGAGTTCTTAATCATATTATCTAAAGCCGCCATTTGATAATATGAATGTCAGCTACACCGAGTAAACTTGCAAGATTACTCAATAAAATTGATTTTGGCTAAGCAATATATAGCAACCAACAAAGAGGAAAATTGATACGAGAAATGTCAAAAGAAAACATAAAAAGTGAACAACAATTTCCTAATATGCCTTCAGAGCCATGCTGGAAAGAAAGCATTCAAGCAATTAAGGACAGTTTAAGATTTAATTCCTTTAATAGTTTCCGTAAACATCTAATCGATACTTTACCACAAAATTCGTATAAAACCCGAAAAAGAAACTTTAGTTATATTACAAAACGATTCTTTCCAAATCAGTCACTGGATCAACTAACTGTAAAGGTGTGGAAATATTATAAGAACGAAAGTCTTCTAAAAAATATAATGAGGTTCCAATTCCTATATAAAGAGAGGTTAGTATCTAAATTTGTTGAAGAAGAATTATCTGTTTTTGAGCCGGGTTCAACTTTCAGCAAGAATGTGTTTGAAAGGTTTGTTAATCGTGTATATAAAACGACTAAGCCTAAAGCTGTCGCTAGAATCAGTCATATCCTTTGTAAATTAGGTTTTATTGCTCGGAAAGGTAAGGAATACTCAGTTCTTAATAGACCACTACCAAAATTACCATTAGTGATTTTGGTCCATCATATTTTTGCCTCCACTCCACAAACTGTGAGTATAAAAGAAATTCTATCAAACTCATTCTGGAAATATTTGGGCATACGAATGGAATCCCAGGTACGTCAAATTCTCAAAGAAGCAGCCGCCAATGGATTGATAGCAAAATATATCACTGCCGACCAATTGGAGCAAATTACTACTAAATATGGCTCAGACGAATTTCTTCAGAGAAAATTAAAGCTATGAAATTAAAAGAATTAGTAGAAATTACTCAAAAATTGAAGGAAAGGCCTTTACCTGGACGAAAACTTTATATCTGGATAGGAAGAATAGAAAAATTACGAGCAGCAATACCCAAGGAGATTCTACAAGAAATTGATATTCTCAACCTGGACCTCCAGCCGAATACTTCGGATGATTCTATGGTTGGAAAAGAAATAAAGAAAAAATTGGATTCAAAATTGAATACGCTAAGGACCTCAGCAACAAATTTTAAAAGACAGCAAATTCTAATTGTATTAAACACCTCTCTTCTCGCTCGGTATAAAGTTCCGTTGACTTCTTTCTACCGATACTATCTAAACGACCATACTTTGGCAATCCTTCATTTACCTCTTTCGTCTTTTAAAGAAGAACTTGCTAAATACGTTGAGTTTGAGCCGGAATCTTCATTGAAATATTTTGAGGGAATTTTGCCGGAAGAACATAAACAAAATATTGTTAAGGAGGAATGAGAGATGAATAGACCACCCTTAAAAGAATTGATTATACGGGTGAAAGATAAGCCTGAGAGGACTATTTTGCTTTTACCGGCCGTTAGAGAACATGCTGAAAGTACGATTAAAACATTCTATTTTACTCCTTCGATTCAGGAATATTTTGCAGAGGTATTTGAGAGAGTAGCCACTGGACGCGGAGCCGGCTTCTGGATTCAGGCTGAATTTGGAGCTGGCAAAACACACTTCTTAGCCACGCTTGCTTGTTTATTGATTGATGCTTCGAAGGACTTTTGGGATTTGGTTAAGAACGAAGATATAAGAAGCTATTGGAAGCGAATCAAAGATAAAAAACTTTTTCCCGTAGTGATAAGTCTTAAGGGTGAAGCGGATGTCGGAGGCGAAGATAATCTTTATAATATAGTTGAGAAACATATCGAGGAGAGTCTTGAGGAAAAAGATTTATTGGAAAGGTGTACTATTACAGCTACCGATGAACTGATAGAATGGTATGAATCAAGTGGCTTGAAGAAAGAAATAGACCTTTTTATTAGGGAAAGGACTTCTGCAGCTCATGAAGGACAAAATAAAGGCTCATTAGCAAAATTTATCCGGGAATATTGTAAAAAAGAAAGAATAAGACCAGATATTACGAGAACAACGAAAGAGAGATTTAGCCATATATATCGACAGATTATTACCCAGGGTTATACAGGACTTCTCTTCATTATCGATGAGTTTGAATGCTGGCAAGCCAAACATCCAAGGGGCAGCCGAGAATATGCAATTGATGAAGAAGTATTAGAAACTTTGGCCTGGGAATTACCCAGAAGGAAGGGCTTAGAGATTTATACTATTGTGGCGTCACAGCAACCCGTGCCGACGAAGTTATTGGGAGAGCGATATAAAAATTTTCTCCTTCTTGCTGGCAAGTACGAACGCGACTACGATGAAATTGTTTCTTACCGAGTACGTGATCTTATTAGTGAAAAACAACCGGAGATAGAAGAGTACTATGAATATTACTACAAAGAGTTTAAATTCCTAAAAAATGTAGATAAAGAATATTTTTTGCGAATTTTCCCATTTCAGCCTCGCTGTTTTGAAGCCATTAGATTAATCACACGTCGTGGGTTGGCAACGGCGCGTGCAGGAATAGGCGTTCTTTGGGATACGCTTGAAGATACTATTTTGTCGAAAGATTCATTAGTAACATTAAGCGATCTTATGATTTCACGTGATCTAATTGATGATTTAAACAGACAAGAATATAAGGCTTCTTATGAGGCTTATAACATAGCAATAAATATGTTGCCTGATTATTTTGGACCGGATGAAAAAAGGGAGAAAGGAATCGCTGAACGGATCATCAAGACTCTTTTCCTATGGCAAATCGCTTATCTAGAAACTCCAAGGTATCTTTCGGAAGCCGACCTTACCGAAGCTACTCTTACTACTGGCGAAATCGTAAAAGGCGAAGACGAAACCAGATTAATTCTTAGTAAGATCCGCGATCTCCCACAGGTGGAATACACCAAGGAAAAAGGCGCTATTTTTAAAGTCGCAGAGAAAGGAGTAATCGGACCAAAGAAAATTTTCAGTAATCTGAAAAAGAAACTGACCGATCCTTCCCAAATTCAAAGACACTGGGAGAATGGTTTGAAATTATCACTCCAGGAGACAGGCGGACAGGAGAGTCTTTTTGGGGATTATGAATTTGAAACAGCAAAAAGTTATGAGGTTGATTATAAAAAAATTGAATATCCAGGAGAAGTGATTCTTGCCAGAAATTGGCGCTCAGATTATGGAGAGAGAATTAGAGAAAATCTTCACTTTAGAGTAGTTTTCTTAACGAAACCAGTTAAATTTGATCTGCAAGAAATTGAAGACCCACGGATTGCTATTTGTATCCCGTCGGAACTTACAAATGCTGCTTGCGAAGAGGCTCGTAACTACTGGGCCCTTCAAGAAATGCAAGAGCAATATAAAGATAAAAGTGGCAGTGAGGCCGAGGAAGTACGGGAGTGGTTGGCTGGAAACAAAAGGGATATTATCAGGAATCTTTTAAATAAACAAATTTCCATATATAGAAGCGGAAAAATTTTGACGGCTCGGCAGGTGGGTATGGATCTTAAGAAAGTATTCGCTACAAATAGGGTGGAAGGGATTGTAAAAGGAATAGTTCCATATCTTCTTGCAGATGCTTATCACGATTGTCCAATTAATTCAAATGCTTTTGGGAAGCATTTTAAATCAAATGATGCTAAAAAGGTTTTTGATGGTCTTTTCAAAGGCATTGGTGGTGCCAGTGCGAGTGCCTGTGAGAACTTTGCACCGGTATTAGGTTTAAGTGAAATAGAGAAACCCCAAAAATTCAATCCACAGGAAAGTAAAGTTTTTGAAATTATTACAGAGAAATTTAAGGAAAATAATGAGGAGCTTCCTTTATGGAAATTATACGATGAATTACAAAATAAATATGGATTGACTAAAGAAATAGTTACTCTCTACTGTTTCTGTTTTGTTGCCAGGGGAAGACCACCGGTAGAAATTACACTGAAGCCGATGAACCGCCTAGGATTGGATGGGAATAAAATTACATCCGGGAATCTAAGACAGGTTGAATGGAGAGCAAGATTTGATGAAGATTTTGATACTCTCTCAAGAAGCACTGCAGAAAGCTGGAATGATGTAGTATCTATTGCCAGAATAGTTAATCCTAATTTAAAAACAGCCATTACACATGAGGAAATTCAGGCCCAGGAATCTCTGTTATTACAGACCTTGGAAGAAATCCGAAAGAAAAATATTACGATCCAAGATAATTTGAAACTCCTTTCAACAAAATTTAATGAAGAAATAGAAGAAGAGAAATTTGCTACCCTGGAACATATTGGACGAATTGCTAAAAGCCAGAATTTTTCAGAATTTTATCAACATTTTAAGGAAGGAGAAGCTAAAGATAAATTTGAAAATGAATTTGAAGAATATAAAAAACTAACCATAGTAGCTGAACAGAGCGCTGAGTTATTAGGTATGAAAACATTTCTTGCTGATGCTGTGTTGCCTGAAAAGGATAAACTTGCTCTGGACAAAATGACAAACCTTGCACACTTAAAACTTAATAATCTAGTGGGTAATCCCTCCCGGATTGGTAGTCTGAAAGAAAGGTTTGAAAAATTTAAAGATTCTTTCCAAAGGCAGTATCAAATATACCATCGAGATTATTATAAAGGATTAAAAAAAATTCATAACCAATTGGAGGATACAGAACTTAAAATAGAGGCACTTAAAAAATTATCTAAGCTTTCAGAATTAGGTGAAGTAGATGCCGAAAAAATGGAGGCGCAATATCGTGAGTTATTATCAAAGACAATGTTATGCCCAGCCAGCGATCCAGTCGGGATAGAAACAAATCCTTACTGTCCAGACTGTCCTTCCCGCTTAAACCTAACGATGACGGCCCCGGAGGAAGAGGTAGAAGACTTTATTCGCAGAGTTGATAAGGCATTGGATAGCCGTAAGAGAAATTTATCTCAACTCCTCACCGAGAGAATATTGGCTGAAGATAAAGGAAACAAGTTAGATAAGTTGCTCAAGGCTATACGTGCAAGCGAATTAGACAAATTTGTTACTACTCTCAGGGATGATTTAATAGAACATTTGAGAAAATGTATCAGTAAAGCCAATATTGTAACCGTATCAAAACCGATTTTATCAAAACTATCCGAAAGATTTAGCATTGTTGATGAGAAAAATCTTGAAGAAGTAGTCAAAGCCTTTCGTGAAGAATTAGAGAAAACATTGAAAGAGATGAAAAATAAGAATCCAGGAAAAGAAGTACGGATAAATCTAATGTAAAAGATATGCGAAAAGAAAAAGAACTCTCGGTTGAAGACTTTATCAAAAAATACGGCAAACCATACAAACCCGAAACTGATGATTATGATGTGCCGCCATTTCAAGAAAACATAGATAACGCTTCTAAATCGTCAAAGATTTATAATATGCATATGTATTGGACAAAACAAGACCCGTATGTAGTTAAAAGATATATCGAACATTATACAAAGCCCGGGGATATTGTTCTTGATGCATTTGCTGGTACTGGGATGACTGGAGTTGCTGCGATGATATGTGGAAGGCATGCGATACTTTGTGAAATTTCTCCAGCTTGCATTCATATTGCTAGAAATTATACTACACCAATTGACCCTTATGTTCTGCAAAAAGCCTATTATGAATTACGAAAGAAATTTGAGCCTGAGATAAAGCCACTTTATCGTACAATATGTCATAATTGTGGAAATAAAAATGCACAAATAGCAAATACAATACTTTCTGATGTCTTTAAATGTCCTCGCTGTGGCAAAGATGTCCTTTTTGCTGGCGGTGGTCGTTGGGAGAGGATGAAAAAAGGGGAGAAATTTAAAAAAATAGAATGTGATAACTGTAAATGTGAATTTAGCAAAGCCAAAGCAGATTTTATAAGGGTAGAGCCAATTGAAATTAGGGTTGATTGTGATGGATGTCGGGTGAAAGGTGAAAGTAAGGTTAAATCTTTAGATGGAAAAGATTGGGAATTATATATTCAGATTCATGGTGGTCCTACAAAAGTAGTCCATGAAGGTAGCGATGAATGGTCAGGATACAAATTTGTTCCAGTAGAGCGATTCGTAAGTGAGCAGGGGACCAAGGTTTATCGTAGAATGCTCAAAAAATTCAAAAAAGATTTTATCCCTCCTCAGGAGACACCATACTGGTATCCCAAGGATGTAAGATTTCCCAAAGGATACAATACAAGACAACCTCTTAAGCGTGGTATTACGCATCCTTGGCAGATGTTTTCTCGACGGAATTTAATTGCCCTATCAATTTTGTGGCACTATATAAATGAAATTGAAGAGGAAAAAATAAAAGAGAAATTTAAACTTCTGTTTACAAGTATTATATATAGAGTTAACCTTCAGTATAAATGGAATTTGAGCGAAAAAGGTGGAATGAGGATGGGGACTTTATATATCCCTTCATTGATTAAAGACATGAATGCAAGTCGTACCTTTGATGATAAATTAAAGGATTTATTTGATGCCAGTAAGGAAATAAATATTTTAAAGAAGGCGGATATTCTTGTATTGAAAAGGGATGCTCGTGATTTGTTTCCAGTAGCGGAGAATTCAGTGGATTATGCATATTTTGATCCACCTTACGGAGCTAATATAAATTATAGCGAGTTAAATACTATGTGGGAAGGTTGGTTGGGAGAACATACACAGGTAAAGAAGGAAATTATCGAGAATGAATATCAAAACAAAAGTCGAGAGACTTATGAAGAGATGATGATATCTGCCTTAAAAGAAGCTCATCGGGTTTTAAAACCAGGAAGGTTATTAACAATGGTATACAGTTATACTGATCCTTCTATGTATCGGACAATCCAAAATGTCTGCCATAATGCAGGATTCGTTGATGAAGGTGATGTGCTACATGTTAATTCCACCATGAAAACCAAGGCTCAAATGGATTCAGATAAAACTCAGCAGAGATACCTTGTTATCAATTTCAAGAAGCCAAGACATGAACGAGAGAAGCAAATTTCTAAATCTGAAGATATAGAACTTGATGTAGTCCGAGTTGTGCAAGATTTTCTCACTAAAAATCCAGGAAAGACAAGAGATTATATTTATGACCAAGTGATTAAAAAATTGTTCCCCTCTATAAAAATTCAAAACTTTAACCTTGATGAAATTCTCAAGAATTTCTTCCGAAAGGTTGGGAATGAATGGTATGCACCAGGAACCTTGCTGAAGAGACGAGAGATGGACAAAAGGCAAACAGACTGGATTGAGAGGCAGAAACAACTAACAGAACACCCAGAGAAAGAAGTTATTTTACAATTACAAGAGTTTCTTAAAAAACATAGTAAAACTCCCTATAGCGAAATACGAGAATTTTATCTTCGTAAGATAAACATCTCTATTGAACGAAACTTTGATGAATTGGTTAAGGAAAATTGTATAATCGAAGAAGGTAAAGTACGATTGCCTAATTTTGAGGAACAGGAGCGAATGCAAAATGTAACAGTACGATATAGAAAAACACAGATAAGACGGTTCTTAGAAGGCACTTTAAAACATATTCCAACTCAAACAGAAATTTGTGAATGGATTGAATTTTCTTACGAGAATGGGTTTTTCAAAGAAGGATGGCTGTTATTCAATTGGGTTTGTGAGAATGGAATTATGCCCGAGCTTTATAAAAAAACCAAAAAGATCGCTGAAGTCTGTAAGGTTAAATCCGAATAAGAATTATTTGAGGAACAATGAGGTCTGTTGAAATAAGGCGTATTAAAAAGAGCAAAGCAACTTCCATAGTTTTTAAAATCGTTGAGATAGACAATAAATTTTTTGTGAATATACGCGAATATGTAAAAAGTAACAAATTTACCGGGTTTACCAAGAAAGGTTATATCTTTGAAACCAAACATCTGAATAGTGTAATAAATTCATTAAATGAAATTATTAACTTTATTTCTGGAAAAGACTGGAATAAGAAATTTGATGAGATTTGCGATACTCAAATGAGCAGTGGCAAAGCTGGAAATGAGACAATTGACAAGATTTATAGATATCTTGATAATCAAGTGAAAGAGATGCCCACAGAATCTGAGATTGTGAACTGGGTAAAATATTGTTACGATTTTAAACATTATGAACTAGCAGTCAAAATCTTTGATTGCATAGATGAACAAAAGTTTTCAGATGATGAGTTCAGGAAATTAAAAAAAATTGTAGAAATTTGTAGGATTAAATCAGAATAATAGAGTTATTGAAGAAACTTGAGCTCGCTAGTGAGGCAAATACTCAAGAATAAGTAATGGGAAAGGCCAATTTATCATCAAACCAGTAGAGACAAGGGGTATCAAATGGAAGAAAAATTGTGTACACCTCAAAAAGCATTTGAGATTCCCATTCTGGAGACCTTAATTGAGAATGGAGGAAAATTATCTCGAGATGAAATATGGACAAAACTTGAGAAAAAATTATCACTTTTACCAGGAGATAAAACTTTAATGGATTCTGGTATGATCAAATGGCAAAATAATGCGGCTTGGGCTAGAACGAAAATGGTAAAAAACGGAGAGATGAATGGCACAGTCCGTGGTGTATGGAAAATCACTGACAAAGGCAAGAAGAGATACCAAAGAGAAAAAAGATCTTACGACGCCAAAAGTTTTAAACCCTATCCTCTTGGAGAGCATCGCAGGAGAGAAAAATGGAGACACCAAAGAACACATAATCTCCCACATCCTACTGAGGTAACGACAAGTTTTTTACAAGATTGGGGTTATAAGAAAGGCTTGAACCTTCTTGAGTTAGGATTAGAAGGGGTAAAAGAAGCATATAAACAGTTTTATTATCAAAACGCCCAAGCAAGTGATGAAGAATACTTAGATATCTTACATGGAATTTTCCGAGATATAAAAGCATACATCGAAGGGAAACCCACTGTTTCACCAACAAGCGAGCAGGTCTGTCAATGGATAAACCTTTGTTATTTATTTAAACATTACTGGGAAGGAATGAAATTGTTTAATATGTTGGATTCAAATTCTGTACCAGAGGAACTTTTCCGAATTACGAAGAAAATTGCTGGAGCTTGTAAAGACAAATGTTGAATATGTGTTTACAATGAGAAAAACATTGCCAGAAAATATTAGAGAATATTTCGATTTACTTTTTGAGGGTCTAACGGGAACGAAACTAATAGTAGTCTTGGACCCCAATGGATTGCTAAAACTTGGAGATAAGTATATTGATTCTAATGGGAAAAGTTGGCAAGTTTATCGTTATTGTGAAAATGATTTCTCATTTGGAAGAGAGTACTCTCAAAAACCAATTGATCCTAACTTTGCTCACATCGTCTGGGTTACTAATCCTTCAGGAAAACATCTAGAAAGAATTAATCTAAGTTACATTCCAGATATTCTGGAGAAAGCTGAGGAGATTTTTGATTTAAGGATTGACAATATCTTGAAGAGACTTCTTCCAAGAGAAACCTGGCCACCAGAAGAGACATTATTTGTTTATGAAAAGGAAATTACTCCTAACTTAGGAACTTTTATCACTATGACGAAAGAGTTTCGTAAAGTCATCGGTCCAGGCATTCCTCTCAATAAGAGCCACATTTTAGGAATAATTTTAGCCAGTAATAATGAAACATTACCTTTGAAGGAACTGCTTTTTGAAATTACTAAACCAGAAGATCTTCTTTATCGCTATGTTAGTTTAATATATGCCTATGATTTCGATGCTCAGGATGGACAAACTTGGACAAATCTTATAAAAGAAAATGCCCGGGTAGATGCTAAAAATATACTTCCCTGTTTAGATATAGAAAGAGAAGATCTGGCTGTTTTCTTTTATGTTTTTGAGATTTTTAGTAATTATGGTGTTAGAAATTTAATCAATCAAATGAAAGGATTAGGAATTTTAGGATTTGAACCAACAGCATGGGGAAATTATGCAAGTGAGATTTTACCGAACTTGCGGATACAAAAGGAGATATGGAAAAAGGTAGTATGTCTGGCTGAAGATATTCTTCCAGAAGGTGTCGTTAATAGAATTATAGAATGCCTTCCGTTAGAAACCAAAGAGCAAATATCTTGTGCAGTTGAGAGGGAATCTTCCCCGCTTTTTATTTATGGATTGTTCATTGCTTTATTAAAAAAGGTTTTAGAAGATAAGGATTGGAAAGAAAAAGAAAAATTCGTAATAAATAACCTAAAGAGTCACCCTCTTTTCGAGGAGGATGCTCCACAAAGCAAATATCTGGCCGATGCCGAGGCGCTTCTTTCCTTCTTCATAGAAATGGCATTTATTCGAGAGACACTTGGAAAAGATTTTAATCCCAAAGCTGAATTGGCTTCAGTTCTTAAATGGTATGAAATAAACGAAATTTATCGATTAGAATTCTCTTTGACGAAAGCAACACGTTCTCTCAAAGTTATTGGAGATGTGAAGCTTAGAGAAACTCTAAATGAATATTTAGAGGAAGATATTGAACTTCAAGTTGAACAGTATTTGGAAAAGGTCGATTTCTATTTATCTAACACCATTGAAAAAAATGTGAAAGAGTATTTTTTACATCCGAGGCTCTCTATAAATATGATTAGAGATTGTATTATAAAAGAAGGGTTTGAGCCATCTAATAAATCTCGACTCTGGCTCCTGGTCTTTGACGGAATGCGTTTAGATACATGGAAAGAAATTATCAAACCATGTCTTGCTGAGAAATTTGAAATTCTTAAAGAAGATTTATATCTCTGTCCACTTCCCTCTGTGACTGATGTAGCTAGAATCTCTTTGCTTGCCGGAAAATTACCTTCGGAATGGCAAGATTATTGGGGCCGATTTACTAGTGACCACAATATTCTTGCCGCAAAACTGTTTAATCTTTCATCTGGTGAAGGGAGAGAAAAACTGCGGACTGTTGTGGCTAGTGAAACTGACTATGGACAGAGAAAATTAGACTTTGATGTTAAGCCTTACAACATTTTAATCTATAATCTGAGTGATGATTGGATTCATAGTTTCAGAAGCGATCTTCAAGGATTAAATGAAAGAATCCGAGAAACGCTAATAAAAGATATTCTACCTGATTTAGAAGACCGAATAGGCGAAGATGACAGGATTTTGATAACCAGTGACCACGGCTTTATTGAACTAAAGAAAGAGAAAGAAATAAAGGTAAAGGCCAAGGAGCAGACTCAGATTGTCTATCGCTACCTTAAGAATATAGAGGATTCTCGAGGGTTGAAAGTCCAGTATAAACCAGATGAATTTTATACAGTGGCTAAAGGAAAAGTTTGGTTTGGTAGAGAAAGGGGTCGCTTTAGTCGGTATTCTCACGGTGGAGTTTCTTTGGCTGAAATGGTTGTACCTGCTGTGGTTTTGAAAAAGAGTGGCATTGCCATAGTTGAGTTTGAAATATCCAAATTTCCAAAAGAAGTCGAAGTTTTAGAAGATAGTCTCGTGTCTGTAGAGGTAGGGGTTAAGAATATAGGAAATAGAGAAGAGACTTTTGAATTCTTTTTTGAGTTAGATTCTGGCGAAAGGAAGTCTTTTAGATATAAGTTACGGGCTTTAGAGGAAAAGATTCTATTCTTTGAATTCAAGCCCACTTTGAGAAATAAAAGAATCGAAATGCGACTAACTTATAAAAATGCTAAAAAGAAGCAAATTAAGAAAACAGGAACTATTCAAATCAAAGTAATTGGTAGAAAAGAGAAAGTTGAATTCGAATTAGGTGAACTTGATAGGATAGATGAGGCTTTAAATGGAAAGGAATAAACTTCGGGAGGACCAAATGGATTTTGGTAAGAAGATTTTACACTATTTAGAAGATAGGGTTGTTCTCAAGCCCTTAACACGCTGGAATGAGGCTTATAAAGAATTTCCTCGTTATGTAATGGAATATTTAGTTGCCCGATATGTAGAACCACAGAACCCCGTACCTGGGCAGCAAAAAATTGATCGCATTCTAAATGAGCATTATGTAGAAAGCGGTGCCAAAGAATTAATAAAAAGTAAAATAAAAGAGCTAAGCGAATATACGCTTCTGGGCCAATTACGGGTACGTTTGGATCCCGGCAAAGACCATTACTGGGCAGAAGTTCCTGCGCTGGGAGACAACTTTGTTCGGATAGGAAGAAAAGTTTTGAGGGAATATGGGGATGCTCTTCTTACTGGGGGTGCATGGGGAACAATGGTTGTGGAATACGATCCTCAATATGAATTGAAAAGTCGTATCTATCCATTCAATATTCGCGAATTTACTCCTTTTCAGATTACAAGATTATCGCTTGATGATTACCTTGAAAAGCGGCAAAATTTTAATACCCATGAATGGATAGACTTGCTTGTTCAGAGCATTGGATTCAATCCAGCCAAATTCAGCCAGCGGGAAAAAATGCTAATGTTAATGAGGTTGGTTCCCTTTGTGGAAGCCAATTTTAATTTACTTGAATTAGGGCCACGGGAGACTGGTAAAACTTATACTTACCGAAATACTTCCAGTAGATCGTTCGTTATTTCGGGAGGCAAAACTACACCGGCTACTTTATTCTACAATGTAGCATCAAGAAAAATTGGTATTTTAGGACAGAAGGACGTTGTGTTTTTCGATGAAATTGGTAATACCAGTTTTTCTGACCCTGAGGCAACGATAAGTGTACTCAAGGATTACATGCAAACTGGAAAGTTTTCTCGTGGGCCTCAAGAGTTTAATTCGCAGGCTAGCATTGTGTTAGCTGGAAATATCGACACAGATATAGAGAAAAAGAAACCAGCCCCCCATTATCACCATTTATTCATAGCGTTACCTCCTGAATTGGGTAAAGATGCAGCTTTCTTAGATAGATTACATGCATTTATTCCTGGTTGGGAGATGTCTAAAATTAAGCCTGATAACTATGCTCAAGGATACGGATTTGTTACCGACTATCTGGCCGAAATTTTCACTCGACTGCGCCGGAAGAATTATCAAACTATCGTGAATTCTCAGATTAAATTCCTGAAAATGACTGGACGAAACCAGGATTCAATAAAAAAGACAACTGCGGGACTGTTAAAACTCATATTTCCTCATAAAAATCCTCAGTCAATCCAATCAGACGAAATTGAACTTTGTTTAGCGTTGGCGGTCGAGTGTCGCCAGAGAATAATTGGCCAATTGGCTATTTCCTTCCCTGAGGAATTTAAGGAATTAGAGCTAAATAAACAAGTACAAAAATGTTTTTGATTCATTGAGGAGTTTATAAAGATATTTTATGCTTAATAAAAAATTTGAAAGAATGGCTCTTGGAAAATTATAGATAAAGCGGTTGTATTTTTAGGAATAAAATGTAAGTAATGAAAAGAAATTTGAAAGAGGATAAACAGCATGCCTCGTTAATTCCTATATCGAAAGAACAATTTTGCTGTTTTCACCTACTTTTATTATCATAAAGTTTGTTTATTAAAGAATCTACGAAAAAGTTAGACATCAAGAAAAAATTGACTTATCTTATCTGATTGGTCACATCATTTTTTGATAAATCACTTTAAGCGTGGAAGACAAATACTATCATCTAATTTTAGAAAAGTACCAATATAAAGAAAGTGACTTTAATGGACTATTTGAAACTCTTTTATGAATTGCTAATGAGGTGGGTTTGGAGAAAGCTTTGGGGTACTTGGAGACGTGCGTGATTGAGAAGAGATCGGCGTTGTTGGATGACGGTCTTGATGACATCACAAGGATTGCAAGACAGGTAGGATGAACTATCATTCGATAATTATTCGGAATGAGCAAAATATTTAAAGGAGAACCGCTTGGAAAGAGAGCAATAGATATGACAATTAAAGAAATAGAAAATGAACTTGAGAAGATTTATAAAGAAAGGAAGAGCTGGAGCGGGGCAAAGGGACCATTCACTGAGCCAGTGATAAGATTAAAAGAGCTAATTTTGATTAAACAACAAATTCTGTATCATATAGAAGATGCAAAGTTATTGAAAGACAAAAGAGAGGAATCTTTTAATAGTACTTTGTATAGAATAATAGATAGCGATATAATCAACCTAAGCTCAAAAGGAAATAAAATATAACCAGGCAGAAATTAGATTTTCTCAAGGGGACGTCACAGACCCACTGATTATATAGAATTGACACTCATATGCCAAACCTAACAATAAATAGAAGAGGGGATAAAGATGGGACAATATAAGTGCAAAAATTGCGGTTATATGGGGCGTGATTTGATTTTTCAGTTTAGTACTTATGGCTATTGTGTTGCCACGAATGCCGAGGAACCTGAATACTTAAGGGAACCATCAGATTGGGTGAAAAATAAAGCATTTGGGGATGCAGAGATTGGAGAACCAGTGGGCTGTCCCAAATGTCATGCTTGGGGTACATCAAATTTCGAGGGGATTTAGTAGTCCGTCTTGTGTGTGAAAATCAAATGACATTCAGTATGAGAGACAAATACTATCAGCTAATTTTAGAAAAGTACCAACATAAGGAAAGTGACTTTAATGGACTATTTGAAACTGTTTTGTCAACTGCTGATGAAATAAGTTTGGAAAAAGCTTTGGGGTGTTTGGAGAGGTGTGTGATTGAGAAGAGGTTGGCGTGGTTGGATGAGAGGCTGGATAAGATGGAGAGGAAGGGGGATGTTGCTGGAGATGGTTACAGGATTTTTTATGAGGAGTATTTGGGGATTTCGCCTCCGAAAGATGGGGAGGTGGTTGACAAAACAGATAAGAAAATGGTAATGAGGTGGTGGAACTATTGTCCTGTTTTGGAGGGATGTAAAAAGTTTGGTTTGGATACGAGGGTAGTTTGTAAGAAGGTGTACCATAAGCCGGTGCAAATTTTTCTTTCCAGGATTAATCCGAGATTGAAATTTGATAGAAATTATGATAGTATAAGGCCTTATACACCTTATTGTAAAGAGATTATAACTTTAGAAGAATAATTTTAGAAAGGGGGGAGAATGGAACAGGAAAAGAAAGAATTTATGCGATTTGGTGTGGAAGAAGTTGCACTGGAGATTGTGAGTGAGCCGTTTGTGGTGAACACTTTTCGGGGATTTGCGCCTGTTGTAAATGTCAAAGTGGAAGGAGAAGAAGGGACAAAAAGTATGTATATCAGTGCCAAGTCACTTGCGGATTCACTAACCCCGATGGTGGAGGAGAATGGCGGTAAATTCACAGGGCTTAAGTTAAAAATAAAGAAGGAGTCGCCGGATAATAGGGCTCCTTATGTAGTTGAAGAGATGAAATGATTAAATAGTTAGAGGAAATTCCTCTCACCTTGGTCCTGTCCCCAGAGGGGAGACGAGAGGAGAGATTGTGAAGATTGTAGCTGGGTTGGTAATCTTGTTGTTGGGATTACTGTTCCTGTTGAAAAATATTAATGTAGTGGATGTGGGGATATCAGGGATTATCAGGACTTACTGGCCATTGGTGTTGATTGTATTGGGGATAGGAGCGATTCGCATTTCTCGGAAAGTTCGTCGTGAGTTCCGGTGGGAAAAAGAAGAAGTGGAGCCGGAAGTGGAAGGGGGTGAGATAAGAATAAGTCGTAAGTTTGGCTCTTATGATTTTGATTTCAAGGGGAAGGAATTGCGTTCCGGGAAAATTGAGCTGGTGCTTGGGGAAGCGTCGTTTGATATTCGGGACGCAATCATACCGGAAGGCCACAATATTTTAAAGATATTGTCTAAAATGGCCAGTGTGAAAATAAAAGCAAATAAAGAACAGCCGCTCATGATTAAAGCGAAAGTTTTTATGGGTGAGGTGAAGATTTTTGAAAACCGGCAGTCCGGTTTCGTTCCGGAGGTTGAGTATAAGTCTGATACTTTTGAAACTTCGCCTTCCAAATTGACTTTACTGATTAAACATTCTATGGGAGAAGTAGTAGTAAATAATTAAGAAAGGGGGTAAACATGTACATTGGCTTGCTGGTAATTGTTGTAGGTGTATTATTTCTATTAAAAAATTTAGGAGTGCTTGCTGGGAATTTCTGGGATGTTCTCTGGCCGTTGATTATTGTAGTTGCTGGTATTTCGATGCTTTTTGGTCGTAAAAAACAGCATAGAGATTAAATAAAAGGAGTCAATAGAAAGATAAAGGTTTTATGAAAAAAAGAATATTTAGTGTTCTATTTATCTCAGTATTTGCGGCAATGCTGGGATTGGGGATTATTGCGCCCCTGATGCCGATTTACGCAAAAAGTTTAGGGGCAAGTGGTATATGGTTGGGGATAATATTTTCCGGTTATTCCCTTTCCCGCGCATTTTTTATGCCAATAATTGGAAAACTCTCTGACAGAAAAGGGAGGAAGAGATTTATAACATTGGGATTGTTATTGTATTCTGTAATTTCCTTGGTATATATCCTGGCTGGTAATGTTTACTATCTAACGACTGTCAGGTTTTTCCACGGACTTGCATCGGCGATGGTTATTCCTGTGGCAATGGCATATGTCGGGGAGAGTGCAGAAAAAGGGAAAGAGGGCAGGTATATGGGAACATTCAATATGTCACTTCTTTTAGGGATGGGTTCTGGCCCTTTTCTGGGTGGTATTCTGAATGATTCTTTTGGAATTGCATCAGTATTTTACGCGATGGCAGGTTTAACAGCAATCGCATTTTTGATAACATTGATATTCTTGCCGGATATAAGGTTTTCGGGAATAAGGAAAACGAACAATCCAGTTCCATTTAAGGAAATCATCAAAAATAATGTTATGAGAGGACTCCTTCTTTATAGAGTTATTACTGCGATGGGAAGAGGTGGAATAATGGCGTTTCTGCCGATTTTTGCTTCCAGAATAGATATAACTTCATCTCAGGTGGGAATAATAATTTCTTCTCATATATTTCTTATTGCCTTGTTACAGAATCCATTTGGTAGGTTAGCAGATAGGTATAATAAGTTTTTTTTGGTGTTGATAGGTTCGAGTGTGGGGGCGCTGGCATTGTTACTGACACCAATTGCTCGTAATTTTTGGGAGTTATTTCTTATCGCTTCTCTTATGGGGCTTGGCGGTGCGGTATCGATGCCTTCTGCAGCAGCTATAACAGTAGAAGTGGGTCAAAGATTAGGAATGGGCGTTTCCATGGGGCTATTCAATACAGCGATGAGCGTGGGTATGATAGTGGCGCCGTTAATAGCAGGTGTAGTTATGGATACTTTAGGGGTGAAACCTGTGTTCTTTGTGGCGGGAGTGATAAGCCTTTTGGGTACGTTTGTCTTTTACCATTATGTCAGACGAGGTCGCATGTCCTGGGAGTCAGCTTAATCCGGGAGAAAAAAATATTGACAAAAGGTAGGTAATATCATATATTAAAGAAGGATGGGAACGGAAAGTTAGCAAATAAGGTGAAACACGAATTTCCGTTGGGTCAATTATAATTGACAAAGGCGGCAAAATAAAGGCAAAGAAGCCCTAACGAAAGTTGGGGCTTTTTTATCGGTACAAGGAAGGAGGCAAGAAATGATTAATTATGGATTTACCAAAGAATTAAAACTACCCTTTGAGGAGGTGATAGCAGTAGTAACCGAAGAATTAAAGAAAGAGGGCTTTGGAATTTTGACTAGAATCGACGTTCAGGAAAAATTCAAGGAAAAACTGGGCATTGACTTCAAGAAATATGTGATTCTGGGGGTTTGTAATCCAGCCAGCGCTCACAAGGCTATTGTTGCTGAAGAAAATATAGGGTTAATGCTTCCTTGTAATGTTATTGTGTATGAGAAAGAAGATAAAACTGTGGTTTCGATTATCAAACCGACAGTGGCGATGCGAATGATTGAGAATGAAGAGTTGAAACAGATTGCAACGCAGGTAGAGACAAAATTAAAAAATGTTTTTTATTCTATATAGTCAGAAAGCGACAGAACAACTATAAAAACAAAATAGGAAGAAAAAAGCGAGGGAAATATCAAAAATTCTTATTAAAAGAGTATATTGAAACCTGTATGGAGGTAATGAGAAGTGGCTGAGATAAAAGTAGATGTGAGAGGTGAGACTTGCCCGGTACCATTAGTGGAGACCCGCAAGGCTTTGCGAAAAGCATCACCAGGGGATATAGTGGAGGTTATCGGGAACCATCCACCTTCTAAGAAAGAGATACCAATGGCGGTTAAGGCTTTGGGGCTGGAACTGATGGAGGTGCAACAGGAAGGAGAAGTGTGGAAAATCAGGATACGCAGATGAAAAGGAGGGGAAACTATGGCCGATAAAGCTACCCTAATAGTTCATAGTGGCGACATGGACAAGCTGTACAGTGCCCTTATCATAGGCAACGGGGCGCTTTCAATGGGGATGGAAGTGTCACTTTACTTCACCTTTTGGGGGCTCCAGCGTCTCAAGAAAGGGGGGCTGGAAAAAGGGTCTCTCTCCAGGATGAATCTCCTGGGCCTCGGCAAGTGGATGGTGAGGCGTCGGATGAAAAAGGTCAGAATGGCTTCTTTAGAGAAGCTCCTGCAGGACTTCAAGGAACTTGGAGGTAAAATCATTGCCTGTGAAATGACAATGGAGATAATGGGAATAAAACAGAAGGACTTGCGCCAGGACCTGATAGACGATTACGGCGCTGTGGGAGTTTACATACAAGAAGCAAGGGAATCAACAATAACCCTGTTCATATAATAGTGAGGATGATATGTTGGACAAAGTTGTTTACCTGGACAATGCAGCGTCCACCCGGCTGGATGAGCGGGTGCTGGAGGTGATGAAGCCATACTTCTTTGATGTCTATGCCGTTGCCACATCGGAATTCGGCTATTCCCAGGGTATAGAAGCTCGGGAGACGCTGGACAAGGCCAGGGGGGTTCTTGCCAATGTTCTGGGGGCATCCCAGAAGGAATTGATTTTCACCTCAGGAAGCACTGAATCCAGTAACATAGCTCTAAAGGGGGTAGCACTTGCTCTTGGCGAGAAAAAAGGTAAGCACATTATCATCTCCAAAATCGAGGACTTCCCTGTCCTTCACAGCGCCAAAGCTCTGGAAAAACAGGGCTTCCGGGTGACTTATCTGGACGTGGATAATGATGGCTTTGTGAACCTGGACCAGCTCAGAGAGTCCATCGTTGATGAGACCGTCCTGGTCTCCGTCCAGCATGCTAACCAGGAAATTGGCACAATCCAGGACATTGAAACTATCGCTCGCATATGTCGGGAAAAAGGAGTGCTTTTCCACACCGATGCCACCCACACTTTCACCAGAGTGCCTCTGGATGTTAAGAAGGTGTCGATGGATTTAATCACCGTCTCAGCCCATACAATCCACGGACCCAGGAGTATTGGTGGTCTTTACATCCGCAAGGGCACGCCCATTTCCAAGTGGGTGGACGGTGGCTTCCAGGAGTTTGACCTGCGCGCGGGGATAGAAAATATCCCCGGGGCGGTGGGCTTTGCTAAAGCGGTAGAACTGGTTACCCCCGAAGAGAACGAGAGGCTGGAGGCTATGCGTGACCACCTCATTGAGCGGGTGCTTGCTGAGATACCATCCACTACCCTGAACGGTCACCGCCGGAAGAGGATTCCCCAGAACGTCAACATCACCTTCCACTTAGTGGAGGGTGAATCCATCACTCTGCATCTGGATATGCGGGGCTTTGCCGTGAGCACCGGTTCGGCCTGCTTCAGCCGTTCTTTAGAGGCCAGCCACGTTATCCTTGGGATAGGTGGTGACCACGAAAGGGCACACGGATCGGTGCGCTTCACATTCGGGCGCTATAACACTATCGAAGATGTGGACGCCGTGGTGGAGACACTATCCGAGGTGGTACGGGAGCTAAGAATTATCAGTCCTTTGGGTAAAGAAGAAGAACAGGAGGAAAATTAGAAATGAAATTCCCATATAGTGAAAAAGTGCTGGAACACTTTCGCCACCCCCGCAACGTAGGTAAGATTAAGAATCCCGACGGTAAGGCAGTGGAGGGCAGCCCGGCTTGCGGCGATATGGTGGCGGTTTATATAAAAGTCGACCCCAAGACCAGGCGCATCGCCGACGTCAAATTTGAGTCTTACGGTTGCGCTTCTAACATTGCTACCGGTTCCATTATCACCGAGCTGGCCAAAGGCAAGACCATTGACGAGGCTAAAAAGGTTACCTGGAAGCAGGCTTCGGAAGCTCTGGGAGGGCTTCCGCCGATCAAGGTTCACTGCTCGGTGCTGGCGGTAGAAGGGTTGCGTTCGGCCATCCAAAACTACGAAGAGCGCCATGGCCTGGTTAAGAATCGGAAGCCTACCACGGTGGAGGAGGTGCGTAAGCGTCTGAAGAAGGTTATTAACCCCATAAGCGGGTTGAGTCTGGTGCGCACAAACTTGGTCAAGGACATAGATATAAAGGATGGAACCGTGCGGGTGGTGATTAACCTGCCTGCCAATCACCAATTTGCTTCCGCCATCAAGGAAGAAATCGTGGATAAGATAGAGCACCTGTGGGATGTGAAGAAATTAGTGGTTGAGTTTACGGAATAAGCTCTCAAAAAATTATTGGAAGAAAAACTCGACAATTTATTTCTTATTATGAAAGGGGGCGAGAAATATGTGTAAGACTTGTGGTTGCACACTGTGTAAGTGCGGGAAGAAGATAGTGAACAGAGTCTGCGAAGGATGTGGTAAACCCTACGATGATTGTACCTGTTAGAAGCCATAGTAGGGTGGGAAGATGGTTAGTTATGGTAAGGAGGTGAGACAATGAAAAAATTATTTTTGCTGTTGGCAATGATTCTATCCTTCTCGGGTAGAGTTTTCGCTAAGGGCAATTATGGCGGACACATGGGTTATTGGGGTCATATGACGAATTGCGGATTTGGAGGAATCTTTATGTGGATAATATTTCTGATTGTGATTGGCGTGGCGATTTACCTTGTTGTACAAGCTACAAAATCGAAAGGTCCAGAGAGTCCTTATAGAGAGACTCCCATGGAAATTTTAAAGAAACGTTATGCTAAGGGTGAAATTACGAAAGAAGAATTCGATAAAATGAAGAAAGATTTGGAAAGTTAAGTAGCGGTAAGCCAAAAAAGACTATCGGCAGTCACTGGGTAGGGTTAGAGATAGATAAGATTGGGGAAATAATCCTAAATCTAGGGGAGAGGGGGTGATAAGATGCCAAAGCTAAATTCACTGCAGTGGATAGCTCTGATATTGCTTATCGTTGGGGGATTGAACTGGGGATTGGTTGGTCTTTTTGATTTTGACCTGGTTGCTGCTATTTTTGGTATGATGTCGGCCTTATCTCGCATTGTGTACATTATTGTTGGTCTATCCGCAATTTACACATTGGGAACACTGGGAAGACTGACCAAAGGATGATGGAGAGAAATGGAAGACGTAAGCTTATGAAAATTGCGAGTATCTCCAGACTCATTGTTTCTATTCTTGTGTGCCAATTGGCGGGGATTGTTGGTTCAGCATTCACTCGTGCTTCAATCCCAACGTGGTATGCTACTTTGCAAAAACCAGCATTTACCCCGCCCAACTGGCTTTTTGCTCCTGTCTGGACTATACTTTTTCTGCTAATGGGTATATCTGCTTATTTGATATGGCGTGAAGGACTGGCAAACAGGCAGGTAAGTATAGCTCTATCTATTTTTGGAATCCAACTTGTTCTAAACATATTCTGGTCATTCTTTTTCTTCAAATTGCAATCCCCGCTTTACGGTTTTGTAGAGATAGTAATACTTTGGCTTGCGATTTTGTTCACAATTCTATATTTCTTAAAGATTTCCAGGACAGCGAGCTTGTTGCTTCTGCCATATCTCTTCTGGGTAAGTTTTGCAGCAGTTCTGAATTTTTACATAATGAAGCTTAATCCCTGAGCCTAGTGAACATACCTTAATATCCCTCCATGAATGTTACGAGTCACACCGGTTTAGCAATTTTCCCAAAATATCAGTTTGACGTATTGGATTAAGTTTAGTAAAATAACTGATTGTTGTTTCTTACTATCATCTCATAAGGGTTCAAGTATGATTGTCTACATAATTGTAGGATTTATCGCTCAAATAATTGATGGCGCTCTGGGAATGGCATATGGAGTCACTTCAACTACTTTCTTACTAAGCATGGGCATACCACCGGTGGCAGCAAGTGCAAGTGTTCACTCTGCAGAAGTATTTACAAGCGGTATATCTGGGCTTGCGCACTTAAAGTTTGGAAATGTGGATAAGAAACTGTTCAAGAAGCTCTTGATTCCCGGAATAATTGGAGGAATTTTAGGAGCATATATTCTTACTGTTGTGCCGGGAAAAACGATAAAGCCCTTTGTTGCGTTCTACTTGCTTATAATGGGTTTGATTATACTTCGAAAAGCATTCAAAAAAGTTGAACAGAAAGAAGTGAAAACCAAACTATTACCGTTAGGAGTATCCGGGGGATTCTTCGATGCGATTGGAGGTGGCGGTTGGGGCCCGATAGTAACATCTACTTTAGTAGCCAGAGGACATAATCCCAGATTCTCGATTGGTTCGGTTAACCTGGCAGAGTTTTTCGTAACCGTAGCTGAAGTGGCGACTTTTTTGACAATAATTGGATTAGTACATTGGCAGATAATTGTTGGTTTGATCATTGGGGGAGTTATGGCTGCTCCTCTGGCGGCTTATGTTTGCAAGAGACTCCCTTCCCGGGCATTGATGATAATGGTCGGATTAATAATTATGGCTTTAAGTATAAGAACGATATGTTCTGCTCTATTATGACGAGGAGTGAGAAATGATTGTGGCTGTTATTGGTGGGAATTATTGTAGTCGGGAAATGGCTAAAGTTGCTTATGAAGTGGGAAAGAGGATTGCCGAGAAAAAGCATATTCTTATATGTGGAGGATTGAGTGGGGTGATGG
>Ga0307379_10002793_pt1 | contig 25581 bp, 37 predicted proteins | sample UN2MG_FD_202237 | JGI IMG/M metagenome (GOLD analysis project Ga0307379, IMG submission 202237) | Soil microbial communities from Risofladan, Vaasa, Finland - UN-2 | ecosystem: Environmental > Terrestrial > Soil > Coastal area > Acid sulfate soil | place: Finland: Risofladan, Vaasa | collected...
GCGTTCGACCGCCATCCCGTTGAAACTCGAAGTGGAGGTCACTGGCGAGGGCGAACTTCATTCGCTTTTCCTAGCGGACAAAGGCAGCGTCGTCACGAAGATAGCGAACCTCTCGGCCTCCTCGTCGGTGAGATTGAAGGGCAACTTGACCTCAACCTCAAAATCTTCACGCAGCCAGAACCGGTGTGGGAGCGTTGGGAGTTCCTTCTCATACGGCCGTGCGAGTTCGACGATCTCGTCCAGAGCCACGGTCTCAGGCTCAGGCCGTGTGGCGAGTTCCTGGGCGGCCACTGGCTGAGACCGCATGGCGAGCTCCACCATCGAGATGGCTTCCTTGACGGCGCTCGGCCCTGGCGGATCGAGGGGCCCTCCGCCTTGCCCAAGGTACTTGCCCCACTTGTCGAACACGGACGCTTTGGGCACCGGCTGATGCGCCATGAGGTTCGTGATGCGGTTCTCCTGCACGGTCAAGAAACGGACAGGGGCCTCGCGTGGCGCATGAAGGACCACGGAGTAAGTGGCGGCCTTTCCAACCTCAGGTACGAGATCGTGCTGCTTGTAGCTCTTGCCTTCGCCTTCCCAGAGTTTGAACTGGGGGCTGTACGGTTCAAGGATGTCAGGGACTTCGTCGTAAGCGCCCATGCTCAGACGTTACCGGGATTTGAGCTTGACGCGCATGCTGGGTTTGTACTGGAGAGCACCACCCCCAGGCAGTTCGCGTGCCAGTTTTGCCATCTCGCCGAGTCCTTTGAGACTCTTGTTGATCTCCCCCAACTTTTCGTTGATCTCAGGGTCATCGAGTTTCACTCGACTGGACTGGAGCGGGTGGCAGTGGAAGTTCATTGTCTTGGCCTCCTTGCGCAGGTCCTTGGCGTCCCCTCCGTACGCCTTCTTGAAGTTGGCGACCATTCCCTCTTGGCGTCGGGCCTTGTGGTCGATGGCACCCTCCTCCACGAAGTTCGCGTTCGCTTGGTCGAAGTGCATCTCCTTGACAATCTCATCCTTGAGATTGCTCAGGTCGTAGACGAACTGCTTGTCGTCGTCCTTCGGCTCTCGGCTCTTCAACACCACCGCCTTGATCTTGCGGTCCTCGTTGACACCCAGACCGGTCGTTTCGGTGTCGAGGACGTAATCGTCTTCGACGATTTGACCCCAGATGTTGACGCGCTTGCGCGGACCACCCATGAAAACGTCGCGCAACATGTTGTCGCGAATCTCGGCGAGCTGCTCTTGCTCACGGTCGGCCTCCGTTCGGATTTTCGGTTTGGGCAACGAAGCCCGGTCCTCCTGCCATAGACGGAACTGAGTCACGTTGAAGTCCCCGAGCGCACCGGCCAAGTGCGTAGCCTCGTTGCGATGGGGTGCTCGCAGGATGCCGAGATGCGGATCTTGGGCATCGCACTCGAGCAGGAAGTGGACGGCATCCGCAAGCAGGCACGACTCCGGGTAGGAGATTGCGACGGAGACGGGCGTAAGCTCCAGCCTCCTCGTCCAGCACTTGGCCGCTTCCTTGAGGTTCGCTTTCAAAGCGCCATGCACGTACTTGTGACGCTTGGCCATGTGCTCGTAGGTCTCGAGCGCGGTGATGCAGAGATTGATGACGAGGGCGTTCGCACGGAAATGGAAGCGGACATGAGGGTGAGGCATCTCCACTGTTCTACCCGATGTCCTTGGCTTAGTGGACGGGTGATCCGTTCCCGTTCTTCTTGATGACCTCCGCAGCCTTTGCTGCGGCCTCGTGGCGCTCTTGGAGCTCGCCACCACTCAACGCCTCAAACTTCACGATCCGTTGATCCTCCACCACCGGGACCACGAATTTCACGCCTGTCACGTCATCGGCCGTGGCCTCCTTCGTGATGTGTCTGGGCATCGCCAATTGCCCGACGAAGTGCCCCACACTCGCGTACGCGGCGTTGTGCAAGGGCGTCGTGAACACCGTGTTGGCCCGTTTGGGATCAGCCTTGAGCAACAGGTTGAGGCGCTCGACCAGCTCGTCGGTGAACTCGGCGTCAGTCATGCTCGAACTCTACCCCTTCCTCGCGTTCGCGGCTGTATCTCTCCATGGCCGCCTTCTCCCGACGTTCCTCAATCTTCTCCCGGTTCTCCCTGACAACCCGAAGCACGAGGCGAATCGCCAAGTCCCTGGTGAGGGGCATGCCCTCGTGCCCGTGACCACTGACTTGAATCTTGGAGCCATAGCCACGAATCTCGGCCCCACCCTTGTTCGGGAACACACAGATGAGACCCGACTCGATGAGGGCATCGATCGTGGAGAGTTCGGCGTTCTCTTCCCTGTCGACCGTGTACACGTCTCCACCCTACCCACTACGGATTGGGGGGGAACGGGAGAGGAGCCCCGAGGCCCCATTTTGCACGCAACACATTGAGCACCTGGACACGTTCGCCGTCGGCCAAGCCACGCGGGTAGAGCAAGAGCTGTCCGATGTTGCCGTCGAGGTAGTCGAAGGTCCGTGCAGGGTTGACGCCCCAGTTGGACCGACCCACCGCAGCATCAAGAGGGATTGCCTCACCGAAGGTTTCTCGAGTCGGGTCCCAGTAATCGTTGGAGGTATCCCCAGAGAACACCTGTTGGTCGAAAGCGTTGACCCCGATGGTCGCCGTGCCCGTCCCCGAGATGGTCTCTTTCCATTCAAGGATGCCGTAGGTGCTCGCCCCAAGGGTTGTGCCGATCATCGGGACCTCGGACGGGTCGATGAACGTGAAGGGCGTCCCTGTCGGCTGCACTGAGGGGTCCTGGTAGATCTTGCCGTCGATGCCTCCGAAGCTCCCGTCAAACCCCGCGGCCGAAAGGAACGTGCCCCGAGGGAGCGCCGGGTTGAGAAAGAAGCGCCCGACCACGAACAGATGCCAATCGGCACGCGCCTTGAGCTCGATGTTCATGAACTGTTCGAGCGCGCCATCAAACCTCAGGGTGTCGAGTCCATTGAGTGACGCCACGTCGACAGTGGGCCGGTTCGCCACCGAGGGTTGGACGGCGTCGTTGATGAGCGTGCTCTTGTCTGCCCATCGTTCGACACCACCCCCGGCGATGGTGAGGGTGCTCGCGTCAGAGGCATCGAGGTAGAGGGTCGGCCCGATTTGTGCGATGCCTGGGGTCGCCGGCTGGAACGCATTGGTCCCGATGGCAACGACGGTCATGTTGCTTCCGTTGATGTTGCCTTCTTGCCAATGGTCGAACACGTCGCATTTGATCGTCGTGATCGCATCTGCCCAGCACCACTGATGACCAAGACTCCGAGGTTGGCTCGGACATCCGCACGAGTCGGGGAGCAGCCGGTAGATGTCCCAGACCTGCCGTGTCCAGGGACCTAGCGGCACCACGTCGCGCCACTTGAGGTAGTAGACCTTCCGGTTGGCGATGATCACCCAATCGCAGCCCGCACGACCCACGGGTTCCACGATCAGGCAATCGAGGAACTGACAGACGCAGGTGACGCAGAAATCGTCCGTTGGAGGCCCCAAGACGTGCGAGGGGTCGATCGTCAAATTGAACGGAAGATCGAACGGGAACTGCGGCAGCGCCGGGATGGGTGGGAACAACGCCATCGTAGAGGGGACTCGATAGGCAGACTATGAAGATCTCATGGGTACGGTAGAGGAAGCATGGACGAAAGCATCCCACAGACCTCTGAAAACCGCCGCAGGCGCCTTTGGCTTCGCGGTGTGGCGTTTTTCGCTGTGTTCCTGCTTCTCGTGGGGGACCTCGTGATGTACTCGGCCTACCAGACCTTGAGTTCACGAGTCGAAGGTCAAGACCATCGCATCGAACGTCTCCAGAAGATGGTGACCGACGTGGTCAAGGCGAACAGGAACGCCGAGAAGATCGAGAAGATTGAGGGTCAGGTCGACAACATCGAGACACAGATGACCGACCTCACGACCACGATCAAAGAACAAGACGCCGAAGCTGAAATCGAAGCCGCGCTCCCCAAGAAGAAGAAGCGCTAACCGATTTTCACCTTCGCATCAATCCAAATCATCTCGTCCACCCAGACGAAGGATTCCTCCCCTCCATCGGGGACCAGAACCACCCGCACGGGAATGCCGGCCAACATCGTCACCACAAGGCGATCGTCCGCAGTGACCTCGAGGTAGACCTCATCAGCGTCGTGCATCGCATCGTCAAGCGTCACTTCGGCGAACGCGTAGAGGTACTTGTTACCGGCGACATCTCCAACAAACGCCGAGCGCCGTGTTCGACCACGGTCACCCGGTCGGAGCTGATCGACAGCCTTACTTCCCATCGAGCTCGTCGAGCAGGGCTGCCACGTCCACCGAAGCGTAGTCGTCTTCTCGAGCCACGCCGAGCGCTGTCTCGTGACGGAAGCCAATGACCGTGTGGCTTCCTTCCTCGTGCTCCTCGTCCCCCACGACGACCTCAACCCGGTACTCGCTGACAGCCGGGTTCGGATGAGGGAAGTTCTGACCGATCACACGAGCACAGAACGGGGTCCCCTTCTTCTCACCAGAGTCCTCTTGGGGCACCTCGCCGTTGTTGTTCGTGAACACCACGTCCCCGCACTGGAGCTTCTTGGCGGGCAAGATCATGTATTTCATTCTGCTGCGGCTCCTTCATCGTCATCGTAAGCCCACGGGTCTGTCGCGTTCCACGGCACGTCGCGCTCTCCCCACGGCTCATGGGTGCCGTCATCCTTGAAAACAGGCAGCACGTAACAGAACAGGTTCCCATCGCTGTTGTCGAGATTGGCTCGAGCGCACTCGTTGTGGCTTTTCCGGTAGTCCAAGTAGAGCTCGTCGAAAGGCTCATCGTAGGCCCCGGCCTTGAGGGCTTCCTTGAGACGCTTGCGGATTTTCACATACCGCTTTGTCTCACCCTCGAGGGTCTGGAACTCGTCGGCCTGCTCTCCTTTGCTGACGTTCCACTCCATACGGATGATGCCCTCTTCGACTTCGATGATGCGGTTGAAAGCCATCATCGCTGCGAACTGGAGGTTCTGTGCGGGTTCGTCATTCTTCTCCAAGGCGTCCGCACACTCGTAGAACATCTGGTCAAACCGTTCCACGTTCTGGTCCACGACGTTCTGATGGGTGTCCACCGCCGTCTTCTTCGTGGCCCCGTGCTCAGTGCTCACCAGGTCCTTGGGGATGTCGAGGCCCTTGAGCTGATTGGTCGGGGGCCTTCGCTTGCCGTTGCCGAACGTCCACTTGAGAATCAACCCCTTGTGTTCGCGTAGCCATTTTTCGCTCGAGGGCTGGAGCTTGTTGCCAGCCATGTCCACCCCGACTGGCCCGGTGTTCCCGTTGGAATAAACCACGTCGAAGTGGCCGGTGCCCGAGTAGTGTTCCCACGCCTGACGCTGAGCCTTGGTCATGTCCTCGCGCCCCACCCCGTCGTTGTGGTGGGTTTGATCCCTCCTCAGCTTGGTGATGTCTTTGCACATCTTCTCGTGCGTGGCCTTGCGCTTCTTCCACGCGGCTTCGGGGAGGGTGATCCAGGAGCCCTCGAGCCAACAACCGTTGTGCTCGTTGAAACCGGGCTGGTAGAGCTGGCACCGGGGCTTCGCGTGATTGGTCTTGCGAGAGAATGTCTTGGGCCAGGACATGGCTTTCCTTGTACCCTGTTGAGTTTCACGAAAGGCTACTCAGACCAGTCGCCTTCGTCGTTCTCGGACTTGAGTTGAGGTTGCTCGGCCCCGTTGGCTTCGCACATCTCCTCCACGCTCTCGTAGAGCTCGTGGCCGCCATCGTGGGCCTCGTCACGGAAAGCGATGGCTTCGGGGCCCCCCGTCATCCCGGCGAGCCTCAGGGCAATACAGGGCATCCCTCGTCGATCCTGGTCGAGGAACCATCCCACACAGGGGCGTCGCTCCTCGATGGGACGATGCCTGTACTTGTGGCACCCGAAGATCCCACCCATCATCGGGTTGGCATCAGAGGCCATGAGGTTCTCAAACTCCGAAACGTGCCACGTCTCAAGAGGCACGTCCTTGCGGTACGGGCACGAGGCGCAAGGTTCTCGGATGTCCCATCTCACAATCCCTTGTTCTACGCGAAGATTAGAAGCCCGAACGAATAAGGGCAGCGACCCCGCCATGCGCTCCAACAGGCCAACGAGCATCCTCCAGCTCGCTGATCCTCCACCCAAGCCGGGCAAGACGGATGGCAGTCTCGAGCCACAGGGCCCGGGTCAGGAACTCACTCGTTTCCGCATCGTCTCCAAGGCGCCCGTCGACCTCATCGTATGCAGCAGCGGCCTCGACGAGAGAGGATCTCGTGGAGGCCACCGGCTCAGGGCACCAAAACTGTGCCCACTCGATGTAACTGTCGGCCCCCACGGATTGGGAGGACTCTACCCGTCAGTTTTCACCGCTTCGTAGACCTCGGACCACTCGTCTCCAGCCGGGGCATCATCGGGACCTTCATCGTCGAGATCGGCACCGAAAGACGATCCGTCGTCGAGCACCCAACAGTCATCGCGTCGCTCGATGCGAAAAGCACTGTCCGCGCGCACGGACTCCTTGTAGTAGATGTACAGCCAGACGATAGCGCCGTCAGGGAGCGCCCGGAGTTGTCCCATCGTGAGGCGTTCACCTCTACGAAACTTGGAGAGGTCAGCATCGGCATCGAAACTGATCTCGATGCCGATGTCGGCTGCCATCTTCTTGACGGCTTTTTCTAAATCCTCGGTGGCCATGACTCTCAACGGTCGCCCGTGTAACGGATGTTGCCTCCATCAGCGTTCTTTTCATCTGGACCGAGAGTTACATCGAGTGGTGGAATCTCGTGGTCCTGCTCGAAGCCGATGTTGTTGAAGACTTTGGCTGACATCTTCTCAAGGCGCTCGGCGCAGAAGTTGTAGGCGTGAACAAACGGGTCGCGGATCATTGTCCACATCGCGGACCACGGCCAGTACGCCATCCAGGTGATGATGCGTGACTTGTTCTGAGCTGCCTTCGGTCGGGCCACTTTGTACTGGCTGTAGCGTCGCCAATCCTCGCGCAGGTTCTCGGGCACCGGCGTCGACAGGTCAGCCTTCTTCACGCCTTTGCCGGCCAGGAACTCGAGTCGCTTCTCTTGGTACTCTCGTGCCTTCTCTTTGAGGTGGAGAAACCATTTGACGAAGCCCCACACGCACCCGGTCACAAAGTAGCCAAGCATCCCGAAGGCGATGGTCTCGGGGTTGTCCCCGATCCACTGGAAAATGCTTGGGTCTCCCCAAAACCAATGGATGGCGAGGAAGACCGAGAGGGTGATGGTGGCCCCGATGCCGTTTTCCCAAGCCTCGATCCAAAGGAACTCGAGAATCAGGAAGGTGGCGAGGAAAAGCCAAAACCAGAGAGTGCCGATTGCGAGAAGCATAGGGTCCTACTTCTCTTACCCAAAACGAGTTCGGCTACGGCTAGGGGCGTTCCTCGACGAGCTCGGTGCAATACAGGGCGAACTTCGTGCCGTAGTCGGTGTGGCCCGAAGCCATCGTCTCAACGCGTTCCACGTCTCCTACGGCTACGGGGGTTTTCCCCAAACGGGCTCGGTGACGGTTGACGGCGTCGAGCATGGCCTGGAGTTCCATTTCCACCCAAGTGATCCCTTCGCGCTGATCTCGCAGATCGGCTTCGGAGCACAGGAGTTCGTGTAGTTCGCGGTGCAGGGCGTTGCGGTAGCTCATTTCATCAGTCCTGTCAGCCAGTGCCCTTCGTCGGTGAGACGGAACTGGCCGTTGCGAAGTTCTACGAAACACATGGTGGTGGGATTGAAGTTCCGCACCACAGTCCTCGGCTGCACGAGCAGGATGATCCCGTCCTCGATGTCACCGGCGATCGACGGATGGTCGTCCTCGACGGGGCCCGTCATACTCAGGTGACGGAGCGCGGTCGTTGCGATGTCGGGTCGTTGCGGGTAGCCGCGTTGGAAGTGCGACAGCCACAACTCGATCTCGAGTTCCATCGCAGGGCGGATGCTCTTCCAGTTGGGATGAGCTGCGTTGGGGTTGTGTTGGTTGGCGAGTGCTCGCTCCTCGGGGCTCTCGTTGTCGATGCGCACGCGGAACGTGTAGTCGAACGCGGGGTCCTCGTAGGTGGCGCGGTGGAACTCAAAGTCCCCATCCCAGAATTTGTAGATCTTGTGCATCGTCTCCATCACTTTGGTGTCCCTCCGAGATCTGTGAGTGTCTTGCGGAGATCGTCCGCCTTTTCATTCGGGACCGTGAACTCCATCAGGAAAGTGGTCTCGGTCTGTGCGGCATGCCAGCGCTTGAACAGCGTGACGACGCCGATTCCCAGATGGGCCCCGCGCTCCTCTAGCTCCTTGGCTTTAACGAAAGGAGGCGGCGTCTCGGGCTTCCCGGAGCCTTGGTATGCGATGCACGAGTCATCGAGCACAAAAGAAGGCTCTTGGTCATCGAACGAAGGATCTTCGAGGTACCAGTCTGTCCCGAGCACCTCTGCCCAGAACGCATCGAATTCAGTCTTCGTCGTTTTCATCAGAATCGTCCTCCGATTTGAATGCCTGCGCTACCGCGGCTGACCGTGGGTGTCACCGAAAGACGCCCTTCCTTGAGCTTCTTCGCCTTCACCAGGTAGTAGGAGCCGACGCCGACGCCCACGAGGCCGACGACGGAGACAGCTACACCGGCGCCTATCATGGCGCGACCCTTGCGGCGCTCGTCCTCCACGAACTGTTGGCCCTCCACCCACGCGGGATGGTCCATGGGGACGCCCATGTCCGCGAGCTCGTCCACTTGCGACTGTGCGTTGGGCTCGAGCTGTGTACCGATGATTGCCAAGACCGCGCCGCCAAGTGTGACGGCACCACCACCGATCACAAGACCGATGCCCGTGTTGCGTGGCTTCTTCCAATTCCCATGGGCGCCGGTGCCCACAGGGTCGGGTGTTGCCGCTGCCTCGGGGCCTTCGGGGACCGGATCGGACTCGTCGGAGTCTTTGAGGAGCCCCCTAATCCGTGAGATGCGGGCTTCGATGTCGAGTTCCTCTCCGAGGTCGCCGCGGGTCTGAGCAAACTCTCGGTAGCGCTCGTAGAGAGTGAGGGCCTGACGCAGGTGCGCCCTGTCCTCATCGATCTCGTACTGCCTCTCGTGCGCCGAAGCGATGTTGAAGAGCAACATGAGGCGCGTGTGGGTGTCAGCATCAGCGTTTCCAACGAGGTTCAACGCGGCGGTGAACTTCTCGATGGCTCCGTTGTAGTCGGCCGAGTCGAACATCGTGGTGCCCTCCTGGTAGAGGGACTGTGCTTCGGGAGTCGGCTCGACCGGCGCCGCGAGCATGAGGGTGAGTAGTAGGGTCTTCATCATCCTTCTCCAATCAGGCGGCCGCACAAACAGGACCAAGGCCCGATGCGACGGACTCAGGGACCGTCAGTTTTCGACCGCAACGCGAGCAGCATCCCTCATGCCACACCTCGCACTGGTCAACCTTCTCGCTCTTGGCCCGCACCGCGGTCCAGAACCATTGCCATGCGGACACCGAAGGCGCCGTCCCACTGATCTTGCTCTTGCGGTCGAGGCGGAACTGACGCCCATCGTTGATGTGACCGATGTACGTGTAGCTGTGCTCGTTGTCGGGGCCGGTCATGACGGAGACGAAGCGCACCCCATCGTGCGCAAGTTGCTTGCGTGCACGGTACTGCTCGTCGGTCTCGTCGTCCTTCCGACGCACCTTCTTCTGCTCCACCTTGTAGGTGAAACGGGACCCACTCGTCTTCGAGACGACGGTGACGGTGGCCTTCCCACCAAGCACGTAGGGCTCGATGGCCTCAAGGTCAGTGATTTGGGATCTCTCGCTCATCACACTCTGTACGGAGCAACCGTAAGTTTTACAGTTGCGGGGTTGCCGCACCATAAGAAACCTTGTGATTGTAGAAACTTCCTTGTGGCGGTGGGGCGCCACGGGCCGGCGAAAATCCGCTGCTCTCCCAAAACTTCACGAAAATCCTCTGTATTTTCACGATGGCATGGTAGTCGCAGAAGGGACAGGCATGGCATCCCAACCCACCTACTACCTCGAGATCAACGGCAAGCCGAGCTGTGTCTCGGACCACCACCCACGATCCTCCCCGCCTTGGGCGTGCAGCCAGGGTGTTGACCTCACGCATGCCACGGAAGAACGAGGGTACGTCCTGCGTGACCACCCCGATGCCACCGTCGTCATCCGTGAAGGATTCTGCCCGGCCTACCGTCAGGCCGAAGAGGATGACCGGGAGCGTCGCGAGTGGGAAGAGGAACGCGTGCGGGCGTCACTGGAAGATAGCTACGAAGAGTAAGCAGCGACACGAGCGCGCCTATAGGAGATCTCAATTAGACGAGGTCCCCGATGGACGAAGCCGTCGAGCGCCACACCACCGAGCTCAAACACTCTCAAGAAGACGCCGAGAAGGTGATGCTCAACCTACAGCGCAAAGGTTGGCAGGTGTATCACGAGCGCGTCCCCTTGACCGGGCAAGCCGGTTACTACTGTGTGCGCACGTTGAAGCGATCCGATGGGGAAGAGGTTCGACACGCGCACTCGGTCAGGTGGAATCGTTTCTCCGAACCTCTGATGCCCGTTACGATCGACTGTCTGCGTCAGCGTGGTCTACTTGAGTTCATGTGGCGCCATGGGGGCCACGAGGAGTTTGAGTACTTCGAGTACGGCGACGGCGACGTGGGGCTCGTCTGCTACTGCAACGCCGTGCGAGGATGGTCCGAAATCCTGCGCATCTCTGACGAGTTTGACCACGACCTTGACGAGCATTGCCAAGAGATTCTTGGTGAACTCGCCAACGGCTAGAGTTCGGTCCAGCCCTCAGGGAACCCCATCAGATTCTCGACCCATCGGGGGTTGAGCATGTCGGTCGATCCGAGCTCGGGGTCTGGCTCCGACGCATGTTGCTCGAGAACTTTCATGGCCTCCGTGGCCAAGTTGATCTTCGCCAACTTCAAAATGACGGGGGCTCGGGCTGCCACAGCGAGGGGGACCCCGGCCCTGGTAGCCCCAGACGTTTTGGTGGCGTTCTTGAAGAACCGCCTGAGCCACTGTGCGGGCTCCTCGCCGTCGTTGGGCAACGAGGCCGCAGGGGTGGGCCAGAGCCGGCTCGTCGTTCTGGGGGGCTCCTGGGCGCTCTCACGGGCGTGGACGCCCCTTTCCCTCATGGCCCCAGCACGAGGCCACCCCTCCAAGTACTCATCGTTTTCGCTGTCACCTCCAAACATGGAGAACACAGACTGCTGTGCGCCTACCCATCGGCCGTCCACATACAAAGCGAAGCAGCCGCTGAGGTCTGTCACAGGGACACCCCGGCACGCTTGGAGAGAAGGTGCCACGCACGCGCGGCGGCTTGAGGGACCACAGCATTCCCCAACGCTTTCAGTCGAGGTCGTCGAGTAGCGTCCAGTCCTTCGGAAACCCCATCAGAGCTTCGACGAATCCCGGGTTGAGCAAAGGGGTGGGACTTGAGCCACTCGGGCCACTCGTCGGCTCCGGGTCTGGGAGGGAAGTCGTGCTCGAGCCCTCGGGATAAACGGCTGCCATCACGTTGAGTGGTTTGCTGTTGCGTTGGAACTGCGACGGCCCCGCGTCGTTCTTTGCGTCCTGTACCGTTGGTGTCGCCCACATCGGTCCCGGAAACAGCGCCACGGCGTCGTCCAGATTTCGACGGCCTTCCTGCATCCTCAACTGCGCCAACCTTGGACTCGGTGCTCCCCGGCGCGGGTCCCCCAGTCGAGCTGTCGGAGTCGGCCACGTTGCTTCCGGCCCCGGCCACATCACGTCTCCATGCGAGGATGAAGATGCGGTCGCGTACGTGAGGCGCGCCCACGGCCGCTGCCGGCACGCAGTCCCATTCCGTGTCGTACCCGCTCTCGGCCAGGTCTCCAAGAACTCTTCCCAACCCATCGTCAGAAACGAGAGTGCGGAGGGCTGGGACGTTCTCCACGAAGACGAATCGAGGTCGTAGTAAGCGAATGATCCTGGCGTACTCATGCCATAGTCCTGACTTCTCTCCTGCAAGGCCGGTGCGGTCGCCGGCAACACTGAGATTCTGACACGGGAATCCTCCACAGATGAGATCGACGGGGGCGACGTGCTCATCGATGTCGTGCACGTCCGTGTACTGCGTCGCGTCGGGCCAATGCTTGGCAAGAACCTTTCGGCAAAACTCATCTTGCTCGCAGTTCCAGATGGTGCGTGCTCCCGTAGCGCGCTCGAGCCCAAGGTCGAGTCCGCCGATGCCGCTGAAAAGAGAGCCAATCGTCGCCATGTTCCCTCATTCTACGCAACGCCCTGAGGGCGCCCGATCCAGAAAGCGATCTATCTGCAAGAGGAGCCCCATTTGAGACCCAGATCGGAAAACTCTGGATCAGCTCAAACGGATCGAGTCGATCCCGCGGCCTACCGAAGGTGAGTACGAAGCCACACGGCCGCGACGGTTTCAGCCGACGCGACTCTTGGGAAGGTCGCGGGCTTCCCCGCCTCAACCTGCTGTCGAAACCGTTTCACCGCTCGGCTCAAGATGGCGAGCCACGCGACAAACTGATTGAACAGGCGCTTCGAGGTGGCCGCCTCTCCTTGGAAGGAGCGGTAGAACTTGCTGCGTCGTGGATCGCTTCCGACGTTCGGGAGTACATCGAACGAGACACATGGAAGGCCCGCCGTTGGGTTGTCCGACTGGACATTCTTGATGATGAAGCCGCACGGGAACTTGCGGTAGGTAACACCGAGCTCGGTGAAGGGCATCTTGCCTCCCTCCGTGAGTTCCTTCGGCAACATGATGACGCTCGTGTGCTTGTTGTACGTGCCACCCATGTCTCGAGCGACAAGCATCATGGCTCGATCGAACCGAGCCTCCGACACGGGAAGCCGCAGTTCCATGAGCTGGAACTCCGTCGGCGTCTGTTTGCGCAAACGCGGGTCCACATGGCGGTCCACCCAACTACGGGCAACTCTCCGGGGATCTGGTTTAGAAGACATGACTACGCGAAGAAAAGAGCGATGCCCTCAGGGGGTTCATCGAAACAGGCCGGGTCGGCCGTGAGTGCGACCCTCACGGTATAAAGCCCATCCACGAAGGTGCCCGTGAAGTCGAACGTCAAGTTGTTGTCGTCAATGACGAGTTGCGAGTCTGGAAGGATGACGTTGAAGGGAGGGAAGTTGTTGGTCAGAGTGATGGTCAGCGGCCCGGTGAGGAAACCGGCCCCAACAATTTCAATGGTGAAGCTCCCTCCGGGGAATCCCGGAGGCCCTGGAGGGACCACAGGAAACCCGCTTGGGCTCGACATTTCCGTCGTTTCGATCGGACACGCAGTCGCAGCCACAACGAAGATCCCATTACGCACCGAGAAACAGTTCTCGGGGTCGGCTGCTCGAGCAATCTTGAGGGAGTACTGCCCTGGAGGAAGTACGTCGTTGTCAGGGAACAGGATGGTGATCTCACCCGGGGGCGGCGGCGTCTCTGACGAACTTACTGCCCCGAACGACTGCCCGTTTGAATTGAACAAGACGTAGATGTCGTCAGGCAACGGGTTGTTGTACGTGACCCTGACGATGACATTGTCGTCCCCGATGACGACCTGCACGGTGAAAATCGTGGGCTCATCGCATGGGATAGGCACGACGATAGGGGGCCCGGCTCCATTGATGAGGGCAGCCCCTACTCCCCCAGACGCTACCCCAAGGATCTGGTCGCCCGTGAAGCTCCTGGGCGTGGTCGGTGCTCCTGAGTAGAACGACAGCCTCCGATTGAACACGACGCCAGGTTTCGCGCTCTGCTGATACAGCCGAGCTCGAGCAGACGCCGTTGCGGGATCGTTCTGCGTCGTCACGGTCTAGTCCTCGTCGCGGGCGTCCCACGCGTGCTGGATATCTTTCCCGATGCCCTTCACGCGACTCGAGACATCCCGGAGGCGCTTGCGACTTGGAGCAGGGCTGCGAGTGCTTGCCTTGTCGAGCACCTTCACGAGCTGACTCAGGAGGTCTGCCGGGTTCTCTTTGTTGAAGGCCGTACGCAGCAGGAACTTGCGGGCCACGCGTTCGATCATCGCAGGGACTTCCATCGGTGCTTCGTCCTCGTCAGGGACGATGCCCAAGTCATCTTCGGGTTCGCCGTAGAACTGATCCATCATGAGCTCGAAATTGTCGAAGTCAGCTTCCTCGAGGAACTCACTGTGGGTCAGGAACTCATCGAGCTGGACCACCTTCTCCGTGTTCTCATCCACGTCGAAGATCAGGAGCTCCTCCGTGTCGGGGTCGTAATCCACGATGAACCCCATGTCGATGTCGAGGGGCACCGCTGCATCACGAAAAACGAACCATACTTCAGGGAGCATCCCCTCGGTCGCAAACCTCATGCGCCTCTTGTGCTTCTCGCCTTGGCGCTTCTTCCTCCAGGCCTTGAACATGGAGTTGTGACGGAGCTGCTTGCGACGTTGGGTTCGCTTGATCTTCAAGCGGAACTTGTTCTTCCGCCACCAGCGCTTCCGCTTCTTGCGTTTCGGAATGTTCCGATCGCGCCGCTTGGGCTTCCAGTTCCGCTTGGGCCGGAACACCACGGCGGTTTTGACGGTCGGCTCGGCCATCTACATGAGGGCCGTCATAGTCCGACTACCGGGCGTCACTCGCGCACGAGTTCAATCATGCCCTCAAGCGTCAGATCAGGCTCCCACCCGACACCCCACCCATCGCCAAGGCGCCGAACTTCACAATCCTGGCCGATCTCCAGAGCGAATTTGAGGGCCCACTTCATCCCTGAAGAGAACCCTCGGTCGAGGTAGAAGATGCGGAGTTCAGCTTGGCGCCCGATCTCGAGCCCGGCTTTGATGCCGAGTTCGCGCTCGGCCGGAACAGCGTCATCGAGAACCCCCTCTTGCGTGTAGAGCAGGTGGCTCGCGTATGGGGCTTGTCCGTGATTCACGAGGCAGTCGTGGAGACATGCCCGGGCGTAGAGGATGTTGCCCCATTCCTCGACTACATGCTCCGTGCCGTTCGGCAACGTGATCGTGTTCGTGGCGAATGGGCTTTCAACGATGACGAACTTCACGCATCCACGCTACCCGCGGGGGGCAGCGGTGGTGCCGGAGGCTTGGCTGACCACTCGGGAGGCAACGTCTCGCCTTTGCCCTTCTTCTCGCCATGAACCATCGCGGTCTTGGCCATCGTCCATTCGCCGACGTGGTACCAGAGCTCCGAGCCGCAGTCGCCGGCGCGATCCCCCGAAGATTCACGGTGCGTGTTGACCTTCTTGAGCGGGTTGCCGTGCTCCCGAACCCCAAGGCGCCACTCAAGCAGCGGCTTGGGGAGTTTGTCGTCGGCAGGCCCTTGCTCGGGGTCGAGCATCCAGATCGTGAACTGACGACACCGGATGATCTGCTCGCGGGTGGGACGAACGCGACCGAACTTGTCGCCCTTGTACCACTTGCCACTGCCCTGGATGCCCTCGAAGTTGCCGAGTACCTCGATGCTGATGCAGTCGGGGTTGAAAGCGTTGGCGGTCCACAGGTAGTAGAAGAAGTTGTGGATGATGATGATCATGCCGTCCACGTCGAACAGTATGTGGGCGTTCATCTTGTGGTGCGTCGTGTACCTCTTCTGAGCTTTGCTCACGAGGTACGGACGCCAGATGAAGGCCGTCTGGTGCCAGCAGAACCGAACGAGTCGTGTGAACTTGCGGGTCCCCTTCCGACGCCTGCCCTTGTCCGTCTCGACGTTGGACTTCGCGGTCAGGTCGATGAAGCAGTTGAAGAAGGCATCGTCGAGCTCGTACTCCGACGGATCGATCATGTCTTCGTAGGCAATGCCAGGGGGAGGCGTGAAGGGGAGGGGTTTGATGGCAGGCTTGCTCTTGTTCTTGAGCGCCTTCTCCACCTCTCGTTGCAGCTCGCGGTCCCACTCACCATCGACCGTGAGGCCGAGCTCCTTCTCACATGCGCGCATAGCCGCGCTGGTCTTGCGACCAGGGATGCCGTCGATCTTGCCGGTGTAGTGCCCTAGATCCTTGAGAGCCCGTTGGCGGTCCTTCCACTCTTCGATCGGGACCATCGCGGCCTCGACCTCATCGAGAACCTCTTGCTCAGGCTCCTCGTCTTTCTCGAGTGCGTCGCGCTCTGTCTCGTCGTCTTCGGTGACGTTCTCAACGTCGTACTCGGCGTCGTCAACCGCTTCCTCAGGTTCGTCAGGGGGCTCCGTTGGAGTCTCCTCAAGCTCGGGCTCGGGTGCCGCAGGAGTTGAAGACAACTCCTTTGCAGGCTTCTTTCCTCCAAACAGGCTGCGAAGTAGATTGAGGAGAAATTCGATGATCTTCATGACGGCCTCTCTCGGGCTTTTGGATAGGGCTGCTACCGCAAACGGCCCAGAACGCACTCAAGGATCTGTTCGTGAACCTGCATCTTCGTGCCGTTGGCATCGAACTTCACGTAGCGGTGGGGATCTCGTTCGCACCAGGCCCGATAGCCGGTCCGCACAGTGCGCTGAAACTCCGTGTCGGCTTCCCACACGTCCAAGCCGTCTTTGGGGAAGGGCTGCCCATCGAGCACGATCACCACGTCGGGATCGGCGATGCCTTTGAGGAGGTTCTCTGTGACAGCCTCTGAGACGCCACTCGCGGCTCCGTACACGCGTGTCGAGAGGTTCCAGCGGTCGAGTACCACCACGTCGAAATGCCGTGCCAGAGTGGGCAGGAAGCTGTGCTGGAAGTAGCGCCGGTTGACGGCATGCAACGTCTGAAGCACAGCGGGCTCGAGGTTGACGCTGCCGTCCTTGAGCATCCTGTAAATCTCGGGATGCGTCACGTCGTCGTCGTAGGGGATTTCCTCGACGGTGGCTTTGTGTCCGTTTGCATTGAGACCTTCCTCGAGGAGCTGTGCTTGGGTGGCTTTGCCAAGACGATCGGCACCTTCAAGGGCTACGAGGAAGCAGGATTTGCCGTTGGGTGCAGTGAACATAGGAGGCTCCAAAAAGGGAGGGAGCGGTCCTTGATGGACCACTCCCTCCTACCCTACCGGGAGTTTCGGATCAGGGTGCCGCGGTGGCGGCTGTTCCCAAAGTAGCGACGACGATCGGAGCGCTGTCCGGCTTTTTGCGCTCAAGCGGCACTATCCTGAGGAGCCCTTCCGCTTCGGCCTTCTCGCGCATGTGGGCCAAGACAACTTGACGGTCGGTCGGGATCTTGATTTTTTGACCCCGAGAGTCTCGTTTGTAGAGGGGCTTCCCCTTCGCGGTGAGCTTGGGCTTACCGGTTGCGGGGTCGATTACTTTTTCGTACTCGAAGACCCACTTACCCCTGCGCTTGCGCATCTCGTACTTCGGAAACTTGTCTCCGAAGTCGGGGCGCTCGGTCCAAGCGATGTGCGAACCGTAGTCGTCCATGAGGCGTTGCCACGCCTTGCCGAGCTTCTTGTCGCTGCAGTGGCCGCGAGCGAACCGCTGAATGACACCTTCGGCATTGGCTCCGTTGGTCCCGTACTTCTCAGGGTTCTTGCCCGACAGGAAAGCGCAGTCTTCTTGTTGAGCGCGCAAAGCCCAAATGGCAGTGACAACGGCAACGATGCCTTCGTCCCCGCACAGGATCCACGGAGGTGCTTCTCGATCCCAAACGTGGGTGAAGAGCACAGAGTTCATTCCGAACAACCCGTAGCCGAATGCCCAAACAGAGCGATGCTCCGTGACTTCGATGGCTTTCGTTGTTTCGCCGTGGAGCGTGCGCTCGGGGATCTTGTGGAGGAACGCAAGCTCAGAGTCCCAGAAGGGGTTGCCCTTGTACAAGCGGAGGTCAGCGAGCTGGGCCTTGATGCTCCAGAACTTCTTCGTCTTCGCGCTTGTGACTTTGAGTTTCTCCTCGAGTTGAATCTCTCGACCGCGATCGTAGGAATGAAGCTCCCAGGCTTCGAGGTTGGCCGTTAGATCCCGGTTGAGGATGTGGATGGCCTCTGGATTGTACGAGCTCTCGTGGTGGGCCATCATCGCGACCAAGTGTTGGCCAGCTTCGTCTGCGCCCATCTCCTTGGCGACCAAGAGAATGATTTCCTTGGTTCGCTTCTGGTGACTGCGCTTGCGGTCGAACCGATTCCTCCGGTAGCGGAGCGGGTAGACCATCTTGCCGCCCTTGTCCTTGACGCGGGACGTTCCCTCGATAACCGTGAAGGTTTCGCAGACGTTGGGATAGTCCATCCACTGTGCGCCAGGCTGTGGAGGCGCACCTGTCGAATCCGCATCTGAGGGCTCCTCGTCTACAGCCTCACCTTCCGAAACCGTTTCTGTTTCGGTGGTGGCTTCGATTTGGTCTCCGAGGGGAGCATTTTTCTTCACGGTTGACGTAGCCACCGTCGCGCCCGTGGGCGCGGCAATGAATGTCGTCAACACCAGCAGAAGAAAAATGCCGAACGTGAACGAGGGCACGGTTGGTCGGCTTTTCTTTTGAGTCATGTTCTGGCTCCTGGTTTGAGTGGGTGCGGCGATACGGATCGCATCCGGCAGCTCCGAGGAGTTGCCCCGCGATAAGGCAAATTAAAAACCCAAGGATGAGTTTCAGCGCGGGGGCGTCTCTCATCGTGCACCTCCCAACGAACACTTCGATGCAGAAGCAAACACCTCGAGGGCGTGGAAGTTCTGTGCGGGGCTGACGTAGGGCAGCTTTCCGCTGATCATCGAATGGTCCATCGTTCAGTGCGAGGGCGTAATTGAGGGGAGACCATTTGCCGAATACCGAGGCATGGTTTTCCCGGCAGATGGGGGTTCTCTCCTTCTACGCACCGATCTGACCCTTTCGATGGAGCCAAGCGGTCAAATTGCGTGAGATAGCGCCCCTTCGTTTGGAATTTCACTAAGAGATCTCCGTTCAGGAGATCCTACCGAGGGGGCTTTTCTCGATCCGGCGGCTTGGACATCCACCATTTCGTTGGCTTCCTTACCTTGCGTAGCAAGGTTGAACGCCCGAGCGCGAACAAGAGCCGTAGCACCGGTTTTTCGAGACGCGCACGAACAGCAACGGCCGTTTTGGACGATCCCACTTCACTCAGAAGGTGCCGAACTCACGGGCCCGGGCTTCGACCATCTCAGGGAGCCCTGGGAGCGTCGTGGGGTTGTCCCGTCGCTCGACGAGGGTGAGTGCCGCGAATGGGACCGGCGACGCTGTGCGCCAAATCTGGGGCGTCTGGGGATGGGGTTCGAGGCCGTTCACGTCCTCGGAGTTCAGACGGTACAAAGAGTAGCCACAGAGCGGGGAGTTCGCCCACTTCATGGCGCCGCCCCGGTCTTCATGAAAAAAGACGAAGCTGACGGCGATGTCGTTGTCATGCCAGTACGCCATCGGCAGCAAATGCGTGCCAATGGGGACGGCCATGATCGACCGGTGCCACAGTTCCATCAAGTCAGGGCGACCCCGAGGAACAGGTCCGCCAGGGCGTTGAGGTCATCGGTGTCGAGATCAGTCCCGGCCTCACGCTTGGCTTTGAGGGCTGCCAAGGTTGAGAGCCTGGCGGTTTCTTCGGCTGCCTTGTTGGAGATTTCGGTGGCCAATGCGGTGCGGGCCGCAGCGGCTGCCGTGTTCTCGGTGAGGATGGTGCCCGGGAACAGGTTCCCATCGGCGTCCTCCCACCCGAAGTACTCTCCGTTGGGGCCGTCGAGTACGACGCAGTTGGCGTCGGCAAGGCGCTTGGACTGGACGGGCGCATCCCCGTCCGTCTCGGTATCCCAGTTTCGAGTCTTTGTGAACGACATCAGTTTTGGTCCTCCAACTTGTAGAGCGAGAACTGCGTCCCCTGCTCCATCGTTCCCAACGTAGCGATGATTTCAAGGCTCGTCATGTTCGTGGTCGCCTCGTTCCACGATCCCCCAACATGCCCCACAGAAATGGTCGATACCGAAGGAGTTGAGGCCGGGATCTGTGTGGCGATGCCATGATACAGGCGCCGCCCCGACCTGGTGGAGCTTGAGCCATGCTGGTTCTCTGCCGGATAAATCCACGCGTCAAGGTGCATGGAGCCGTCTGGCGTGCCCCCTTCGGGGATGATCCACCCTCCGATGATCCAACCGGTTGACGAGCTGTTGACTCCGCCTTCCATTACACTTGCCATGTTGGTCGTGAGCCCGTTGGGCCGCGCTTCCAACACCGGGTTGGATGCGGAAAAACTCGTCCGCCCGGTGAGGTAGTAGGTGCCGTCGTTGTTACCATCCAAGCCGCTGAAGGTCAGGCTCGTGGCGCCCCCACCTGCGGTCACTTCGACGGTATCGATCAAGGTCATCCCGAAAGACTTCCAAGTCGAAGTCGAAGCGCTCAGAGTCTCGGGGTACACCCAGCTCTTGAGCCCTTCGACCCACCCGATGACATCCGAAGTGAGTCCGTTAGTCGTACCGAGTGCCTCGAGGTCCGCGAGGGTTTCAACGTGGTACAGGAGCCGGTTGGTAACTGCGATGACAGCCATGACTATGGATTACTCCTCGTGAGCTCGGGGTTCTGGCGCACGACGGTGGCCCCCCCGCCTCCCGTTGTCGAAGTTGAATTCGACACCCCCAGGAGGATGCTGTCAGCGAGCTCTGGATCGCTAAAACCCACAACGAGCGTCTGTCCAGGGATCCCATCGATCTCAGGATCGAAAAAGCTGTTGCCGATTACATCTCCGTCTACGTCTGCCATTTTCTACACGACTTTCAGAATGGTTGAGCCGTCCCAAGGGAAAATGAGATGACCAATCTGTATGAAGGTCTTGGAACCATCCGCCGGAAAATACAGCCCCACACGATTGGCCGTGTCGGTGTAGCCCCACCACAGGTCCGCAACCTCTCCTTGGCGCCCTCGGAAATTCGACGTAAGGCTGTGCAGCCCGATCGCGCTTGCGGCAAAGTCATCCGTCAACTGGTTCGGGTCAACGACAGCCTCGCCCGCCGCCTGAGACGCGAAGCCTTCCCCGCTCATGTACAGAGACGTGTCAATCCCGCTGAACCGGCTCGCCATGTTGGCGGAGTCGTAGTACTTGGAATACGTGAGCTGGGAGGTGACAACGTCGGAGTCGCCTTGAACCGTAGCGAAGTAAGGGTTCGTCCACGGTGTCACTACGTTCTTTGGTTTCTCAAACGCCCAGTAGCCAGTGAACTCCCCATCGATGCAGATGAGGATACGAGTGATCTCCCCGTCGTTGCTCATCCAGACATGGGTTTGTGAGGTGTACGCCACGCCAGGAGGCCCCGAGCCCCAGTAACCGCTGCTCGTACTGTCTCGAAGTTGTCGCTCATCGGAAGCTGTGGGTCTCGCCGTGGTCGTCCCCCCGGTAAACCCGGCTTGAGCCACCCACACCCCGATTTGCTTGCCGTCGTTACCCGCGTTGTCTTCCTCGCAGGTGATCAGGAGCTCAAACGTAGCTGAAATCCCGGTCTGGCGAAGGACGATCCACGAGAACACATTGCTCGTGTCGTCATCGCGCCAGATCAGGTCCCCTGCATCGACCCACAAATCAGAAGCTCCCGCGGTGGAGCTGTCGGACGAGGAGGTCACCGTCCACGGAACCGTGAAAGTTGTGGACCCGTTGTTGATCAAGATCTCCTTGATCAAGAAAAGACGCCGGGAGGTACTCTCAAACGCATTCCCCACGAACGTGCCATCGGCAAACGTCGTGTTGTTCAGATCGTACTCCCAGGTCTTCTCTTTCGTAGGGGCAGCCATGTCACCTCGTTCGGATCAGAGTGGACCCGTCCCACGGGAAAACGAAATCACCGATCTGGACAAACGCCTTGGTTCCCGTCTCGGGGTAGTACCGGCCCGTTCCAACGAACGAGAGCCCCCACCACATGTCGAAAACCTCTCCGTGACGACCAACGAAGGTCGAAGTCGTGGAGGACAATCCGCACTGGCTCGCGATGTACGAGTTGTCCAACTGGTTCTGCTGTTGAGTGCCGTTCCCAGTCGCTTCGCCAATCCCGTCGTTGACCATCCCCTCACTACTGAGATACATGGTCGTGTTGGCTCCGCTGTACCGACCTCGCATGGTGGCGTTGTCCAAGAACCGAGAGTAAGTAACCTGACTCGTAGTGACGTTGGCCTCTCCCTCGATGCAGGCGAAGTAAGGGTCGGTCCACCCGGTCGTGGGGTTCTTCGGTGTTTCAAACGCCCAATAGCCCGTCACCACGTCCCCGATGCAGATGACGATACGCGTGCAGTCCCCGTCGCTGCTCATCCAGACGTGGGTTTGTGAGGTGTACGCCGTGTTGACCTGCCCCGAACCCCAGTAGCCATCTGCGGTCGAGTCACGAAGCTGCCGTTCGTCAGTGGCAGTAGGACGCGCAGTGGTGGAGCCCCCCGTAAATCCGGCTTGGGCCACCCACACTTCGATCTGCTTGCCATCGTTGCTTGTGCTGTCCTCTTGGCAAACGATGCAAACCTCAAACGTAGTCGAGATTCCAGTTTGGCGAAGGACGATCCACGACCGGGCGTTGCTCGTGTCGTCGTCGGCCCACACAAGATCGAATTCATCGACCCACAGATCTGAGGCGCCCGAAGTAGAAGAGTCCGAAGAAGACACCACCGTCCACGGAGCTGTAAACGTGGTGGACCCGTTGTTGATCAGAATCTCCTTGATCCCGAACAGCCGTTGTCGCGTGCTGAGGAAAGCGCCGTCAACGGTTGCGCCGTCGGCGATGACCAGGTTGTTGAGATCGTATTCCCAGGTTTTGTCTTTAGTCGGGTCAGCCATGATCGATCACCTTACGTGGTTACAGGGGTGCTGCCGTCCCACGGGAAAACGAAAGCCCCGAACTGAGCCCAAGTCTTCGACCCACCAGAGGGATAGGTGGCGCCTCCTGCCGGGCCTCCAACACTCTCCAAGCCAAAGTACAGATCGAACATGGTCCCTTGACGCCCGATGAAGTTGGACGACCGTGAAGTCAGCCCGATGACAGCCAGAGGGTACTCACCTGAGATGTCATTGGGCACCGTGAAAACTTGATTGAAGGGGTTTCCAGCGAAGGTGTCCGTGGTGAGGTAGATGAAGGTTTGATTCAACGAGTCCGCGGTGGAGATTCGATCAGCACGCCACGTCTTCATCTCTGACACGTCGTACCAGTCGTTCATGAAACAGGCGTTGTCGAAATCGCTAAGGAGCCCACGAATGCCTGCGAAAAACCGAGGCTCAGACCAAGAGGAGTTGGGACTTTGCGGGACCCCGATCATCCACTGGCTCACACAGATGTTGTTCCAGAAAATGACGATGTACGTGTTGGTGCCGTCTTCCGACTGCCACGTATTCCAGTGGAACGTTCGGGCCATGAGCGTGTTGCTCCCTGACCACGCTTCGTCTTGACGGATAGCTACCTCCTCGTCGTTGTTGGTGCCCTGTGCGGTCGGGCGCGCCGTGGTGGACCCCCCGGTGTACCCGTTCCCCGAGGCATCAACGATGCCGACGTACACGTCCATAGTAGCGCCTTCATAGGTGTTGGTGCTCTGGACAAGTTCAATGAGAAGATCGACGCCGTAGGTACCAATGTTCGTGTTCCGCAACACGATCCAGGCGTGCGCGTTTCCAGGCGTGTTCCATGGGATATCGGTGTCGATCGTCCAACGGTCAACGGCATCCCCGACGGTACCGGCCACAAGGGAACCACCGTTGTTGCCGCCACAGGAGTAGCGCACCGTCCAAGTGTTGACGGCTCCGAAGCCCCCGGGGCCGACGTTGCTCGTCCCGCCGGTGATCAGTTGGTTCTTGAGCCCCAGCATCAGATTGCGACGGTCTCGAGCGGAGTTACACGCGCCCGAAGGGCCTCCAGAATCGAGGTTGGCGTCTCCAGTGATGTTCTGGTTGGTCGTAACGAGCCAGTTTTTGATGATTGTTGGGAGCGCCATGGTCTATGTCCTTTCAACCCAGCCGAGCTCGTCGAGTTTCGGTTGAAGAGCGTCCTTCTCCACCGTACCGAGACGGACTTTTCCGCAGAGCTCGTTGTTGCAAAAAACTCGGATATTCCACATGTCAGGAACTTCCGTAGCGAGGATTTCGTAGGACATTTCCATCAGATGACTCCCCACAAGACGGCTTCGACATCGTAGGTCGCGTTCCCGGCATCGTTGTTGGTGATGCGTCCGTACATGATGTTGGACGCGAGCCCGCTCCCGTCGTCGCCCATCATGGTCGCCGTGTTGCGATCCACCCACCCGTTGGCCGTGCTCGTGTCCTTGTTTTGGGCATCGTAAATCTCGTCCGTACGAGCTGCATCTCGGAAGAACTGAATCGTCGCATCCGCACAGGTGCCCGAAGCGTTCTTGACTCGAAGGAACTGCATGTTGACGTAGGAGGCTCCCGCGGCAATCGTAAAGTCCGTCGTACCTCCCGAGCCTGTTGCAGTTCCTGTCGTGGTGGCCGCCCCTCGGTTGTCGAAGGTCTCTCGAACGATGCCCGTCGTGCTGACAGTGCCGCCGTTCGTGATCGTGTTGGTGGTGCGGTACTGCACCTTCCAGTTGATCGTGGTGGCAGCCTCACCAGTGGCCGTGACCAGGACGGCGTTGCTGCTGACGGACAAGGATGCAGTAGCCGTGGTGAGACCGCGTCGAGCCTCAGTGCCGTTGATCTCCGTCGTCCACTGAACTGCACCACCGCCGTCCCTGTAGAAGGTGAAAACTTGGCGACGGAAGTAAGTGTTAGCGCCCCCCGACTCAGCAGTGATGAGGACTTCGACGCTGTGCTGCGTCCCGTCCGTCACCGTGGCGATGGGGGTAGCGATCGTGACGCCGGTAGTGGCGTCGGTTGTCTGCGTGGTCTCTTGGGACCAAGCCGATCCCCCACCAGAAGCCGCCCAAGACAAAGTGCCGGCGCCATTGGTGGAGAGAACCTGGCCACTCGTACCGTCCGCTGTCGGCCATGTCGCGTAGTCCAGAACAAGCGTCGTTCCGGGGGTCAGCGTAATGGAGTTGTCCCCCGTCATGCTGATGGAGCCCACCGCACCCAGGGCCAGCGTGTCAGCGATGCGAGTACCACCACCGTTGACACCAATGAGCATGGGCCCCGCATTCACGGAACCGATGCTGATCGCTCCTTCGGTGCCGGAAGTAACCCCGCCACCATCAATGACGATCGCGCCACCGTTTCCACTCGTCGCACCGCCGCCGCCGCCGACCATGGTGACGTTGGCCCCAGCTCCTGTGACGCCACCTTGACCGGCCGCGATGGAGACGAGCCCACCACTTCCGGTTCCGTTTCCGGGACGGCCACTGATTTGAACTTGACCGCCAGATGCGTTCGTCCCTGGGGTGCCTCCACGAAGAATGAGGTTGCCTCCCGAGCGTGCTGTCCCGGTGCCCGGACCACCTTGAGCGGTAACACCACCACCACCACCATCGGTCGCACCACCACCGGTGATGATGATCTCTCCTCCGGCGGTTTCGCTTCCTACCGAGTTGCCGCCCGTGATGTTGATCGGGCCACCCGACCCGGCTCCGGCTCCGGCGTCCCCACCATCAATGTTGATGGTGCCTCCATCGCCAGCCCCCGAAGTGACATCACCACCCCGGATAGCCATGACGCCCGCGTTTGCGGCTGCCGCGTCTGCACCTTGAAAGACATCGCCATTACTCAGGATGGGGTCGGTGCCACCGGACGTAGCCCCCACAGCCAGGACCGCCGACCATGCGGACGCCGCCCCA
>Ga0307379_10002794_pt1 | contig 25580 bp, 24 predicted proteins | sample UN2MG_FD_202237 | JGI IMG/M metagenome (GOLD analysis project Ga0307379, IMG submission 202237) | Soil microbial communities from Risofladan, Vaasa, Finland - UN-2 | ecosystem: Environmental > Terrestrial > Soil > Coastal area > Acid sulfate soil | place: Finland: Risofladan, Vaasa | collected...
GATGTCTTAAATTGCTGTGGTGTATTTGCCGTTCGCTTGGAAAGTCCCTCCGGTTTATCATTTTTTACGGACCCTACGGCCTTGATTGCCGCATTTGTGCTGAAAAAGTAAAAATTCAAACAACATATTCTTGACGTGGGGGCAAAAGATTATTAGTATATATAGAAATTATGCAAGATATGTATGGCAATTGCATTTCTTCTCATTTGTCTTAATCAAAGACCCGCTCAATGAATCTGAAATCCATTGACATACTAGGTTTCAAATCTTTCGCCAACCGGATGAAGCTGGAATTTCCCGAGGGAATCACCGGCATAGTGGGGCCTAACGGCTGCGGCAAGACAAACATCATCGAGGCTGTCCGCTGGGTCCTGGGCGAGCAGAACATCCGCACCTTGCGCGGCGAGAGAATGGAAGAGGTGATTTTTAACGGTACTGCAGAGCGCAAACCAGTGGGCATGGCTGAGGTAAGACTCTCTTTTCTCGATCCCGAGCACCGGATGGGGCTGGAGGTTGATGAGTTCGTTATCGGCCGGCAGGTATTCCGCAGCGGGGAGAGCAACTATTATATCAATGGCAAGGTTTGCCGGCTTAAAGACATCCAGGACCTTTTCATGGATACCGGCATGGGCAGCAACGCCTATTCGATGATCGAGCAGCGGATGGTGGAGGCTGTCCTGAGCGACAAGGCCGAGGAGCGCCGTTTTCTTTTCGAGGAAGCGGCCGGGATTATGAAATACAAGCTGCGGCGCAAATACGCGCTGCGCAAGCTTGAGGCCACAGAGGGAGACCTTCAGCGCATAAATGACATCGTGGGTGAGGTGCAGCGTACTGTAGGCTCGTTGAGCCGCCAGGTAACAAAGGCCCGCCGCTTCCAGAAACTGCGCGAGAAACTCCGCCGTGTGGCTGTCACTCTGGCGCGGGAAGAACTCGCCCGGCTCGAAAATGCCGAGGAATCCATGCTCTCGCGTCTCACAGAACTCAAAAGCGAGCTGGTCCGGATAACTGCTCAACAGGACACACAGGCAGCTTCCGGCGAAGAGATCCGCACCAGGATCAATGACTGTCAACGGGGCGCAGATGAGCTTTTCAACCGCCTGGAGCTGGTAAATGGCGCTATCCGCCGGGCCGAGGATGAGCTCACAGTCAGCAAAGAGAAAAAGGCCCACGGCAAAGAATGGATTGCCTCAAGTACCGAAAGGCTTGAGAACCGGAAAATTGGTATTGTCCAAAGGCAGGAAGAACTCAAGAATTACGCGCAGCAGGTCGAGGATTTGCGCTCCGGGGCAGCAGAGAGTGAGAGGGACTACTCCTCAGCAGGCAAAACGGCCGCGGAGAAAAAATCTATTGTCGAGCAGGCCCGGGCCGCGATTGTCTCTGCCCAGGCCACGCGCGAGGAACTGGTCGGGAGGGTGTTCTCTTTTAACAGCAAGGCGGAAACATTTGAGAATTCGGCTGCCTCACAGAAAAAGCGGGCCGCTGAGCTTGAGGCGCTGGGTGCAAAGTTCGGGGAAAGTCTTGCGGCGGTTGGAGAGGAACTCTCAGGTCTGGCAGAAAATTTGAATACCCGGCAAATGGAGCGCGAGAATCTGGCGGTTTCTCTCGAGGAACAGGTCGAACTTCTTTCCAATGCCCGGCTGCGGTACGAGGGACTCAAAGAGCAGTTGGCCCGAGCCCGGATCGAGAGGGATGGACTGATTGGCGAGAAACAGCTTCTCGACCGTCTGCAAAGGGAAATGGAAGGTTTCGGGGAAGGCGTGCGCTCGCTGTTTCTCGAAAAGCAGCGCAGTGACGGGCTCGAGGCTGTGGCTGCCGAGGTCTTTACTGCCGAGAGGCGTTTCGAGCGCGCTGTGGAAGCCGCTCTGGGCATGCGTATCCAGAGCGTGATCACCCGGGACACCGGGTCAATGCTCGAGGCTATCGCGCGCTTGAAAAAAAGCGGCACTGGCAGCGCTACATTTATCTCCCGCGACATGGTGAACGGATACGGGATCCAGAACAAGAAAATAGAAGAGCCTGTACTGGCCTACTGCGATGAAGTGGTGGTCTGCGAAAAAGAGTATGAATTCCTGCGCCAGCTCCTTTTTTCCGGCGTGGCTATAGTGGAAGACCTCGAAACCGCAATCGAACTGCAGAAAAAAACCAAGCGCCCGCTGCACCTGGTGACCCTGACCGGGGAAACCCTTTACCAGTATGCAGTTTCAGGGGGGTCGGAAACAGACAAGGATTCAGGCGCTACGCTGCTCAAAAGGCGCCGCCGGGTAAAAGAGATCGCTTCGGGAATCCAGGATTTGTCTTCCCGGATCGAGGGGCTGGAAAAGGAAATCAGTGAAGCCTGGGAACAGGTCGAGCAGCTTGAAAGAGAGAACAGGGACAGCCAGGATGAGCTCAGCAGGGTGGAGGAAGACTTGGAAAGCTTGCGCGCCGAAAAAACCAGGCTTTCCCTTGAGCGCGACAGCTTGCTCAGCAGGCAGAAGACTGCCCGGGACGAGGCCGCAGAGGCAAGCGCCAGGTGCGAAGAGCTTGCCGCCCAGCGGGATGAGGTGGTCGCCGCGGTTGTCGAAGCGCGCGAGAGACTTACCGAGTGCGAATCGCAAATCGCCCGGACCCGGGCGCTCCTGAGCGCCCGCGAGGAGGAGGCAATGGCCTCGGCCCGGGTTCTGCAGGAGGTTTCCCTGAGGCTCACAGAGCAAAAGGCGCGCCTGAGCGAGCTTGAAAAAAGTTTCTCGCTCATGGAGCGTGAGTGCGCAAATGTCACGGCAGAGGCCGAAAGACTCGCTCTGGAGATAGAGGAAAGAAAAGCGGGCCTTGTGATGCTGGATAAGCGGGAGAAAGAGGTCCGGGCCGGATTGGAAGAGTCTTTTAAAGAGCGCAGGGAACTGCTGGCCCGAAAGGGCAAGTATGAAGAGGAGCTGTCCGAGCTCCAGGGAACTTTAGCAGTGATCGAGGAATCTCTGCGCGATATCAGAAAGAAAAGAGAGACTGCAACTGAAGCGCGCCACGAGATCGAGCTGGAACTCGAAAGAATCTCCGCCCGGAGAGGACTGGTCGTGCAGCAGGTGGCCGACAACTATGAGATAGACATCTCTGCGCTCGATGATGATTTTCCCTTTTTCCCCAGTGAGGAGGAGCGGCAAAAGGGTGAGGAGGCGGATACCGCTCTGGTTGAAGAGCTCCAGGCACAGATTCGCAGGCTCGGCCCGGTAAATGTCCTGGCTTTGGAAGAATACGACAGGGAAAAGGAGCGGCTTGACTTTTTGAAACAACAGCGGGACGACCTGAACGATGCCCGGGAGAGCCTTCTGCACCTGATCGATGAAATCAACAAGACTGCCCGCCAGCGTTTTCTGGGCACCTTTGCCAAGGTTCAGGACAATTTCCAGAATATATTCAGCTCGCTCTTCGAGGGGGGCCAGGCGCATGTGAGCCTGGTCGATGAGGATAACCCCCTGGAAAGCCCGATCGAGGTGAGCGCCAGGCCGAGAGGCAAAAAAATGCTCGGCCTGAACCTTCTCTCCGGCGGAGAAAAAGCGCTCACCGCTCTGGCGCTTCTTTTCGCCATCTATTCGGTCAAGCCTTCGCCTTTCTGTATTCTCGACGAGGTCGATGCTCCGCTGGATGACGCCAATATAGACCGCTTCCTCTCGATTATCCACACATTTTCACAGAATACCCAGTTTGTGATTGTCACCCATAACAAGCGCACTATGGAAGCGGCCCACTGCCTCTATGGAGTGACCATGGAGGAACCCGGAGTGTCCAAGGTAGTTTCCGTGCGGCTGGACCAGGTCGAGGAGGACGGGGAGATAAGGTATGATGAGGTGGAGAAAAAAGCCGGCTGAAAACTGAGTGTATCTGTGAGAGATGATGCGGGCCGGCATCTTGTTCCGGATTTTTACATTTCGAACACGCTCTCCATCACCTGGAGAGCGAACCTCGCGGACACAGTCGCCCGACCGCCGCCCATCTCGATTCCAACCTCTACAGCCTCTAAAACCTCCTGCATCAAAGCCCCGGCCCGGGCAGCTTGTTCGATATGCCACTGCATACAGGACTCGCAGTCTGTAACAACTGAAATTCCTATTGCAATCAGCTCCTTGTTTTTCTTGCTCACGGCCCCTTCAGCGAAATCAGCTTTCTCCATTTGAAGGAATGCCTCGTAAACTTTTGATTTGAGCTTTAACAGCTTGTGGTGAGAGGCTTTCCTTTTTTGGGAGATCTCCTTTAGTTTGTCCACAATTTATCTCCTCTTGAAATACGGACGAACTGGATAAACATAATAGCATGGGCTCTGTAACTGAGCCGTTCTATTGCCGCATTCATACCGCCTTTAATCATCTGAAAGCGCTATAAATGTTACCCTGCAGAGGCAACCGCCGGGTTACCCCTGTATGGTCTGCAAGTCCCCCTCGTTTCCCCTTTTTCAAAGGGGGAGGGTATATCATGCAATCTTCATCTATTGTAACTGATTAAAAGACAACATCTTAATTCCCTCCTTTTGTAAAGGGGGCAGGGGGGGATTTTTACCTCCGCTGGTAATTCAGTCGAAGAATCCTCCGTTTTTTAATGAATCCATTTCCAGGACAGCACTCTAGCCCGGATTATGCGGGAATCAGGTATAACAAGTGTTTTCCCGCAGGCCGGGGGTGGCGGGCGCATGAAATGCGCACCGCTGTGCCCCCGGCACAGCGGTCTGTGCGACTTTAGTCGCACAGCCGCCACCCCTCCCTCCGCCGGCTGAGAAAGCACTTGTCTATCACCCCCTCCCATGCCCAATATGCATTTAATGAATAATCCGTGCAAGAAAGAAGGAGTAATTTACCAGGCCCAACTTCCCGAATCGGGACTTAATCTTTTAAACTTAAGGTCAAGGCACGCCTCATTCTCTCTCTTGACTCCCTCCGGACAAATGCCCCTTAAAAATACCCTTTCAGGGGATGAGCTGTTCGTTTGCCTTGCCCCTTTTTAAGGTGAATGTTAGTATATCTATTAGCGCGGGATTCATTTTTCACCCTTGGGGAGTTTTCAATGGCCAGGGATATTATTGGTTTTTTATTGATTGCGATTTTTCTGGGTTTGCTTTTCTGGTGGCCGCAAAGTGACTGGCGCGCCTGGCAGAAAAAGTATCAATTCTCCAGGGCCGATAGAACCGCAGTATCAGACGAGGGGATTGCCGGGAGCAAAATGGAGACGCTCGACAGCACGGGTCTTGATAGTCTTTACAGATTGGTCACTGACAGTGAATTTCAGGTGCGGCTCGACAGGCTCGCTGATTCCCTGATGGCGTTGAAACTCGAGCTCGCTGGATATGACTGGCTTCTGCTCTCTGCGCGCCAGGCTGCCCGGGGCGTCTCCCTGCAGGATGAAAGCAATCTCTCTAACATTTATTTCTCCGCTGCCAGGAGCGTTGCCGGAATTGAGAAAGGGGCGAATGAAATCCACGAGGAAGTCGATTCCCTGCGCCGTGAGCTCCTTCTGGCCAGATGGCTCAAGGAGTCCGGCGGCAGCCGTCAGGGCGAGAGCATCTCTCGTACCCGCTGGCTCAGTCCCGCGAGGGTGCCGGTAAGGGAGGCCTGCACGAGCTGTCATCAGCAGATTGGCGCCCGGCGTGTGATGCTCAAGCCGGATGAGGACCGGAAGAGCTATCCGAAAGAGATGCTCGAGCATCCTCCGGGTGATTTCGGCTGCACTGTTTGCCACTGCGGAATCGGCGGGGAGCTCTCTTTCGAGAAAGCCCACGGGCCCGATAATCTGGGACGTCCATTCCGGAAAGGGATGCTGGCCTTTCGTTCCTGCGGAATTTGCCATGCCAAACGTTTCCCCATGAAATATTCCAAGGCTTCGTTTGACTGGCCGGAAAGCTGCCAGAAATGCCATGAAATCAGCCGGCTGGCTTTAGCTGCCGATTCTTCCCTGTTTTCTTCCGCCTGGTTCACGGTGGATGAGTTCAAGGTTCGCTCATGGCTGCTCAGGCACTGGAGCAAAGAAACCGGCAGTATACCCCCGAGGGAGAGTGTTGAAGAGGTGGTTGCGTTTCTGGTCTCCGGGAGCCTGGACAATGCGGACTCAGGAAAGGCTGTACATGGGGATTTAAAGCGGCAGTTCGGGGAGACTAAAGCCTTGCGCTGTCCGGTATGCGGCCGCACTTTCAAATTTGTCGGCGGCTTGGTGGACTTTGTCTGTCCGGTGGATGGTTCGAAACTTCAGCCCCTGGTGGACAATTGATACATTGTACTGCCTGCCGCCTGGAACTTCGGGTGAGAGATTTCCGCGAGGGCCGGACAATCGGGGATTGCTATCCGCTTTGCTCGGTATGTGCGCAAAAGTTGAGCGGCAGCCCGGCCCCCAGCCGTCAGACTCTCCTCCGGCTGCTCTATGCCGCCGGAAGGAGTATTTCAGGCTGTAATGCGTGCGGCTCCAATGAAGAGCTCGAAATCCATTTTATCAAGCCGCTTGCCGGAAACGGTACTGTCCAGAGCTCCAATTTGCTTCTCCTCTGCCGCGGCTGCCACGATAAAATACACCAGGGGGCCCGCATTCTCGGTCATGGAGTCGGAGTTATCAAAAAGGCAAAGAAAAAGAAGGATTCGCCATGACAGGACAGAGCGACCGCGCCTTGCGCGAAGCTATTCTGAACCGGCTTTACCAGGCGTTCCTGGAGGAGGGGCTGTACCGCGGAGTAGTGAGCAAAAAAACTATCTCTCTCGAGTTTGAAGCTCAGGGAGTCCTCCTGGAACGCAACCTCGAGTACCTGCTCGATCGCGGATTTATCCGCATGCATAAGATAGAAGATCTGATCTCGATTACCACCGAGGGTATTGACTGGATCGAGACAGGGGTGTCCGCCACTCGTTCCGGGATCGCCGCCTCGCTCGGGAGCATAGAGCAGCTTTTGCAATCGATCCTGAAGGCGCTTGGGGATAAAAAGGAAAGCTGAAACCTGCTTTTTCGTTTTTTAATGTCTGAAGGGCTTGACACGCACTTCGAATTTAATTAATTTCCGGCTTCTTTCAGCGAAAGGTCTCAGCCTGAGGGGTCAGTGCCGCCTGCTGCAAGCCGGTTTTAATTTTTATAATTTGTCCAGGCGCATCGGACGGCTTGAGGATTTTAAAAAAAATATCATTTACTAGAACATTTTGAGGTGGAATGATGGAAAAGATCAAAGTCGGGGTGCTCGGGGCCACCGGCACAGTAGGCCAGCGTTTTATCTGCCTTCTTGAGAACCATCCCTATTTCGAGCTGGCCGAGGTGGCCGCCAGCGAGCGTTCGAGTGGAAAAACTTTTACCGAGGCCGTTGCCGGGCGCTGGAAAGTGAGTTCCGATATCCCGGAGAAGGCGAAAAAACTGATCGTTCGAGATGTTAAGCCGGATCTTGATTGCCAGGTGGTTTTTTCAGCCATGGATGCCTCGGTCGCCGGTCCGCTGGAGGAGGAGTTCGCCGCGGCGGGTTACTATGTTTTTTCGAATGCGCGCAACCACCGCTATGATCCTGATGTGCCGATTCTCCTGCCCGAGATCAACGCCGAGCATGTGGAAGTTATCGAGCACCAGCGCAGGAACAGGGGCTGGAAGGGCTTTATCGTGACCAATTCGAACTGCTCGGCCATGGGGCTGGTGATTCCTTTAAAGCCCCTCGATAATCATTTCGGTCTGGAAGAGGTGAATGTGGTGACCATGCAGGCGATCTCAGGCGCAGGCTATCCCGGGGTGAGCTCGCTCGATATCATCGATAATGTTATTCCCTATATCGGCGGTGAAGAGCCCAAAATGGAGCGCGAGCCGTTGAAGATGCTGGGCCGGCTGGAGGATGGCAAAAGGTTTGTCGACGCCGGTTTCAAGATCAGCGCCCAGTGCAACCGGGTTTTCGTGCTCGACGGCCACCTGGAGTGCACTAATGTCTCGCTCAGGAAAAAGCCGACTGTGGAGGAGTTCACCGAGGTGCTTCGCACCTTCCGCGGCCGTCCGCAGGAGCTGAATCTCCCCTCGGCCCCTGAGCGACCGATCATCGTGCGCACAGAGGAAGACCGCCCGCAGCCCCGTTTCGACAGGGATCACGGTTGCGGCATGAGTGTCACAGTTGGCCGCATCCGGCCCTGCAACATTTTCGATTTCAAGTTCATTATCCTGAGCCACAACACCGTGCGCGGGGCTGCCGGAGCTTCAGTCTTGAACGCTGAGTTTCTCAAGGCGGAGGGATATTTTTAACATTTTGGAAAGGTTTGCCTGACAGGCAAGAAATTAAAGCCCGGCCAAAGGGACCCGAGTTCCCTGGCCGGGCTTTTTTTTGATTAAGCTCAAGCCTCCTCGTAGATCTCCCTCCGGTCGAGGTTCTTCCAGTGCCCGCGGCGGAAGCGGGTATAGTGCACACTGCCGGCCAGGGCCAGGTAAACCAACAGGAAGCTCCAGAGCACCAGGAAGTTCGAGCCCACAAACTTGGCCACCAGAAATATTCCCGGCATAAAAAAGAGCAGGTCCAGAAACAGGGCCACTTTCAGAAAATATCTCGTGTCCCCTGCGCCGCGCAGGGACTGTCTCAGGCAGTAGACAAAAGCCACCAGGAAATTGTAGGCCATGAAAAAAATGAGGATCAGTTTGCCCCTGGAGAGGATCAGCTCGAAAGGCACATTGTCCGGTCCTGCTATCCTGGGTCGGAAAATGGCGAAAAGCCTGTCCGGAAAAAACAGATATACCAGGGCGATCAATGAGGCCATCAGCAGCAGGATTTTCAGCACCAGCCAGGTCACTTTTTCGGCCTCGCCGTATTTGCCTGCGCCCACAGCCTGGGCCAGAAGTGTGGTGGCGGCCAGGGACAGGCCATGAATGTAAAGGGTGAGCAGATCGTTGATCGACCAGGCGATATTGTTGGCAGCCAGTGACTCCGGCAGGGTGCGTCCCATAAACATGAAGAACAGGGCCAGTGAGAAATAATAAGTCACATCGTGCGAGCCGGAAGCCGATCCGATCCGCAGGAGCCGCTTGATAAACCTGGGGCGCAGGCGCCAGGTCCCACGGGTTTCGTATTCCGGCTGATAAGCCTTGCGCAGGAACCGGGCGAGCATGATGGCCGGGGGCAGGGTCGAGGCGATGGCAGTGGCCAGCCCGGCGCCGAGAATGCCCAGGCGGGGAAAGCCGAGATGCCCGAAAATCAGAATCCAGTCCAGGCCGATATTGACCAGGTTGCCGATAATATTGGCTGTCATGGTGATATGGGTCAGGCCCCGACCTGTAAAAAAGGCGGCCAGCACGTTATTCGAAAGCGGCATCAGCGAGGCCAGCATAATTACCGTGTAGTAAGTCCGCTCCAGCGAGGCTATCTCCGGACGGTGGCCGAAAGCGCTGAAAATCCCCCGGCCCAGGGGAATAACACAGAGAAGCACGAGATACGAGCCGAGAACGAAATAGATCCCCTGCCAGACAGCCGCCGCGCACATTTTCTTGTTCCCGGCCCCGTGATACTGGGCCACGAAAACATTGATAAAGCTTGAAATAGCATAGAAAAAAGTCATGCACGCAGAATAGAGAAAAGTGGCCGGCCACACAGCGGAGATCTCATCTGTCCCATACCAGGAAAGAAACATCCGGTCGCAGAACAGCATGAAAATAACAGAGCCGGAGTTGAAAATCAGCGGCAGGGCGATACGGAAAAGCCGCCGGCCCAGGCTGCCGGAAAGCGGGTCCGTTTCGGATGGGAGGGCTGGATAGAAAGTTTTAGGGTATTCCTGCATGGAGATTGATATCTTATACTGTTTTTATTACAGAAATAGAGCCATTTAAAAATCCAGGGCAGGTTATCAAATCCCTCTGGAGTCACCCTTTGCCAAAGAAGGAGGCTCCTTCCCCCCTACATGAAGTGGGAGGCTCATCTCCCCCCTTTGCCTAAAGGGGGGTCGGGGGGGGATTTCATCAGAACAATGCCCTTTGAATCCTCTATGGTTGTCGTAAAAGCTTATTAATCCCTGATTTATCAGCAGGATCAGGAAATTTAACACGACACAAAAACGCCCAATCCGCACATAGTCGGCGGGTCGGGCAAGTCCTCTCTTTTCAGACAGCTCGATCAGGGCTTGAATTTAATAGCTTTGTCCGGTATGGGCAATACCTCAAACAGTACGCCGGCATCACGGAAGAGTTCCGGGGAGTTCGGGTCCGAGTATTCGGTGAAAGAAACGAAGCGCTTGATACCGGCGTTTACGATCATCTTGGCGCAAATGAGGCACGGCGCATGGGTACAGTACATTGTGGAATCAGCGATTGACACCCCGTGAAGTCCGGCCTGGATGATCGCGTTCTGCTCGGCGTGGATTGCCCGGCAGATCTCATGCCTGGTGCCGGATTCGATTCCCAGCTCATCGCGCAGGCAGCCCAGTTCGAGGCAGTCCTTGATCCCGCTGGCCGCCCCGTTATAGCCGGTAGAGAGCACCCTTTTATCCCGCACGAGGACCGCTCCGACATGGTGGCGCCTGCAGGTGGAGCGCTCGGCAACCAGCATGGCCATCTTGAGAAAATAGTTATCCCAGCTCGGCCGGCTCACAAGAGTTCCTCCACTTTTGCGTAAAGCTCCTCGAGAGTGCCGTCGTTCACGATAACCCGCTCGCTCATCCGGAAACACCTGTCGAGCTGCTGTTCGTTTTCGCTGCCTTCGATCTCCGCTTTTTCCTGAGAGATAAAGTCTTCAAGCGTGGCCGCGTCATCCGTACGCCCGCGGGCCCGGGCCCTCTGGTAGCGCAGCCCGGCCGGGGCATCCACTCCCACCAGAATAAAATCCTTTCTTCTGCGCAGCGCTTCCACTTCCCCTGGATTGCGAATCGAGACCACCACCGCGTTCTGCTCGTCTCTGAGCGATTCAAGCGCTATCTCGGCCAGAGCGCCGGGGCCTTTCTCCAGCCGCAGAGCGTTCCCGGCCTCGATCAGGTTTTCCCTGGTGACCGGCAGGCCGCGAATCTTTAGCTCCTCGCGCAAGACATCCGAGAGGCTGAAATAGCTGAATCCGTGGCGCTGGCAGAGGAAGCGGGCCACCTCATCCTTGCCGGCGGCGTTGCGTGAAGTGAGTCCGATCAGCAAAAAAACCTCTAAACAGATTACCCGGTTGTCAGGAGATGAAATCTAAAATCCGTAATTCAGGATTCAGAATGGCATTGAATAAATCTGCCGGGGTTTTCCGGCTCCCGTGTCCTGGCTCTTTTCAATCAAGCATGAAATGGAGCAGGCGGATAACAGTGCTTCGCATTTCATGGCGCGGCACGACCATATCGAGAATGCCGTGTTCGAGCAGGAACTCGGAGCGCTGGAACCCCTCGGGAAGGTCCTGGCGGATAGTTTGCTTGATAACGCGCGGGCCCGCAAAACCGATCAGAGCGCCGGGTTCGGCAATATTTACATCCCCGAGCATGGAGAAGCTGGCGGTGACTCCGCCGGTGGTCGGATTCAGCAGGATCGAAATGTAAGGCAGCCCTTCCTCGTGCATCCGGCCCAGATAGGCGCTCGTTTTCGCCATCTGCATCAGGGAAAAAATGCCCTCCATCATTCTGGCCCCGCCGCTGCGTGAGACAATAATCAGGCCCTGATGGTTATCAAGAGCCCGGCGTGCGGCCCTGGCGATTTTCTCCCCCACCACCGAACCCATGCTGCCGCCGATAAAACCGAAATCCATCAGCCCGACCTGTATTTTGATCCCCTCAATCTCGCCCTCCCCGGCCACCACCGCTTCGTTTTTGCCAGTGGATACGAGGGCTTTCTGGAGGCGGTCCGTATATTTTATCCGGTCGACAAATTTAAGCGGATCGACACTTTGGATATCGTGGTCGTATTCGGTAAAAGATTCCGGATCGAGAAGAATCGGGATATATTCTTCCGGCGACAGCCCATAATGGAACTGGCAGCGCGGGCAAACCTTGAGATTTTTTTCCAGCTCCTTTTTATAAAGGATTTCCCCGCAGCTCTCACACTTGATCCAGAGATCATCCGGGATCACCTTTTTCGGTTGAAGTTTGGGACCGCGCTTTTCTTTACTGAACCAGGACAAAGTGCCACCTCCAATTAAATGTCTGGTGAGCTTGGACTGTCAACAGGGTCCGACATTTTGTCACCCGGTATAGAAAAAGTGCCAATAAATTTAATCAAGCCCAGAAGCTCCAGTCAAGACCTATGGTTCCAGTCTGGGACCGGAGGGCTAAAGTTCAAGTCTCATGATCAAAGCGTCCTCCACCGGTCGGGAGTAATAACCCCGCCTCAAGCCGATTTTTTCGAATCCGTACCGTGTGTAAAGCTCGATCGCCCGGAGGTTCGAGCAGCGAACCTCGAGAAACAGAAGTGTCACCTTGCGTGCCGCGCAGAGTCTCATTGTTTGTTCGAGCAGTTGACGGCCCACGGAGCGTCCCTGAAACTCGGGATCGACCGCGATATTGCCGAGCTCTGCGCTTTCGATAACTACCCAGGTGCAGCTGTAGCCTATCACCCTGCCGACTGCCAGAGCGGCAAGACAGATCGAGTCGGGATTCCGGATAAGCTTCAGAAAATCTTTTTCACTCCAGGGCTCCGTGAAACACGTTCTCTCGATCTCCAGAACCCGGCCCATGTGCTCCACGGCCAGGGGAACCAGCTCCACAATAAGGCGTTCTTCGCCTGAAAGCTGATAGTTTGTCATAATTTCAGTCGAAGCCCGATCTGACCGACACGAACGTAAAATGGCTCGAAGGTTAAAATGTCATTCACCCTGTATTCTTCCGGGAAATTCAGGGCAAGCTCTCCCAAAAGAGCGGCGTTCGGCAGATCAAAGCGCTCAGGCACCTGCTCCGCCCGGCTGCCTAAAGAGGAAAGAATTTCACTTTTCAATCTGCGCCACCCCCCGCCCACGCAAATCAGGCGACTGCCTGCGGCAATTTTAAAGAGAGCCGGGCAAAGCTTTTTCACGCCCAGAGCGGTTGGAGCGAGGAGCTCTTCCCCTTGCGCTCCGGGTCCGCTCCATAAGTAGCAGGCTGCGTAAAGTTCGTTCTGGCCGGCGTCGAAAATCGCACAGACCGGAAGCCTGAAAGCGGCGGCTCCGAATGCCAGTGCCTTGAGCGAGCCGATTGCATAAAGCGGCTTTTTGACGGCCCAGGCCAGGGTCTTGGCTGTGCTTGCAGCTATCCGCAAGCCTGTAAAAGAACCCGGGCCGGATGCAACAGCCACTCCGCCAAGCTCAGCCGGTTCGAGCCCCAGGCCGGCCAGAAGGGATTGGGCAGTGGTGATAAGCCGCTCCATATGCGAGCTGGGACTGTTTTGCGTATTACTCGCCAGCAGGCCGCTCTGACTGACCAGGGCCAGCGACCCCACAGGAGTCGAGGTATCGATGCATAAAAGCGGGCCAGTATTCAAACCGAAATGTTCCTTTCAATCCAGCCGGTAATTGCCGCATCCATCCGGGGCCAGAGGTCCTCGAAAAGGCGCAATCTCACCCCCCGGCGCTCCGGTCCCTGGCAGCTCAGATGGATTTCCAGTCTCTCTCCGGGTAAAAAACGAGCAGCGTGGTCGGCCCACTCGACGCAGATCAGCCCGTTTCCGGAAAAAAGCTCGTCAATGCCGATCTCGAGCAGCTCGTGCTCTTTTTCCAGGCGGAAGAAATCCACATGAATCAGGGGGAGACGGCCTCCGGGGTAATGGTTGACTATCGTATAGCTCGGGCTGACAACCGGATCCTCTAGACCAAGTGCTGCGCCCAGTGCCTGAATGAGCGTTGTCTTGCCAGTACCGAGGCCCCCGAAGAAAGCAGCCACCCCAGGAGAACTGACTGCCCGCGCGAGCGCCTTTCCCAGGGAAACTGTCTTTTCCACACCCTCGAGGGTGAAAGACCATTCGGCTCGTAATTTGTGGCTTGTCATCTGTCGTTGGATCAGCTTTCTTGTGTAATAAATTAAGCTTGCTTCCATCTGGACGCAAGGAAGCAGAAATACTTACACTACGCGGGGCTTAAGCCCTCTGGACGGGGCGGCAAGGAAACAACCAGGCGGGAGAGGCATGACCGGAAAGCACGGGCCGGAAAGAGGGTTTCCGGGTACGGGAGACATTGCCGCAGCGCCGGCGAAGATTGACCTTTTATCAGAGGCGCGAAGCTTAAAAAACCGGGGCTGTAAAGAGCCCACGCAAGGCCCCGCAGCCGGGCAGGCAACAGTCAATTACCTTTGTTTCTGGCCCGGAAGACTTCATACTGGGTTTTGGCCTCGTTTACCTTTTCAATCACCCGGATCCAATTAGTGAAATTGAGTGCGTCGAAATACGAGATCACGAGATCACGGGAGTTGAGATCGATTCTTCTGTCGAACAGGTAGATAGCTGATACCGGCGGTTTTCTGATATAGGTTTTCCGGGAATTGAAATTCGGTGAAACAGGTATGATATCGATGGGTTTGTATATCTGGCCATAATTGTAGATCACTAGTTCCGCAGGCTCATAGCTCACTTCCTGGCCCAGAGCACGGAAGTTGACCAGAAAAGGTATGGGACATTTCGGATCCTGGGGATTATAGTTTAAATTGTCGGAAAGATAGCCATCTCTAAGCTTGCGCAGGTGACCTTTCATCTCCAGGGTGGCATAGCGGATGATGCTTTCATCCATCACAGTCACAGTCACTTCCAGATCACCACCCCGCATGAGTACGGTAAAGTCGTTTCTCACGAGCAACCCGTCGTAATCATCGGGCACACCTTCTTTCTGGGCCCTAAGAGGAAAGGCGAAAGACAAAATCAACAAGGGTACAAGAAAGAATTTGATTTTCATGGCGCACTCCTTAAAGACTTTACAATGGTAAATTTTTTTGATTTAGTAAGCTATTTAATATTTAAGACGAAAGTTGCAAAAAAATATTCAATTTCGTTGATAATTGTATTTTGGGGGCAATCTGTCAAGCAATTTATTGACTCGCCACTGGCGCGGCTCAACAGGATTCACCTCAGCCGGTCTTCCGTGTACGGGTTCCGGCTGCACCTGACCATTTGCCGGAAAGCATCGCGCCAGTAAGGCTCTTTTTGCACCGCGCTGCCTCCTGGGGCGGCCCCTGGAAGACAACCTCGCCCCCCGCCTCGCCGCCTTCCGGACCCAGGTCCACAAGCCAGTCGGCATGGGCGATAACCTCTGGGTGATGTTCCACCACGATCACTGTGTTGCCAGCATCCACCAGGCGGTCGAGCATCCGCAGGAGCTTTTTTACCTCGACTGCGTGAAGGCCTGTGGTCGGCTCATCCAGAATATAAAGTTTCCCGCGGCTGCGGCGGCCTGTGCTCCCCTGGGCGATCTGCCGGGCGATTTTGAGCCGCTGGCTTTCCCCCCCTGAAAGCGTGGTCGCGCTCTGGCCGAGCTTCAGGTAGCCCAGACCAACAGACTGCAAGATCCAGAGCGATTTGCCGATCCCGGCCTGGTCGCTGAAAAAGGAAATCGCTTCGTTCACGGTCATTTCGAGCACCTGAGCAATCGTTTTTCCCCGGTAGGAGACTTTCAGCGCCCGCGCATTGAAACGTCTGCCGCCGCAAGCCTCGCAGGCTACGAAGACATCGGCCATGAACTGCATCTCGATCAGCTCGTAGCCCGCACCCTTGCAGTATTCACAGCGCCCTCCGCGGGTATTGAACGAAAAGTCGCCCGCTTTCAGACCCAGGCTCCCGGCAGCCTTGGTTCCGGCAAAAAGCTTGCGCACATGATCGAAGGCCTTGATATAGGTGATCGGGTTCGAGCGAGGGGTCTTGCCGATCGGGGACTGGCTCACCACGATTACCTCATCGAGCTGGTCGCAGTTTTCGATCTCGGCACCCAGGACTCCCGGTCCTTGAAAGTACGGTTGTGACAGTACCGCCTCCACCGTGGGTTTCAGCACGCCCAGAACAAGCGAGCTCTTTCCGCTTCCCGATACCCCTGAGACACAATTGAAAACCCCGAGACCGAAATTTACGGCGACATTTTTGAGGTTGTGAAGTTTCGCTTCCCTGAGGTGCAGAAAGCGTTTTGGAGAACGCCTGGGCTTGCTTTTGAAAGCCACTGTCTGGCCGATAGAGCGTGAGGTCAGGGTATCCGCAGCGGCGAATCCGGCGGCCGGACCGCTGAAAAGCACGTATCCGCCGGCTGCACCGCTTCCGGGACCCAGCTCAACCACGTGGTCCGCCGCGCTGATCACCTCGAGATCGTGTTCGACAACCAGCAGGCTGTTGCCACCGTTTACCAGACGGCGCAGAACCCTGATCAACTGGCCGGTGTCGCGCTGGTGCAGGCCGATAGTGGGCTCATCCAGCACGAAAAGCGTATCGGTAAGCCCGCTGCCCAGAAGCCGGGTGAGCATTATCCGCTGGTATTCGCCTCCTGATAGAGTGCGGGTGAGCCGGGAAAGCGTGAGATAGCTCAGGCCCACCTCCAGTAAAAAATCGAGCCTTGACCTGACCTCTTGAATAAGCTCCGAAACCGCTTCAAGCCGGAATGGAGTCAGTTTGTCGGGCAGCCGGGCGAAATACTCGCTCAAGGCCTGGATACTCATCCCCGTGAGCTCTGATATGTTCCGGCCAGCCAGAAATACATTGTTCACCTCTTTACGCAGCCGGCCCCCGCTGCAGTCCGGGCAGGTGCGCTCGCTCTGGTAGGAGCGCAGGAAAAAACGGATATATTGCTTGTATTTTTTTCGCTCGAGCTTGTGTAAAAACGGAATAACTCCCTCGAAGCCGCGTGCGCTTTCCAAAAGGAGTTTCTTCTGGTCTTCAGGCAGGTTGTTCCAGGGGGTGCGCATATCGATCCCCTGTTGTTTGCAGAACGAGGCCAGGCGCAGCCTCCGGCCTTCATACCGCGGTTTGGTCCAGGGATCGAGCGCGCCCTGCTCAAGACTTCGCCCGGGGTCCCGCACGATACGCCGCAGATCGTAATCCAGAAGGTTGCCGAACCCGCGGCAGGTGGGACAGGCGCCGTAAGGATTGTTGAAAGAGAAGAGGTTGGGCACTGGCTCGGGATAAGAGCAGTCGCAAGCAGCGCAGTGGTAGCGTTCGGAGAAACCCAGACGTTCTTTTGAATCCTCGGGAAAAATGAACAGGAGCCCTTCGCCGTGCCTGAAAGCGACGCTTACGCTCTCACCCAGGCGGCTGCGGCTCTCCGGTCGGACCATGATCCTGTCCACCACGACATAAAGAGGAGACCGGGGATCAAGGCGCGAGGCGGTCTCCGGCTCATCGAGACGGAAGATATCCCCGGTTTGTCCTTGCAGCACACGGATGAAGCCCAAAGACAAAAGGCTCTCCCGCAGGGTCTGGGCCGTGATTCTCTCGGAAACAGCCGGGGCAAAAGCGACAGTCACCACTCTGCCGGGGCAGGACTCGTATATCCGGCTGGCGATAGAATCGGTCGTATCCCGGCTCACCCGGCCGCCGCAGACAGGACAGACAGTCTCCCCGGCCCGGGCGTAGAGGAGTCTCAGATAATCGTAGATCTCGGTGATCGTCCCTACCGTGCTCCGGGAGGTATTCACCGGGTTGCGCTGCTCGACCGCCACAGCAGGGCTCAGACCCTCGAGCCAGTCCACATCCGGCCGCGGCATGCGCTCCATGAACTGAAGGACATAGGTGGGCAGGGTTTCCAGAAAGCGCCGCCTGCTTTCCTGGTAGATTGTATCGAAAACCAGCGAGCTTTTACCGGAGCCTGAAACACCGCTGACAACGACAAGTTTTTCTCGCGGCAGTTCGAGATCGATATTCTTGAGATTGTGCTCGCGCGCACCTTTTATTCTTATAACGTCCATTGCGAATATTCATCCCGGGAGGTAAAAGACACAGTAAACCCGCTTAAAATAATTCTCCAAGCTGATGGAATCTCTTTGCCGCGGCGCCGGTTTATTGTTGACTGGGGGGGCTGAACAGAATCAGGGCTTCCTCGATACGCTTCAGGTCGACCAGCGTGTTCTTGCAGGGCCCTTCCGGCCTGCAGTTGGGAATGGCGTATACCGGAATGACAGGGGCTATATCCTGGATGCCGCTTAAGAGATCCCGCTCGCAGGCCACTGCTACGATCCGGCTCGGTTTATGGTCCCGGATAAGCTGGCGGGCCAGCTCCCCTCCCGGCACGGTAAAAACAAGACAACCGTAGCGCTCACAGAGCTCCAGGACGTTTTTACGAAGGGATGCGGTGAGGCAGCGGGGCAAAAGGACGAGCAGAGGGCCCTTGCCGGTGTTTATCCGCACGCTGCGCACAAGAGCATTACTCACTTTGATAAAAGAATTGCCCATCCGGTCGCGGCTGATCCCGAAGCGAGCTCCCAGGCGGACTGTCATCGGTACCAGGAAGTTCAGGGTTTTCTGCACGGACTCCATGCGCGGCATAAAGCGGATTTTGGACATCAGCGGGAGCAAAAGAGCCGCGAACCAGAACATCACGGCAACGCAGGAGAGGATTAACAGCGCCATTACTCCCCTGGCGAGCAGATAGCTCCAGCCCTCGAGCCGGGGATAGATCATGTAGAAAATGAGGAAAGCGGCTGTTATCATGGCCACCAGACTGAGGAAGGCAAAACCGATAAACACGCGCCGGTCTTCATCGATTCTGGCGTCGATATTCTCGAGGTGACCGTTCCAGTCAGCCCATTGATCACCCAGCTTGCGGTCTTTGCCCGAAGGCTTGTCCGTAGTTTCTTTCCCGCCCTGGCGGGCGGCCCGGCTTTTACCGTCGACTCCCATTTTAGAACGGAGGCTCCTTTTGAGCAGGAACACATTCTCAGGCGCACAATACAAAAGGAGCACGGCATGCCGTGCCCCTTGAGCGCTGTCCAATCCGGAAGAAAGGCCATTCATCCGATTTTAAAGGGTGCTGTTGAGATCTTTGAGCAGTTTTTCAAGATCCACGGCATGCATGCGCGCGCCCAGAAAAAGCGGCTCGCCGTAAAAACTGGGACATTGGAAACAGGCTTTGCCGAAATATTTTTCAACCACTCCTCGAGCCTCAGGATTTGCCTCGGCGGCCTCGAAGATAGTCATCTCCTCGGTGAATTTTTCTACCATGGTCTAACTCCCGCTGTTCTTGCTCTGGTCAGTCCGTAAAACATGCGGAATTATCTCGATCATTTTAGTACAAGTACGTTTATCAAATAAGGCAGAAAAGGACGGGCCGGGGCGCTCAGACCGATTCTACGCCTTTAACCTCAGGAATCGCTTCCTTGAGCATTTTTTCGACACCCATTTTCAGTGTCATGATAGCACCGGGACATCCCGCACAAGCGCCTTTCAGCCGCACCTGGACGATATTGTCTTTCGTGATGCCGACCAGTTCGATATCCCCTCCATCAGCCTGCAAATACCCCCGGATTTTCTCGATAACTTTTTCCACCTTTTCTTTCATTTAATTCCTCCTCATACGTTTAAGCAACCTTGAAATTTTCAGCCGCAGAAAGGATTAAACCTCCAGAAACCGTCGCTGACTGTAAGCCAGCCGCTTGATTTTTTTCAATTTCTCTCTGTAATATTCAATATTCGGGGGATTTTGATCCAATGCTTTCCGGATATAGGTCAGTGCCCGGTAATATTCTTTTTTCAAGAAATAAATCTCGGCCAGCGTATCAAGGAAAGCCGGGTTGTCCGGTTCGACCTCCAGGGAGCGCTTGCTCAAGGAAAGAGCCTCATCGAGATGGTAATCCATCTGGGCATAAACCCAGGCCAGATTGTTCAGAGCGCCGGCATGCAGGCTGTCAAGCTCGATGCATTTCTTGTAGGCGGCAATCGCTGCATCCATGGTTCCCATCTGAAAATAGATATCGCCCAGCATGAATCTCAGATCAACATCTTTCGGATTATTGTCTGCGGCCTTTTCAAAATGCTGCAAGGCTTTGGGGATATTACCCTGTTCCAAAAACATCCGGCCTAAATACAAGTGGTAGTTGTTGATAAAAAAAACGGTAAAGATCCCGACCAGCACCAGTATTATTGTCAACAACACTCTTGAAAGGATCGATTTTTTCCTGGGAGCAGCCGTCCGATTATAACCGGAATCAACCTGAGGATTGTGAAGGCTTGCTTCCCAGCGCATCAAGGCCAGCGAAAAACCATCGAGGAACCTTTCCCCAGCCGCGTTGCATGCCTCACACCTGCCGGACCCGTCAAGGCATTCACCGCAGAAACTCTCTCCGCAATCGATACAGAATCCTGCTGACGGCTTATCAGGATGTATTTTACAATAGCTCATACCGAAATACCTGTAGTTATCCATTGCCGTTTAAATATACATGTTTACCATCTTAAATCCAATAAATTTACAACTGTCTTAAATGGATGAAGTTGCCCTGCTCTGCCGGGCCGGAAAAGGGATTCAGCGTTCATTTTTGAGCGGGAAAATCGCCGGTTTTTCAGGCCGCAAATATTTACAACGGTTCAATTTCCAATATGTTTCAAAAGGCGCTCCAGGACTCCAAATGTTTTCTTGACAAAATTTTCGGCTGATAATACAATCAAGTTAAAGCACAAAACAGGGCTGTTTGCCACCTGTTTATTAGTCAATTGGCCGCTGAAAAAGCGTTTTTTGCGACCCGGAGGGGTATTATATCCCCAAAAAGATTCAATAGTCAACAGGAAAATAAGCCCGGGCGGCCCGATGAAAAAAATTTGCTTCCCGGCACGATTTTTAACCCGCATTCTCCATATCAAGATTGAAAATGATTTTCGAATCCGACCTAAGGTGTTAAATTATAAGAAAAACAATTCAAGAGGCGCTGACCTGGATTATTCACAATCTGTAGTAGAAAGGAACAGGCTTTCGGTCTCTCAAACGTTTGCTCCAGACCGGACAAAAACTGCAGGGGCATAGCATGCCGTGCCTTTTGGAGGAGAGTGTGGCATCAAATTTATAAATGGAATTCCGGACAGATACCTCGCGGCTTGCCGCGGGATAGTTAATTCAGTTGGATTGTAATATGGCAGATTATTACAAATGCTCAGACTGCGGCTGGGGGGGTACGGCCGAGGAAGCGATGGAGCCGGATAAGGAGATTGAGGAAGACTGGAAGAACATCTGGAGGTTTCGAAAGGCTTTAGAACCGGAATTATTTATGCTTATAAGAGTACTCGGCGAGACCCCAAGCGTTAATTTTTGGATGCCGCTTATTCTGGTCTGCCCCAAGTGCGCAAATGAGGTGACTCAGGTCACAAATGAAGAGACCGGCCCTGAAGAGCAGTGAGCATCGGAATCTGCCTGACAACGGCATCCAGCGGACGGTAAGCCGCGCTGCTGATGCCATCCGTTGGACCGCTGATAATGACAGACAGAACTCTCACTATGCGTATAGGTTCCAGACCGGGCACCAAATTTCTGCCTAAAGGACTCGTGATACTTCACGAAGACAGAGATATTCTTGTTGTGGATAAACCATCAGGCCTGTTGACAATCGGTACGGATACAGAGAAATCACGAACAGCTTACTTCACTCTGACAGATTATGTCCGCAAGGGCTGCGCCAAGTCCAATAAACGCATTTTCATCGTTCACCGGCTGGATAAGGATACTTCAGGGATACTCATTTTCGCCAAAAGCGAGGAGGCAAAGCTCTCTTTACAGAGCCAGTGGAAAGAAATGAAGAAGAAGTATCTCGCTGTCGTTCATGGCAAGTGTGAGAAGCGCTCGGATACGATTACTTCATACCTGGCAGAGAACAAAGCTCACAGCGTGTACTCTACATCCGACACCACAAAAGGGAAATTATCCCATACTGCTTATAAAGTACTCAAGGAGACAAGGGATTTTGCTTTGCTGGAAGTCGAGCTGCTGACAGGCAGGAAAAACCAGATACGCGTACATCTTGCCGGTATCGGACACCCGGTTGTGGGCGACCGGAAGTATGGAAAAGGGAATAAAGCCCATAAGCGTCTAGCGCTTCATGCCAGATCGATTTCATTCAGACACCCCTTCAGCGGTAAGCAGCTCACTTTTGAAACGCAAGTGCCCGAATATTTCAACAAGCTGATTGGCAGTTTGGATCAAGTAAATGGCCAACGAACAAATGCAACGGACGCGTAAGCGCGAGGTTGATTTAAGCCGTCAGGCTTCGATTCAGTATCCAAAGTTTTAAGTGATAGACGAAACGGAGGCAATATCCGACGTGAAATGCCTGGGCATAAGGATGTCAAAACGATAATGATATATACACCCGTTTTAAATGGTGATGGCAAAGCTTGATAAGTCCGGCAGACAGCTTATAGTAAGTTATGTTTGGCTGGGGTTTTATAAAGACTGTATAAAATTCAACTGCAATTTGTGGAATGAACCCATAGATCTGGACAGAGGGTTCAGAAAATTAGTACATTGCCATAGGGAACCAGGAAAGGAGGTTCTAGATGGCAAGCAGAAGACGGTTTAGCAATCTTTTCAAGCGCACGGTGGTTGAAGAATGCTTATCAGGGGCTTATACACAAGCTCAGTTATCGCGCCGTTATAATATTTCTCCTAATGTGATTCAGCGTTGGCGTAAGGAAAACGCCGAGGGCAAGTTAATTCGGGATAATGATGCTGATATCCTGGCCAGGGATGCCCGGATTCGGGAGCTTGAGCGGATGGTGGGCAAACTGACCATGGAGATCGAGTTTTTAAAAAAAGCCGAGGCGTATATCGAACAAAGGAGAAAAGAGAATTCATCCATCGTCACCGGGCCGAAAGTGGTACAATACAAGCGGGGTGTGCAATGATTGACATGCCCCGCAGTACTTATTATTATCGCTGCCGTAACCGGGAGGAGAAACTAAAAAGGATGCTGATCTCCGGGATCGCATCGAGAAAATAGTTCTTGATTTTCATGGTTACGGCTACCGCAGGGTTACCAAGGAGCTGCATCGCCAGGGTTACCCAGTAAACCACAAGCGCGTATTAAGAATCATGCGTCAGGAAGGGCTGCTGTGCCACAAAAAGCGCCGTTTTATGGTTACCACAGACAGCAAGCACTCCTTCCGTGTTTATCCGAACCTGATCAGGGATATTAAATTGACCGGAATCAACCAGGTCTGGATTGCCGATATAACATACATCCGCCTGATTTATGAGTTTGTCTATCTGGCTGCCATTCTGGATGCTTTTTCACGTAGAGCTATCGGCTGGGCGCTTGGTCAGACTCTTAGCTCGGAACTTACTCTGGCTGCTCTTAAATCAGCCTTGAGCGTTAGAAAGCCTCCTGCGGGCTGTATTCATCACTCTGATCGAGGGGTGCAGTATGCCTGCACAGAATATGTCAACACGCTTATAGAAGCTTATATGCGTCCCAGTATGGCCCTGAAAGGCAATCCTTATGACAACGCGATGATGGAAAGTTTCTTTAAGACTCTCAAGCAAGAGGAAGTCTATATCAGCGATTACCATACTTTCCAGGAAGCCCTAAAGAGCATATTTTACTTCCTGGAGGTCGTTTACAACCAAAAACGCCTCCACTCCGCCCTGGGGTACCTACCCCCGACTGAGTATGAGGCCCTAACTACTACTAGTCCCAAGGCTATGTACTTATTTACACCCTCATCTGTCTAGCTAGTCGGGTGCAGTTCATTGTTTCAAATATCGCAATAGATTGTTATATGTCATTTTATGTGTTTTACTTTAGAATTTTTGTGAGGTATTACATAGCTGTATTTGCCATGTAAAGGTTCTTAGCACAGTTCTGTATAAGCCATAATTAAGTGTTGAACATATTTTTAACTCATGAAATTAAAAGTTATCTTGTAAAGCGAATGTATAAAAAACCAATACGTAGCTGTGTACAATCGTTGTATAAGTACAGTATAAACAATCTTGCTAGACTTGAACCAGTTATCCTAAAGCATGAGCTGTACTTGCCAACTCCAGCACAACTGAACGATTCATCTGAAGCGAAACCAAAGCTCGCTAATACGGACTTGGATAGGATAATAGAGTTTCTTTTCAAAAATTTTGTCACAAATAATCCGGGTTTGTCAAATGAAGACTATCAGAGAGAGAGACGTAATATAGAGAAGAATGGTAGACGATTAGGTGCAGCGGTACTTCGGAAGGAGATGTCGCGTATTCTGAATGCGGAGTTCGAAACAGTCCGAATCTATTCCATGTCCAAGCGTTACAATAACATGTCCTTGTGGACAAAGTACGCTGCCGACCACAAAGGATATTGCTTAGAGTTTTCAAATGCAGGTCTGTTTTCAGCTGCTCGCGAGGTTACGTATCGCGAGACAGCGGACATAGACGTAACAGACCCAAAGCAAATAAATGAATACTTTCTATTTCACAAGACAAATTATTGGAGCACTGAAGAAGAAGTGCGGCTTGTCTTTCCTCGAGGTCATATGCCTACGGTCAACTTTGATCCGAAGTTGTTGACACGTATCATATTGGGCCGAAAAATGATAGAGGATGACGTAAGAGTGATTATGGACTGGGCTTATAAGCGACCTCAGAAGCTACCTGTGGTACGTGCAGAATACAATGAGTTTGAACAAAAGTTAAATCTGATTAAAGTTTAATGAATAATAGGCGCAACACCTAACAACGGCATCAACCTGGCGCCTGGAGCTTGGCGTTTTTGTGTAAATTCTGTGAGGAAATCAAGTTTTTATCGTTTTTTAGAGTCCCAGGAGTAGAAGCCTTGGCGCAGGTTCTGCCCGAGACGTTATGTTCCTTGTATTATCATTCTAAAATTGAGTTGATTTATGACTAGCTCAGAAATATTAAAGAATTTTAAAAATGACGTTTCAATTTTCTTGAATTGTCAAATTGATCAATCAGTATCAAAACAAGCTTACGAACTTTCAGGTTCCATCAACTGTTTATTATATGTAAAGACAAGATCTACTGAAAGGGCAAATTGGGGTATCACAGCTAGTGTAATTGATAGATTAAAAAAATCGAATAAACCGTGGTTTGTTGTATTATTATCAATTAATCAAAATAATGGTTATTTTTTAACTGAAAAAGATATTGATTTTTTTATTTCAAATAATCTCTGGAAAAAAAATGAGGATAGAGATTATAAAACTAGCACATCTTTCAGTTCTGATAAGTCCTTCAATAGTCTTAAACATTTCGCATTACTATTAGAAAAGAATATAAATCAAGAACGAAATATTGATGATATTATTTCAGAGACTATTAGAATTTCACAAGAAGAGCGCACGAAGAAATCAGTTGAATCAACTCGTCACAAAAAACTGAAAAAATTAATTGCAGATAATCCAAAACTTATTGGCCTAACAAATATTAAAAATACTTATATGGAATATTCTTATCCAAGTGGTGACAGGGTAGATATAGCCTTTGAGTTCATAAATGGTAACTGGTCTGTTATTGAAATTGAACTAAGCGGTCTGTCTGAAACAGTGACTGGACTTTTTCAAACAATAAAATATAAAGCGTTGCAAACTGCATTATTAAAAACGAAAGGGATAAAAGGAGAAGTTAGTGGGTATCTTGTTGCAAACTATATTCCTAAAGAAACGAAAGAGTTTGCAAAACTATTAGATGTCAAAGCATATGAAATTCAATTATGACGGATTAATCCTCATATAATTGAAGAATTTGTTATATAGAAACTTCTAAATTTGAGGTGAAGAGAGCCAATTACTTTTCAAGTACGGCACATAACCATCGTGTTAAGCCG
>Ga0307379_10002795_pt1 | contig 25580 bp, 26 predicted proteins | sample UN2MG_FD_202237 | JGI IMG/M metagenome (GOLD analysis project Ga0307379, IMG submission 202237) | Soil microbial communities from Risofladan, Vaasa, Finland - UN-2 | ecosystem: Environmental > Terrestrial > Soil > Coastal area > Acid sulfate soil | place: Finland: Risofladan, Vaasa | collected...
ATCGCGGCGTCCAGGGTCGCAGTTGTCCAGCCGTCGAACACCACATGTGGCAGGGCGGCCTCGATCAGCCGCTCGCAAGCCTCGGAAATATGGGCATTCTCAGTCTTGTGCGGCGTTTTCATGACAGACCCGTTGTAAATCGGTCCCAATGCGGACCTAGCGCTGTGGACAGCCGATATGTGCCTATGTATATAGACCGCTCCTACGAAAATCGAAACTTTAGAAAGGTGGTGACGTAGGTGCAGGTACTGGTTCGTGACAACAATGTTGATCAAGCGCTTCGGGCGCTTAAGAAGAAGATGCAACGCGAGGGCGTTTTTCGTGAGATGAAGCTTCGGCAGCATTATGAAAAGCCATCGGTGAAGAGAGCTCGGGAAAAAGCCGAAGCAATTCGCCGGGCTCGGAAGCTCGCTCGCAAGAAGTTACAGCGCGAAGGTCTTGTCTGAAGCAAATCCCAAAGCGTGTCGGCATTGACCAGCGCGCATCACGCGTTCTACCCCCCGCAATGACCTTGCGGGGGTTCTCATTTGCAGGAGGCGGCAATGGTAATGCTACCCGATGCGCAGACCCCGCCGGGGTTGAGGTTATATGCCATCGGTGATGTGCATGGGCGGACCGATCTGTTGGTGGACATGCACCAGCGGATTGCCCGCGACCTTGAGCGACGCCCGGTTGCCGACTGGCGGGTGATCCATCTCGGCGACTACGTCGACCGGGGGCCGGATTCCGCGGGTACTCTCGAGCTGCTGCATGGATGTCAGGGCAATGGGCACAGCGATTTTCTGCTGGGAAATCATGACCGCTACCTGCTCGATTTCCTGACCGACCCTCAGAGCGCCGATCTCGATCGTTGGGTGATCAATGGCGCCATCAAGACGATGGATTCCTTTGGGATCGATGGCATGCGGATGGTCTATTCGCTGGACGATGGCTTCCTTTCGCTGCTGCACGACGCGCTGACAGCGGCGATGCAACCCTGGCTGCCGGAATTTCTGGGCGGGCTGCAAAGAATGCTGCGCTATGGCGACTACGTCTTTGTCCATGCCGGGGTTCGGCCTGAGGTTGCGCTGGAAGATCAGATCGAGCACGACCTGATCTGGATCCGCGAGCCGTTTCTGTCGTCGGCTGCTGATCTTGGCGCTGTGATCGTACATGGCCATACCCCAGTCGATGCGGTCGAGGTGCGGCGCAATCGTATAGGCATCGACACCGGGGCGGTCTTTACCGGCAACCTGACCTGCCTGGTGCTGGAGGGGGCCGAGAGGGCGCTGTTGGGCACGGATCGGCTGGAGCCGCTGGCGGACGCCGCGGCGTGAGTCATGGTCATTGACCGTTGGTATAATGGGGGTGGTTACCGACGCTTGCTCAATTCCACGCCAGGCTCTCGATGAAGTTGATCGCATCGATCCCGGCGCCGTGCAGGCGCAGGTCGTTGTGGTTGCCGCCGCGGTAGGCGATCAGGCGCTTGGGCTGGTTTGCCACGTTGAACAGCGCCTGGCCCTGGGATAGCGGGATTGTCGCATCCGCGTCGCCGTGCAGGATCAGGACCGGCGCGGTGATCTGGCCGATCAGATCAGCGGACGCCCAGCGCTCGTACGGCAGCAACAGGCAGGCCGGAAAGATCGGAAAATGGATTTGCGCGACCTCGCATAGCCGGTTGAACGGCGCCTCGAGGATGAGCCCAGCGGCCGGGCGCGCCGCTGCGAGCTGGATCGCCAGCGCGGCGCCTAGGGACGTGCCGAATAGCACCCGGCGGATTGCCGGCACAGGTTCGCCGATCAGGGTATCGAGCCGGTCATAGAGGGCCAGCGCGTCGGCGGTGAGCGCCGACTGCGATGGTTTGCCCGGCGCCCCGCCAGCGCCGCGGTAGTTGAGCGCGACGATGCCCATCCCCTGTCCGGCGAGCTCTGCCAGAATTGATGCGTGCGACGGCAGCGACCCCCCGTTGCCCATGAAATACAGCACAACCGGACGATCTGGCGCCGGGTGCACGACCCACAGGGTGATCGGCAGACCGTCATCCGCGACCAATGTTGCCGTCTGCGCAGCCGGCAGCCCCTCCGGCTCGGCCACCGAAACTCCGGGCTGGAACGGATATATCAGTGACCGGGCGAAAACGATCATCCCAATGCAGCCAATGAGCCATGCGACAGCGATAACCGCGATCAGACTGATCATTAAACGGGACATGGGCGTCGAGGCGCGGCGACGGGCGGCCTGGCCGGATTCATGCCCGCGTGACCGCGCTCTGAACCGGCGACGCGCGCGATTGCGCAACATCTAGTTGGATGATTTCGGTCCGGTTCAGCACCTTCTTCATCACCATGTAGTAGTAGACAATCAACGCCAGCCCCAGCGTGACGATTGTTAAAAGCACCCAGATCACAGCGTGGCCGACAATTTCGGCAAGGGTGAAATTCACCTTGAGATGCGCCATGCGCTGACCGTTCTGGTCGGCAATCCAGGTCTGGTTGATGATCGAGGAAAGCACGTAATAAGGTGCCACGAATGAGGCAAGGCCTAGTGTTACGATGGTAAGCAACAGCCAGATGATGAACGAACCGATCGCCTCGGTGACGCCGAAATCACATTGAAAATGCGCGTTAGCTGGAAGCTGCATGATTAATTCCCGTGCCGCTGGGCCGGGCCGTCGCACACCGCTCCGGCTCGCCGGTGTTAGTCCATCGCCTTGACGATATCCTCGGTCATCTTCTTGGCGTCGGCCAGCAGCATCATGGTGTTGTCCATGAAGAACAACGGGTTGTCGATGCCGGCATAGCCCGAGCCGAGCGAGCGTTTCACAAACAGAACCGTCTTCGCCTTCTCGACATCCAGGATCGGCATGCCGGCAATTGGCGAGTTCGGGTCGGTCTTGGCCGAGGGGTTGGTGACGTCGTTGGCGCCGATGACATAGGCGACATCGGCCTGAGCGAATTCCGAGTTGATGTCCTCGAGCTCGAAGACCTCGTCATAGGGCACATTCGCCTCGGCCAGCAGCACGTTCATGTGGCCGGGCATGCGGCCCGCCACCGGGTGGATGGCGTATTTCACCGTGACGCCGTGCTCCTTCAGCTTGTCGGCCATCTCACGCAGGGCATGCTGGGCCTGGGCCACGGCGAAGCCATAGCCGGGCACGATGATCACCGATCCGGCGTTCTGCAGGATAAAGGCGGCGTCGTCGGCCGAGCCGCGTTTGACCGGGCGCACTTCGGCCCCGATGACGGCAGCGACCGCGCTGTCGCCGCCAAAGCCGCCGAGAATGACCGAGATGAACGACCGGTTCATGCCCTTGCACATGATGTAGCTGAGGATGGCGCCGGAGGAGCCGACCAGTGAGCCGGTGATGATCAAAGCGGTGTTCCCGAGCGTAAAGCCGATGCCCGCCGCCGCCCAACCGGAATAGGAGTTCAGCATCGAGATCACCACCGGCATGTCGGCGCCGCCGATGGGCACGATCAGCAGTACACCCAGCGCCAATGCGGCGAGCGTGATCAGCCAGAACCAGCCAGTCCATTGTGTGGTGATCAGCAGAATGATCATCAGCACCAGCGAGACGGCCAGCGCGATGTTGATCAGGTGCCGCGCGGGCAGCAGGATCGGCGAGCCAGACATACGCCCGTCAAGCTTGGCAAAGGCGATGATCGAGCCGGTGAAGGTGACCGCACCGATCGCGACACCCAACGACATCTCGATGATCGAGGCGGTATGGACGGCGCCCGGCACGCCGATGTTGAAGGCTTCCGGCGAATAGAGCGCGCCAGCGGCGACGAAGACCGCCGCCAGGCCGACAAGTGAGTGGAACGCGGCGACCAGTTGCGGCATGGCCGTCATCGGCACCCGCTTGGCGATGACAGCACCGATGCCGCCGCCAACGCCGAGGCCGACGATGATCAGCAGAAAACCCGAAAAGTTTGATGGGGGCGACAGGATCAGCAGCGTGGTCAGGATGGCGATGGCCATGCCGATCATGCCAAAACGGTTGCCCTGGCGGCTGGTGGTCGGGTGCGACAGCCCCCTGAGCGCCATGATGAACAGAATGCCCGCGATCAGGTAGGCGAATGCAGCAAGATCGGCCATCTATCCGCCCCCTTAGACTTTTTTCTTGTACATGGCGAGCATCCGCTCGGTGACCATGAAGCCGCCGAAGATGTTCACCGAGGCCAGGATGACCCCCAGGAAGCCGAAGATTCGGGTTGCCCAGGTGGCGCCCGCGTCCAGGTCCGCTCCGGCGGCGACCAGCGCGCCGACCACGATCACCGAGGAGATCGCGTTGGTCACCGACATCAGCGGCGTGTGCAGCGCTGGGGTCACCGACCAGACAACGTAGTAGCCGACGAAGCAGGCCATGGCGAAAATCGACAGCTGGAACATGAAGGGATCGACGCCGACCGCCGCCGCAGCGCCCTGGCCCGCGGCCTCGGCCGCTTCGGGGGCGTTTGTCGCGATCTCGGTGGCGATCCGCGCGAATTCGGCAGCGGCCTCGGCGGCACGATCGGCGGCCTCCTTAAGGGTATCCATTGCGGACATGGCTCAGTCCTCCTTTGGGGCGAAGTTCGGATGCACCACTGCGCCGTCCTTGGTCAGCCGGATGCCCTTTACCAGCTCATCCTCGTCATCAATCGCCAGGGCGCCGTCCTTGATGAAGGGCGACAGGAAGTTGAAGTGGTTACGGGCGAACAGCGACGAGGTGTCGGTCGCCAGGCGGCCCGGCATGTTGGCCAGCCCCATGATCTTCACGCCGTTGGCGGTAACGACCACCTTGTCAAGCTCGACACCGGCGACATTGCCACCCTGCTCGACCGCCAGATCGACGATGATCGAACCGGGGCGCATCGAGGCGACCATGTCGGCGTTGACCAATATCGGCGCTTTGCGGCCGGGGATCAGGGCGGTGGTGATGACGATATCCTGCTTGGCGATATGGCCGGCGACCAGTTCGGCCTGCTGGCGCTTGTAGTCGTCCGACATCTCCTTGGCATAGCCGCCGGAGGTCTGGGCCTGGGCGAATTCCTCGTTCTTCACTGCGATGAACTTGCCGCCGAGCGAGGCGACCTGCTCCTCGGTTGCCGGCCGCACATCGGTTGCCGTGACGATGGCGCCCATGCGGCGCGCGGTGGCGATGGCTTGCAGCCCGGCGACGCCGACGCCCATGATGAAGACCTTGGCCGGAGCCACAGTACCGGCGGCGGTCATCATCTGCGGGAAGGCGCGGCCATAGGTGTTCGCGGCTTCGAGCACTGCCTTGTAGCCGGCCAGGTTGGCCTGGCTCGACAGCACGTCCATCGACTGAGCGCGGGTGATGCGGGGCATGAACTCCATGGCGAAGGCATCGACGCCAATCGCGGCGCAGCCCTCCATGATCGCGGCCTCGTTATAGGGAGACATGATGCAGAACAGCTTTTGGCCCTTGGTCAGGCTTTTCAGCTCGGCATCGGTCGGGCGCTGCACCTTCAGGATGACATCAGCGCCCTTGACCGCCGTGGCAAAGGTCTTGGCGATCGTCGCGCCCATCGCTTCATAGGCAGCGTCCGGGATGTTGGCCCCGGCACCCGCTCCGGCCTGCACCACCATCTCGGCCCCAAGCGCAGTGAATTTCTTCACCGTTTCCGGGCTGGCGGCGACGCGGGTCTCGAACTCGCGGGTCTCCTTGGGAACAGCAATTTTCATGCGAAGTCTCCGCTTTGGGCGCCGGTCAATTGGCGCCTGTCACCCGGACGATTTGTCCTGGCGATGATCAGCGCTGATGAGCCGTTTTGTGGATGGCGCAATCAGGTTCCGACGAAGGCCAGGAGGATCAGCGTCAGGATCGTGAAGACCGAAACCCAAACGGCGCCTTTCATCAGCCCGGCGAAGGTTTTTTGCTGCTCGGTCGTGTCCATTGAGCCGCGCTCGTAATCAGCCATATGTAGTCCCCTCGGCGCTCGGTTGGTTCGGTGGAATTGGTGCAGTGTATAACCGGAACTTGCGCTGCCGCAAATGCGCTTCTTTGTGTCTTATCGCCGCATTTTTCCCGCTGCAACGCCGTAGTCGGGCCGTCTACCCATCCGCGCGCGTGAATTTCCACGGCCCGTCGGGTGTGGTACCGGTTTTTCGGGTGACCCGTCCGCTGTGCAACAGGTGATTCATATGCGCCACTGCCTCGCCCAGCGCGAGCCCGTATTCGCTGGCGCCAATCGGGCGTTTGAAGATGGCGAGGAAGGCCTCGGCGGCGGTCATCGGGCCACGGTCGAGGTCGGCCTCGATCCGGGCCAGGGCGTGTTCGTGGTTCTCGATCAACTGGGTCAAGCGGAATTCGAGGCCGCGGAAGGGCAGTTTATGTCCGGGCAGGACCAGATGCTCGGGCCGGGCGTGGGTGCGCAGCCGCGCGCAGCTTTCCAGCCAATCGCCCAGCGGGTTGGCCTCGGGTTCGGTCGGGTAGACGCTGATGTTGGAGGAAATTCCGGGAATCACCTGATCGCCAGCCAGCAGCAGCCCGTCCGGCGACCAGAAGGTGGCGTGCGAAGGCGCATGGCCGTGGCCGATGCGTACGGTCCATTGACGCCCGGCCATGGTGATCTCGTCGCCCTCGTCGATGGCGCGGAACCCCAGCGGGATCGGCGCGACGCAGGCCGAGAAGTTGAAGGGTTTTTCCGTCGCGTAGGCCGCCAGCAGGTTTTCGGGCATCCCGGCACGGCGGCGGAAGGCAAGGTGCTGCGGGGTCGGCAGGTCGTTGTGGTCCAGCGTCAGCATGCGCCCGAACAGCCAGGCGATGCGGGTCGCCCAGATCTCGGCGCCGCGCCCGGCGAACCAGCCCGCCAGCCCGATATGGTCCGGGTGATGATGGGTCAGGATCACCCGACCGACAGGTTTGGCCGCCAGCGGCCCGGCCAGAAGTGCCTCCCATGCGGCCCGGCCCTTGGCCCAATCCAATCCGGTGTCGATCAGGGTCCAGTGATCGCCGTCGTCGAGGATATAGGCATTCACATGGTCCAGCCGCATCGGCAGCGGAAGCCGCGCCCACAGAATGCCGGGGGCGACCTCGGTCACCGTGCCGGTCGCCGGGGCCTGCTCCCAAGGGTGGTCTATACCGGGAAGCGCAGGTTTTTGGTGCAATGTCATGCGGTCAGAGCCTCGGCGTCGAGAGCATAGAGGGGTGCGGCGCCCTGGATTGCCGCCTTGGCCAGCACTGCGGTCTGGGGGGCGATCTGGGTGGCAAAGAAGTGGGCCAGCACCAGTCGCGACACGGCCCCGGCAGTGCTGCGCGACGACAGAGCGCCACGGCCGAGGTAGTTGGCGCCGAGGGCCAGCGCCATCAGCCGCAGATAAGGGGTGCCCCCTGCGGCGCGGTCGTTCTGGTCCGGTGCTGCCAGCATCCAGTCGGTGGCGGTCTGTGCTGCCTCGGCGGCGGCGATGACGGCCTCGGCGATGGCGGAGAATTCGGCTCCGGCTCCGGCCAGGTCGGCCCCGGTCGCGGCGATCTCGGCGACCATTGTGCGGGCCATGGCGCCGTTGTCGACCGACAGTTTGCGGCCCACGAGGTCCATGGCGTGGATGCCATTGGTGCCCTCGTAGATCGACGTCACCCGGACGTCGCGCGAAAATTGCGCCGCGCCGGTCTCCTCGATGAAACCCATCCCGCCATGGACCTGCACCCCCAGATGCGCCACCTCGCTGCCGGTATCGGTGCCGAAAGCCTTGGCGATCGGGGTGAGGAACGCACCGCGGCGGCTGTGCATTTCGCGGTCGTCCGGGCTGGCGGCGGCGCGGGCCATGTCGATCGAGAAGGCGCAATCGTAGCAGATGGCGCGGGTGACCTGGGTCAGGGACTTCATGGTCATCAGCATCCGGCGCACATCGGCGTGGCCGATTATGGTGGCCGAGCCATCGGCGGTGCGGCCCTGCTTGCGTTCCATGGCGAAGGCCATCGCCTTCTGGGTCGCCGCCTCAGCGATGCCCAATCCCTCGACGCCGACACCCAGGCGGGCGTTGTTCATCATGGTGAACATCGCCGCCATGCCGCCATGCGGGTGCCCGACGATCCAGCCGGTGGCACGCTCAAACGCCATCACCGCCGTGGGCGAGCCGTGCAGGCCCAGCTTGTGCTCCAGGCTGATTGGCTTGAGGGTGTTGGCGACACCGGGGTTGCCGTTCTCATCGGGCAGGAACTTCGGCACGATAAACAGGGAAATTCCCTTGGTGCCGGGGGCGCCATCGGACAGGCGGGCGAGCACCAGGTGGCAGATGTTCTCGCAAATATCGTGGTCGCCCCATGAGATGAATATCTTCTGGCCGGTAATCGCATAGCTGCCGTCGCCGTTCGCCTCGGCCTTGGTCGCCAGCGCGCCGAGGTCGGACCCGGCCTGCGGCTCGGTCAGGTTCATGGTGCCGTTCCACAGGCCACTGGTCAGTTTTGGCAGATACAGCGCCTTGATCTCGTCGCTGGCATGATGTTCCAGCGCTTCGATCTGCCCGTGGGACATTAGCGGGTTCAGTGACAGGGCCAGGCAGGACGACGCCATCATCTCGTTGACGAAGGTGGCAAAACATTGCGGCAGCCCCATACCGCCATAGGCTGGGTCGCCGGTGATGCCGACCCAGCCGCCCTCGGCGATCTGCGCATAGGCTTGCTTGAAGCCGGGTGGGCAGCGGACCACGCCATTCTCGAGCCGGGCCGGTTGCTGGTCGCCGATGCGGTTGATCGGGACCAGTGCGCCCTCGCACAGCTTGGCGGCTTCCTCGAGGACGGCACTTCGGGTCTCGGGCACCGCATCGGCAAACAGCTCGGTCGCGCCCAGCCGGTCCTGGCCGATAATGTGGGTGGCGCAGAATTCCATCTCGGCGAGGGGTGCACGGTAGGTCATGCGGGTATCCTTGGTCTCGGCTTCACCATCTTGCTTGGCGCAGGGGGGCAAGGTAAGCGGGTTGTCGGCCCCGTCAAATCGGGGTTTGCATCCTCGTAGGCCAAAGGCAGGAGCGCGGGCAAGAGTGCAAACGACCGAAATCCTTGCGCCCGACGTTGCGGGCATTGCGCGCGCCGCCGAATTGCTGCGCGAAGGGCGTCTGGTCGCGTTCCCGACCGAGACCGTCTATGGGCTGGGCGCCAATGCCCGGAATGGCCGTGCTGTCGCGGGGATATTCGAGGCCAAGGGCCGCCCGCGGTTCAACCCGCTGATCGTGCATGTGACCGGGCTGGAGGCGGCGGTGCGGCTGATCGATCTGCCGGAGATGGCGCTGCGACTGGCGCGGGCGTTCTGGCCCGGGCCGTTGACCCTGGTGGCACCCGTTCGGGCTGATGCAGATATCGCCGAGTTGGTGACCGCCGGGCTGCCGACGCTGGCGGTACGGGTGCCCGCCCATCCGCTGGCGCGGGCGTTGTTGGAGGAATTTGGGGGTCCGGTTGCGGCACCCTCGGCGAACCCGTCGGGGCAGATCAGCCCGACCACGGCGGCCCATGTGGTGGAGGCGCTGGGTGGCGCCATCGCCGCGATTCTCGACGGTGGGGCCTGCCCGGTCGGCCTCGAATCGACCATCCTCGGCTTTGACGGCGAGCGCACTTTGCTGCTCCGCCCCGGCGGTCTGGCGGTTGAGGAAATCGAGCAAACGCTGGGCCACGAGATCGGCCGCGACCCTGGCGATGCGATCACTTCGCCGGGCCAGCTTGCCAGCCACTATGCGCCGGGAGCTGGGCTGCGGCTGGACGCATCGCGGCCGGAGCCGGGCGAGGCCTGGCTCGGCTTCGGGCTGGACCCGGAGGGCGTGGCTGGCCCGTCGTTGAACCTGTCGCCCGATGGCCGCTTGATCGAGGCGGCGGCGAACCTTTTTGCCCATCTGCGCGCGCTGGATGCGATGCTGGGCGGGCGTGGCACCATCGCGGTAGCGCCGGTGCCGGAACGCGGCCTGGGTCTGGCGATCAACGACCGGCTGGCGCGAGCGGCGGCGCCACGGTAGGGCTATTGGGGTGAGAAACACTGAGTCAATTTCATCCCGCTTCCCCGGCCTCCGAGCCGGGGCCTCGACCCATGGTGCACAAAGATTCGAGGCCCCGGATCAAGTCCGGGGAAGTATGGTGGGACCATGACCACCCTCACCGAGCCCACGCCCGAGCACTTGACCGGCCTTGCCGCCTGTCTCGACGCGAGCGGGTTCGTCGATGCGGCCTCAGACGCGGCGCAGCGCTACCTCATTGAGCCGCGCGGGCTGTTTCGCGGCCGGGCGGCGGCGATTCTCAAACCCAACTCGACCGATCAGGTGGCGGCGATCCTGCGGCTGTGCCACCGCGATCGGATCGGCGTCGTGCCCTATGGCGGCGGCACCGGGCTGGTTGGCGGGCAGGTCAGCCCCGGGGGTCCACAAGATGGCCCGCGCCCGGTAGTGCTGTCGCTGGAGCGGATGAACCGGGTTCGCGCCGTTCTGCCCGACGATGGGGCGATCATCGCCGAGGCCGGGGTCGTTCTGGCCGACCTACAAGCTGCGGCGGAGGCGGCGGGGCGGTTGTTCCCGCTGTCGCTGGCCGCCGAGGGCACTTGCCGGATCGGCGGCAATCTCGCCACCAATGCGGGCGGCGTGCAGGTACTGCGCTACGGAAATACCCGCGACCTTTGCCTCGGGCTCGAGGCAGTGTTGGCGGATGGCACGGTGCTGTCGGGGCTGAAGCCGCTGCGCAAGGACAACACCGGATACGACCTGCGTCACCTGCTGATCGGCTCCGAGGGGACGCTGGGAGTGATCACTGCCGCGACGCTGAAACTGTTCGCGCTGCCGGGCGAGACGGTGACGGCGATGCTGGCGGTGCCCTCGCCTGATGGCGCCGTGGCGCTGTTGCACGGATTGCGTGAGCGGTTGGGCGACGGGGTCTCGGCGTTTGAGTTGATCGCCGATCAGAGCATCGCCTTTCTGGCCGAGTTCTATCCGGAAAGGCCCGATCCGTTGGCCGGCCGTCCCGACTGGCGGGTGTTGGTCGAGCTGACCGGGCCTTCCGGCGTTGGCCTGGCCGAGCGGGTCGAGGCAGTGCTGGTCGATATGTTCGAGGCGGGTCTGGCCACCGACGGCGTCCTGGCGGCCAGCGAGGCCCAGCGCGACCAGATGTGGTGGATGCGCGAGACCCTGCCGGAGTGCAACCGGCGGGTCGGCGCGATCTCGTCGCATGATATTTCGTTGCCGCTGAGCCGGATCGGGCGGTTCGTCGCCGAGGCGCAGCGCGTCGTTGCGGGGTTTGGGCCGACGCTGCGGATCAACTGCTTCGGCCATGTCGGCGACGGCAACCTGCACTACAATGTGTTTCCGCCAAAGGGTGCCGCGAGCCCCGATCGGAAGACGTTGGCCGCACCGGTGAGAACCGCGATCCACTATCTGGTTGACACCCATGGCGGCTCGATCAGCGCCGAGCACGGTATCGGCCGGATGAAGACCGACGATCTGGTGAAATACGGCGATCCGGCGAAGCTGGCGGCGATGCGGGCGATCAAGGCCGCACTGGACCCGAGGGGAATATTGAACCCCGGGGCGGTGGTTGTGCGTTAGGGAAAGGCAGGGTTTGTCCGAAAGCGGTGTTTCGGACAAACGCGCTGATCTACTTGGTTGGCATCAGTTGATAGACACCGGTAGACGCTTACTGCGACGCGGGTTCTCCCACTCGCCGACAACGGCGCCGGTAAATGCGGCGAGATCGCTGCTCGAGTCAGTTGGCGTCCTGAACTGCGCATATTCAACTGCTGTAGTTGTTGCCGGATCTTCCGTGGTGAATAATGGCAGGTCGATGAAGGCGGCCTGCGCCGACGCATTGGCTGATGCTTGTGGCACAGTGTTAATGTGAAAATTGTCGAGCATGATGATCGAAAGCCCGCAGATCCCAACCAGCAGCGTGAACCACGTCAGCTCCTTGATGGAACCGCCACCCTGCTCGTCATTCGAAAAATTACCGACTTGGCAAAAACTCAACTCACTGAACTTAGGCATGATCGTCACCCCCCGTTAGCGTGTCTCGGGATGATAACCCGCCAGAACGGTAGTCATTTCAGGCTGATTCCGAAAAAAAGCAGATTAATTTCGGAAATCTTATATTATCATTTATAATCAATGATTTATGTAAGAATTTTTTTTGGAGAAACTTAGACTGGGGTGGCGAATTTTCTGGCGTTGGCGAGGCTGGGGATCTTCGCTCGGGCTTGCGCCACCGCATCCAGATCGAAGGTGACATGGGTCACCCCGACGCCCTCGCCAGCATCGGCCAGCACCCGGCCCCAGGGGTCGATGGCGATGGAATGGCCGTAGGTTTCGCGCACTCGGCCCCGGCTGGCGGAGTGGGTGCCCGACTGCGCGGCGGCCAGCACGAAGCAGCCGTTCTCTATGGCGCGGGCGCGGAGCAGCACCTCCCAATGAGCCCGCCCGGTCGGTACGGTGAAGGCCGACGGGACGGTCAGGATCGACGCTCCGGCCTCGCCCAAACAGCGATACAGCGCCGGAAAGCGCATGTCGTAGCAGATTGTCAGGCCCAGCTTGCCCCACGGCGTGTCGGCGGTAACGGCCTGTCCGCCCGGACGGTATCCTTTTGATTCCCGGTAGCTTTCCTCGCCACCCAGCTCGACATCGAACATGTGGATCTTGTCGTAGCGCGCCCGGATGCCGCCATCGGGGCCGATCAGGAACTGGCGATTGACGAAACGCCCGTCAGGGTCGCCGGATTTCAGCGCCAACGAGCCGAGCGACAGCCAGATGCCGAGCTCGGCCGTTACATCGCGCAGCCGGGCCAGCGTGGCGTCGTCATCCTCCAGCGCAAGCCGCTCGTTCTGCACGGCGCGGCTGGCGGAGACAATGTTGGTGACCTCCGGGGTCAGCACCAACGCTGCACCTTCGGATGCCGCCTGACGGATCAGTCGTTCGGTCACAGCGAGGTTCGCAACCGGGTCATCGGAGGAGTTCAGCTGAACCAGGGCGGCGCGCAGTTCCATCGGTCAGGTGGCCAGAAGCGGGTCGAGCTTGCCGGCGCGGTCCAGCGCGTAGAGGTCGTCGAAGCCACCGATGTGGTTGGCTCCTATGAAGATTTGCGGCACGCTGCGCCGACCCCCGGCGCGCTGCATCATTGCGGCGCGCTGGTCTTGGTCACGCGAGACATCGATCTCGGCAAAGGCAATATCCTTCTGGCCCAACAGCCGTTTGGCCATCTGGCAGTAGCCGCAATACGGCGTGGTGTAGATCTCGACAGACTGCATCGACCACAACTCCTCGGCGCGATCCTGGCGCGGTGCCAATTTACGGTGAATTTTCGCTGGTGTCTCTAGGCGTTGCGCAGGTAGGGCGCTTCGTCGAAGCTGACAAGGGACAACACCAGAATGTCAACGGTTGAAGCGCCGGCGTCGCGACAAACCCCGGCCACGGCGTTCATCGTAGCACCCGTGGTCAGCACATCATCGATCAGCAGCACCTTTCGCCCGGCCAATGCGCCGCCATCCCCGGTCACGCCGATGCAGCCGCGCAGGTTTTCGGCCCGCCCGGCCCGGTCGCGGCCGTCCTGGCTGCCGGTCCGCCGGGTGCGGCGCACCAGGCCGGGGGCGAAAGCGCCCATCCGGTCGGCGGTGAGGCACAACGCGCGGGCCAGCTCGGCGGACTGGTTGAAGCGCCGCTTCATCCGCCGGGTCCAATGCATCGGCACCGGGATCACCAGATCGGCCTTGGTCACCAGTTCGCGCCCGGCGCGCAGCATCCAGCCCCCCAGCATCGGCAGCATGTCGAGCCGGTCGCCGTGCTTCAGGCCCAGCACCAGACGGCGCCCGGCGCCCTCATAGGCGAAGACCGCCGCCCCCCGGTCCCAGACTGGCGGGTGGGTCTGGCAGGTATCGCAGCGGATGTCGGCATCGGAGGCGTCGTCTGCGGCGCCGAGCCCGGGAATCTCACGCCCGCAGGCAACGCAGCCGTTGCCGGAAAGGAAGGCGGTCGCGGACCAGCAGTCGGGGCAGAGGGTCTGGCCGGTAGCGGTTTCACCCCGGCAGGCCGGGCAGGCGGGTGGGAACAGGGCGTCGATCAGGCCGCTGGTGAAGGGCAACGCCAATCGTTTCGATAATGATGTGCCTGGCATTGTCGTCGCTTCGCCCTCGTCCGATCCGCTCATGAAGGTTATATGCACGGGCAGAGGTGTGAAGAATGAGTGAACGCCAGCAAGACCTGTTCGATATCGCGGCGCTCGCCGAACGGCGTGACCGGGCGTTGGGCTTGGGTTTTTCTGGCGGTGCGGATTTCATGTATCGCGAAGTCGCCGAGCTGATGGCCGAGCGTCTGGCCGAGATTAAACGTGATTTCATCAAGATCGCCCTGATCGGCACCGGGGCCGGCGTGGTCGCGGCGGCGCTTCGGCCCGATGGCGCCGGGCTGACCCAGCTTGATCCTTCGCCCGCGATGGCCGCTGCTGTGGGGGGCCAGGTACTGACCGGTGACACCCTGCCGCTGGAAGCGGGCGCCTACGATCTGATCGTATCGACCCTGCTGTTGCATCTGGCCAATGACCCGGTCGGTCAGTTGATCCAGATGCGCCATGCGCTGAAGCCGGATGGGCTGATGCTGGCGGCACTGTTCGGCGGCCAGACGGTGAACGAATTGCGATCGAGCCTGGCCGAGGCCGAGGTCGAATGCGAGGGCGGGCTGAGCCCCCGCGTCGCCCCGATGTCGGAGGTCCGCGATCTTGGCGGGCTGTTGCAGCGGGCGGGTTTCGCCCTGCCGGTGGCCGATAGCGAGCGCCTGGTTGTCACCTACGCCACCCCCCTGCACCTGATGCGCGAATTGCGGGCCATGGGCGAGACTAACATCCTAACCGCCCGGCGGCGTCAGCCGATGCGCCGGGCGACGCTGATGCGGGCCTGCGAGATATATGCTGAACATTTCGGCGCGGAGGGTGGCCGGGTGCGGGCAACCTTCGAGATTGTGTTTCTGACCGGCTGGGCACCCGGCCCGGATCAGCCGAAGGCGCTGCGCCCCGGCTCGGCAACCGCACGTTTGGCCGATGCGCTGGGCGCGCGTGAGATCAGCGCTGGCGAGAAGGCCGGGGAATAGTACCACAGACTTGCCGAAATGCCTGCGGCGGGATACCTCCCGAGGCAACAGAGGGAGACCGCGATGCTAGACCACACAGGCACCGATCGGCCCGGCATGGGCAGGCTGGCACACGCACCGGCCGATCACCCCGCCGTCGCGCCCGCGAAGGTCGGCGTCCTGCTGGTTAATCTGGGCACGCCGGGCGGCACCGACTATTGGTCGATGCGGCGCTATCTGTCCGAGTTTCTGTCCGACAAGCGGGTGATCGACTATCCGGCCTGGAAGTGGCAGCCGATCCTGCAGCTGATCATTCTGACCAAGCGTCCGTTCTCGTCAGGCGCCAACTATCGCAGCGTTTGGAACGAAGCGCTGGACGAGGGTCCGTTGCTGACCATGACACGCCAACAAACAGACAAGCTGCGCCAACGGCTGGAGGCGAAGTATGGCGCGCGGGCCGTGATCGATTTTTGCATGCGCTATGGCAACCCCTCGACCGACGCGGCGATCCGGCGGTTGCAAGCCCAGGGCTGCGAGCGGATCCTGTTCCTGCCGCTGTATCCGCAATATTCAGGGGCGGCGACGGCGACGGCGAACGATCATGCCTTCCGCACCCTGATGAAGATGAAGTGGCAGCCGGCGTTCCGCACCGCGCCCGCCTACTATGACCATCCCGCCTATATCGCCGCGCTGGCGCAATCGGTGGAGCGCGCCTATGCCGGGCTGGAGCGGCGCCCGGACCTGCTGGTGACCTCGTATCACGGCATGCCGCAGCGCTATCTGGCCGAGGGCGACCCCTACCATTGCCACTGCCAGAAGACCTCGCGTCTGCTGCGCGAGAAGCTGGGCCTCGCGCCGGACGAGATGGTGGTGACCTTTCAGTCGCTGTTCGGCCCGGAGGAATGGCTGCAACCCTATACGGTCGGGGAGGTGGCGCGGCTGGCCAGGGGCGGCAAGAAGCGGATCGCGATTATGGCCCCCGCGTTCTCGTCGGACTGCCTCGAGACCCTGGAGGAGATCAACGGGGAGATCCGCGAGAGCTTCATGAGTGCCGGGGGCGAGGAGTTCACCTATATCCCCTGCCTGAACGATGACGCCGCCCATATCGACATGATCGAGGCGATCGTCGAGTGCGAGGCGGCGGGGTGGTGGTGACGCCAGCGCAATTGCACCAACGCGACGACGCCTGACGGCGCCGCCGCTTTTCGCGCGGTGGCCCCGCCCCCGCCCCTAACCCGCGCCCCTGCCACCGCCGCGCGGCCTGACGGCCACTGGCGATGCCCGGGGTGCGCGGCTGACCAGTGGTGCCTTGATGGAGGTGGTTTGTATGAAACGTCTGAACTTTCCGCCGGTCTGGCTGGCCGGATCAATTGCCGCCGCTTGGGTTTTGGCGCGGATCTGGGCGCCGCTAGGGGATGCGCTGGTCTGGCCGGGCTGGGCGCTGATCGCCGCCGGGGTGGCACTGGCGGTTTGGGCGGCGGTTGCGTTTCGCCGAGCGCGGACGACCATTGTGCCGCATCAAAGCCCGAGCGCGCTGGTCGACACCGGACCCTACCGCTTTTCGCGCAATCCGATCTATCTGGCGGACCTGATCATTCTGGCCGGTGTCGCGCTGGTACTGGGCACTCCGCTGGCACTGATCCTGTTGGTGCCGTTCTATTACGTATTACTGTACCTGTTCATCTTGCCGGAGGAAACCGTGCTGGCCCGGGAGTTGGGTCAATCGTATCTTGATTTCTGCGCCCGGGTGCGACGCTGGCTATAGGGCCGGTCAGCCGTCTATGAACCGTCGACCAGCCGGGCTTCGAACCAATCCAGTGCGCGCTCGAGCCAGCCAGCCGGGACCGAGTGGCCGCCAGGATGCAGCATCAGATCGATCCGGCCGCCGGGGCAGTGGGTCCAGTTGCGAAACCACAGGTCTCCATCCGCCTCCATCGGCGCTGTGTCCGGCATCTGCGGGTCGCAATCGTTGGCATCGCGCAGGATGCGCAGGCTGGCGAAGGCGTCGCCCTGGGTCAGGGTGCCGCCAGCAACCGAGCGGCCCTCAAGCGGGACCACCTTGTCGGTCCAGCCATGGGTTTGAAAGAGATCGACCGGGCCTTCGCAGGCTTCGGGCAACGGATCCCAAAAGGCCCCGGCGACGGGCGCGTAGGCGCGCGCCGCCTTGGGCATATGGCAGGCCACATCCCAAACCATCGAGGCGCCGCGCGAGAAGCCGGTCATCAGCACCCGGTTTCGGTCGATGCCGCGCGCCGCTGCATCCGCCAGAACCTCGGCGATAAAGGCCAGGTCGTCACGCTCATAATCGCGGCCGTCGCGCACCGCCCAATTCTTCTGGTCGCGCTGCGGCGAGGTGCGGACCCCTTCCGGTGCGATCAGGGCATAGCCGCGGGCCGACAAAGTGGCCAGCATCGCTTTGTTCTTCATCATGCCCTCGGACGAGCCGCCCCAGCCGTGCAGGAACACGATTGCCGGGACTGGGCTGGTGACGCCCTTGGGCATGGCCAGCCGGTAGAAGCCATGCTCGGTTGAGCATTCGGCGGCCCGATCACCGCAGGCGGGTTGGGCGGCCGCTGGCAATGCAGCCAGGCAAAAGGCGAGGGTAACGAGCAAGCGGCGCATTGGCGGGCTCCAAATGAAACGGCGGCGGGTCTGGTGCAGGATAGCGCGCTGGGTTGCAGTTGAAAGGGCGGGCGTCAACAACCGGTACGACAAAGCCGCGTATCGCCTTCAGCCAAGCGGTCTTCGAACCAATCGAGCGCGCGGGTCAGCCAACCTTTCGGAACCTGGTGGCCGCCCGGATGCAGCATCAGGTCCAGACGTCCGCTGGCGCAGGCGGTCCAGTTGCGGAGCCACAGGTTGCCGGTGGCATCCATCGGCGCGCTGTCGGGTTGGCGGAGGTTACAGCCATTGGTTCGGCGCAGCACCGTCAGCCCGGCGAAGACGTCGCCCTGAACCACGGTACCGTCGCGGAACGAGCGGCCCTCGATCGGCACCACCCGGTCAGTCCAGCCATGGCTGTGGAATAGATCTATCGGGGCTTCGCAACCTTCCGGCAGCGGCTCCCAAAAGGCACCGGATATCGGCGCATAGGCGCGGGCGCTGGCAGGCGCATGGCAGGCGATGTCCCAAACCATCGAGCCGCCGCGCGAGAACCCCGCCAGCAGCACACGGTCGCGGTCGATGCCGTGGAGGGCGGCGTCATCCAGCACCTCGGCGATGAAGGCGATGTCGTCGCGGGGATGGGCGCGGTTGTCGTGGACGCCCCAGTTCTTGTTTGGGCGCGATGGTCTGGGCTGTCCCTCGGGCGCGATCAGGGCGTAGCCGCGCGCGGATAGTTCGGCCAGCATCGCGGTGTTGCCGGTAACTGAAGCAGCGGTGGAACCGCCGCCATGCAGAAAGACCAGCGCCGGGACCGTGCCGGATGCACCTTCCGGCAGCACCAGCCGGTAGAAGCCGTTGGCGGTCGGGCATTCGGCTTCGCGCACGCCACACTCTTCGGCCAGCGCAGTCAGCGGTACCAGGCAAAGGAGGGTGAGGGCGAGAATGGCGCGCATGGGTTGATATTCCTAGAGCATTTTCCAGCTAGAGCGACCAGCCTTAGCGTCGCGAAAATGCGACAAATCAACAAGATAGAGCGGGAGCCATGAATCGGAGATCATGGATCATGTTCTATCGCCCTGATCGGAAAATACAATGAACCATACGTTCGCCGCCATCCTGCTCCTGGGCCGGGACGGCGATTCTGAGTGCAGCGGCGCGAGGACCCGGCTCAGGGCCGGGGAAGTAAGATGGAGGGTGATTGCTGGTGGCGCTGCTCCGGGATGCTACCGGCCCTTCCACACCGGCGGGCGCTTTTCGGTGAAGGCGCGGGCGCCTTCGAAGTTGTCGTCGGAGCCGTAGAGGATATCGATGGTTTTGAATTGGCGTTTGGTCACGCGGTTCAGCGCGTCCTGGAATTTCATGTCTTCGGCCTCGCGCACCACCTCCTTGATCGCGGCGAAGACCAGCGGCGGGCCGGATTCGAGCAGGCGGGCCAGCTCCCACGCCTTGCCGAGCAGCTCGCCCGGTTTGCAGATTTCCTTGACCAGCCCCCAACGATAGGCCTCGTCGGCGTCGAACCAGCGGCCGGTCAGCAGCAGGTCCATGGCGACGTGGTAGGGAATGCGCCTCGGCAGTTTTAGCGAGGCGGCGTCGGCGATGGTGCCCGAGCGGATCTCGGGCAGGGCGAAGGTGGCGGTCTCGGAGGCAAGGATCAGATCACAGGAGATCGCGAGCTCCAGCCCGCCGCCGCAGCAAATGCCGTTGACGGCGCAAATGATAGGTTTGTTGAGGTGGGGCAGCTCCTGAATGCCGCCAAAACCGCCGACGCCGTAGTCGCCATCGACCGCATCGCCGCCCGCCGCCGCCTTCAGGTCCCAGCCGGGGCAGAAGAATTTGCTCCCCTCGGCGCGCAGGATGGCGACGCGGAGGTCCGGGTCGTCGCGGAAATCGCGGAAGGTCTGGCCCATGATCCGGCTGGTGACCAGATCGATGGCGTTGGCCTTCGGCCGGTCAAGGGTGACCTCGAGGATGCCGCCCTCGCGGCGCGTCTTGATTGGGGTGTCGGTCATGGCGGGCTCCTTCCGGATGGGCATGCTCTGGTGCTGATCGGGGTCAATCGGCGGCGAAGGGGTCGTCTTCGGGGTCGGTGTTTGGCAGATATTCGGCCCAGAGGGCTGCGTCGCGGGCGGCATCCGGGCCCAGTTCACGGGCAATCACCGCCAGCGCCATATCGATGCCGGCAGAGACGCCGGAGGCGGTGATGAAGCGCCCATCCTCGACCCATCGCGCCCGGCGTTGCCAGTGGGTGGCGGGGCCCAATGATGCGACCCAATCGAAGGCACGCTTGTTGGTGGTGGCGCGAAGGCCGTCCAGCAGCCCGGCGCGGGCCAGCAGCGCCGAGCCGGTACAGACACTGGTGACAATCTTGGCATCCGCTGCCGCTTGGCCGAGCCAGCCGAGTAGCGCCTGATTTTCGATCTCATGGCGGACCCCGGCACCGCCAGGTACCAGAAGAATGTCGAATTTAGTGGCGCTGCCGGTCAGCGTATCGACGGCGGCACGGGGGCCTTGGGTGCTGGCGACCGGTTCGGAGACCTCGGCGACGATGCGGATGTCGAAGGTTTTCGGATGCATGCCGAACATCTCGAGCGGTCCGAACAGGTCGAGCAGCTCGAACTTGGGGAACACCAGTGCGCCGATGGTCAGCATGTCGTCATTCCCTTTCCCGAATCCGAATCAATGCATCCGCCGCCACCGCCCCGTGAGGTGTGACGATCAGTGGGTTGATGTCCAACTCCTCCAGCCGGTCGTCCACCTCGGCGACATAAGCCTGCAGGGCCATGCAGGCGGAGACAACCGCGCTGAGATCGCCATGCGCCCGGCCACGATAGCCGGTCAGCAGTTCTGCCGTCTTCAGCCCGGCCAGGGCGGTTCGGATGTCGGCCTCGGTGGCCGGGATCATCAGGGTGATCGTATCGGCCAGCAGCTCGGTCAGGATGCCGCCGGCGCCGATGGTCAGGGTGTAGCCATAGGCCGGGTCGCGGACCACGCCCAGAATCAGTTCGGCCACCGCGCCCTCGACCATGCGCTCGACCAGCCAGCCGCTTGCGTAGTCCATGTCGCGGGCGGCGGCGGTGACCGCCTCGGCCGAGCGGAGGTTCAGGCGCACCGCCCCGGCCTCGGTCTTGTGGGCGATGCCGCGGCCCTTGAGCACGACAAGGAAACCGATGCCGGTCGCGATGGCGGCGGCTTCCTCGGGGGTGGCGGCGATGGCGCCGTCCGGGACCGGCACGCCGTGACGGGCTAGTGCGGCTTTGGCGGCCGCCTCGTCCAGCATCTGGGCCGGGGCGGCGCTGTCAGTTCCCAGTAGAACCGGGGTGGGCTCGGGCATTGCCCAACCCTCGGTGATTGCAGCCGCAGCCGCGGCGGCGGCCAGCACTTCGTCGAGGCCAAGCATCGGCGCCAGGCCAAGCGCCATGATCTGGTCCGCGCGGACCTCAGGCATGTTCTCCGGCATCGAGGCGACCACGGCAATCCGGCCTCCGGTGGCCTTCTGGGTGGCGGCAATGGCCCGCACGGCGCTATCCCAGCTGGCGTCCGAGCAACGATCGAGGCGGGGGAAATCCAGCACCAGGACGGCGAGATCGAAGCCGCAGCCAACCATGGCGGTGAAGGTCGCGGTCATCGCTGGCTCGTTGTCCCAGATGAAGGTGTGGTAGTCGAGCGGGTTGGCGACGGTGACGATTTCGCCGAGGGTTGCCTTGACGGCGCGAGTTTCGGTTGTGGTCAGGGGGCGGAAAACGACGCCGCGTCCAACGGCGGTATCGGCGATCAGGCTGGCCTCGCCGCCGGAGCAGGACATCGAGCAGAGGTTGCGCCCGGGCAACGGGCCATGGACGTGCAGCAGCTTCAGGGTCTCGAGAAACTCCGGGATCGAGCGCAGCGTTGGCATGTTGAGCCGGGTCAGGAAGGCGCGCGAGGCGGCGTCGGAGCCGGCCAGCGACGCGGTGTGGCTGACCGCCCCGGCCCGCGCCTGATCGGAGCGGCCAACCTTCAGCGCCACGATGGGTTTGCGCATCGCCCGCGCCTTGGCGGCCAGTTCCTCGAAGGCGCGGACATCGCCGATGCCCTCGATATGCAGGCCGATGGCGGTGACGCGCGGGTCGTCCAGAACCGCCATCGCCATTTCGGCCAGCCCGGTCTGGGCCTGGTTGCCGGCAGCGACGCAATAGGCGACAGGCAGGCCGCGCGCCTGCATGGTCATGTTGATCAGGACATTCGACGACTGGGTTAGGATGGCGACCCCGCTGTCAACCCGGCGGCCGCCATGCTGGTCGGGCCACAGCAGCGCGCCGTCGAGGTAGTTGATCAGCCCATAGCAGTTCGGGCCGAGGATCGGCATGTCGCCCGCCGCCGCCAGCAGGCGGGCCTGCAGGTCGGCACCGCCGCCGATCTCGCCCTCGGATTCTTTGAAGCCGGAGGCGAAGCAAACCGCCCCGCCGGCACCGCGCGCGGCCAGCCGTTCGACGACATCGATGGTCAGGTTGCGGTTGACTCCGATGAAGCTGGCGTCGGGGGCACGCGGCAACGCCTCGACGGTGCGAAAGCACGGCAGCCCGTGCATTTCGGTGCGGGTCGGGTGGACCGGCCAGATCGCGCCGTCAAAACCCATCTTCTGGCACTGCTCGACCACCGCAGGCCCCCAGGCGCCGCCGCCGAAAACGGCGATGGAGCGGGGGCGGAACAGGCGGGAGAGGTTGCGGGTCATGGAGTGCGATCCTCGAAGGTCAACTCGATACCGTCCGCGATGACCTCGAGGCGCCCCCAACTCTCAAGATAAATGTCGAAATGACGCGTTCGAAAGATGCGACCTCCTCTGGGCAGGAAAATCTCATCGGCCATCTGGTTGGCCCATTCGAGCCATTCGGTGCCAGTCTGTTCCAAAAGCTTCCCGCTGCCGCCAAAGCCTAGCGCCATGTGATATTCATCGGTGAAACGATGAGCTACGGCGATCTTGAATTCGACTGTCGCAATTTCGTCACGTGATCCGATGCGAAGACGAAGTGTCGCGCCGTCGAATGACAACGTGTTGTCCGTACCGCCGTTGTCAAACTTGCGGTCGAGTTCGTGGAGAATGGTCGTCGCCATCACGCCCCCAGCGGCCGCAACAACTCGCGCCCGATGATGTGGCGCTGGATTTCGCTGGTCCCGTCCCAGATCCGTTCGACCCTGGCGTCGCGCCAGAAGCGGGCCAGCGGCAGGTCGTCCATCAGGCCCATGCCGCCGTGAATCTGGATCGCGGCGTCGGTGACGCGGGCCAGCATTTCGGAGGCGTAGAGCTTGGCCGACGCGATCTCGCGGTTGGCGGGCAGGCCGTGGTCGAGCCGCCAGGCGCTGGCCAGCGTCAGCAGGTCGGCGGCATCGATCTCGGTGATCATGTCGGCGATCTGGAAGCTGATGCCCTGGAACTTGCCGATAGCCTGGCCGAACTGCTTGCGCTCAGCGGCGTAGTTCAGGGCGTAGTCGAACACCCGGCGGGCCCGGCCGACCGCCATGGTGGCGACGGTGATCCGGGTGGCGTACAACCACTCGTTCATCACCGCGAAGCCGCCATCGACCTGTCCCAGCACCTGCGCGCCCGGCAAGCGGCAGTCGTCGAAGTCGAGGATCATGTTCTTGTAGCCGCGATGGCTGACCGAGTTGTAGCCGGGGCGGATGGTGAAGCCCGGCGTGCCGCGATCGACCAGAAAGGCGGTAATCCGCTTTTTCGGGCCGTCCTTGGTTTGGTCCTCGCCGGTGGCGACGAAGACGATGATGAAATCGGCGTGCTCGGCGCCGGAGATGAAATGCTTGGTGCCGTTGACCACCCAGTCGCCGCCATCGCGCTTGGCGAAACATTTCATGCCGCGCACGTCACTGCCTGCGTCGGGTTCGGTCATCGCCAGGGCATCCATCCGCTCGCCGCGCACGGCGGGCAGCAGGTAGCGCTCACGCTGGTCACCCTCGCAAGCCATCAGGATGTTCTGGGGCCGGCCGAAGAAGTGGTTCAGCGCCATGCAACCGCGGCCAAGCTCGCGTTCGACCAGGGCGAATTCGAGGTGGCTGAGCCCGGCGCCGCCGACCTCCTCGGGGAAATTGCAGGCGTAGAAGCCGAGGTCGATGGTTTTTTGCTTGATCGACGCGGCGATCTGCGGATCGACCTCGCCGGTCTTCTCGACCTTGTCCTCATGGGGATAGATCTCGTTCTCGACAAAGCTGCGCACCGTGTCGACGATCATCTGCTGTTCCTCGGTCAGGCCGAAATGCATGAAACCCTCCTCAGATTTTCGGGTCGGGATTGAAGGTATGGCCGTCCACGGCGATGACCTGGCCGGAGACGAAGCGGGCCTCGGGTGAGGCGAGAAACACCGCCATATTGGCAATGTCCTCGCCGGTCACCCAGGTCTGCATCGAGGTGCCGGAGGCGTAGCCGTCGTAGATCTGCTGGCGGGTGATGCCCTTGGCTGTAGCTTCACGGTCCATCACCGCCTCCATCCGTGGTCCCTCGACAGCACCCGGACACAGCGCGTTGGCGCGGATGCCGTGCGGGCCAAGTTCCATCGCCAGCGTCTTCATCAGCCCGATCACCGCCCATTTTGCCGCTGCATAGGGCGCCCGGTGGGGATAGCCGAAGAACCCGGCGGTCGAGGAGGTCAGCATCATTGCCCCGGCCCGCTGCCGCTTCATCATCGGCGCCGCGTATTTTGCCGACAGGAACGCGCCCTCGAGGTTGACCGAGACACAACTGCGCCAGTCCGCGAGCAGAATATCCTCGATCAGCGCGGTCGGACCAGCGATCCCGGCATTGGCACAGAGGGTGTCTAGGCCGCCCCAAGCCGCCTCGATATCGCCGAACAGCGCCGCCATGGCAGGCTCGTCAACCACATTGAGGCAGGTTTTGCGCCAATCGTCCGGGCAGGCCGCCAGTGCGTCGGCATCGATGTCGGTTACCCAGACATGGGCTCCGGCGGCGGCAAAGGCTTCGGCCATGGCACGGCCGATGCCGCCACCGCCGGCGGTGATCAGGACGCGGGTGTCGGGGGTCAGTGGCATCGATCTACCTCTTCTGCCCAACGGCTCGGCCCACGCCCTCGGGCACGACCAATGTTGCATGGGTGGCGGCAACTTCGGCCAGTTTTGCGGCCACTGCTGGCGCGGGTTCGCAGGCGGAACGGGTATTCAGGTCAACATGGATCAGCAGGTATTCGCCGGTGGCCAGCAGGCGGCCGTCGGCGTGGTGGAAGCTGTGGAACAAATGCATCTTCTTGCCAGCCCCGCCCAGAACCTGGGTCTCGACATAGACCGGCTCCAGCGCCGCGACCTCGTCGATAAAGCGGATGTGGCCCTCGGCGGTGAAATAGCTGAGGCCGTTGGCGATGTAATCCGAATCCGCCCCGATCACCCGCATCAGCGCGTCGGTCGCATCCGAGAAGACCTGACCGTAGCGGGCTTCGTTCATGTGGTTGTTGTAGTCGGTCCAGTCTGGCGGCACCTGCCGGTCGACGGTGCGGATCGGCCCACTCAGGTCCGCCGCCGCTGGCTTTACAGCGCCCTGCTCGAACAGCTTGCGCTCATATGCCGCCAGGGTCTGACCGGCACCCCAGTCGTTGACCTTCAGCACCTGCATGATGCCGATCAGGTTTTCGTCGCGGATGCGCTCGAGCTCGCGGATCGAGTGCATGCCGGACTGGGCGTCGGACTGATCCGAGATCATGTCGACCAGCTCGTCGGTCAGCTCCGGCACGTTCATCAGCTTGGTCCAGGGCCAGGCGAGGCAGGGGCCGAACTGGGCGATGAAATGGCGCATGCCGGCTTCGCCGCCAGCCAGACGGTAGGTCTCGAACAACCCCATCTGCGCCCAGCGCAGGCCGAAGCCGTAGCGGATGGCGTCGTCGATGTCCTGGGTGGTGCCGATGCCGTCCTTGATCAGCCACAACCCCTCGCGCCAGACCGCCTCGAGGAAGCGGTCGGCGATGAATGCCTCGATCTCCTTGCGGACC
>Ga0307379_10002796_pt1 | contig 25573 bp, 20 predicted proteins | sample UN2MG_FD_202237 | JGI IMG/M metagenome (GOLD analysis project Ga0307379, IMG submission 202237) | Soil microbial communities from Risofladan, Vaasa, Finland - UN-2 | ecosystem: Environmental > Terrestrial > Soil > Coastal area > Acid sulfate soil | place: Finland: Risofladan, Vaasa | collected...
TTTTCTTGAATGCACGTTTGTAAATATCTACGACAGTGACTGAGGCCAGGGCATTCAATTCAGCAGAAGAGGAGGACATTGAAGCCGAGAGAATAGAGGCGAGAATCAGCCCGACCAGTCCCGCCGGTAAGAAGTTTATAACAAAACTTAAAAAGATATAGTTGATATCGTTGGTGTCGGCATTCGGATTGGCTTTTTTAATGAGTGCAGTGGCTTCTTCTCTGATCTTTGACTCCGATGCTCGCGATTTCTGCAGCATTTGGATGGCTTGATCTGAATCTGAATCCGCACGGCTCTCGATAGCAGTCAGCATATCCCGAATATGAGTTTGTTTCTCTTTATGGACGCGCTCATGTTTGGTTTCAAGTTCCTGATAAGCTTGGGAATAGGAGCTGTTTTTGATATTAGCGGTTTCGACTGAGTTGAAAAAAATTGGTGGTGTCACGAACTGGAAAAAGACAAAAATCATAGCTCCTGTGAAAAGAATGGAGAACTGCATAGGAAGCTTGAAAACCCCATTCGCAAGTAGGCCGAAACGACTTTGTGCTATCGAACGTCCGGAGAGATAACGCTGCACTTGCGATTGGTCCGTTCCGAAGTACGAAAGGGCCAGGAATGTTCCTCCGATCAGGCCGGACCAGATGTTGTAACGGTCTTTCCAGTCAAAAGCGGAGGTTATGACGTTTAATTTCCCCGTTTTGCCCGCCACATGGACAGCATCCAGAAAGGAAATGTCGGGCGGCAGTAAGCGAAAAATCATGAAAAACGCCGCTCCCATCCCCACGGTTATTATACCCATCTGCAAAAGATGAGTTTTATAGACGGCGTCGGTTCCGCCGGTGGCGGTGTACAAGATGACTAGGCCCCCGATCATGAAAATCGTGAGACGAATATCCCACCCGAGAAGCACTGAAATGATCAAGGACGGGGCAAGGATGGTGAATCCGCAAGCTAATCCCCGTTGTATGAGAAAGAGAATGCTCCCTAACGTGCGGTTTTTCAAATCAAAACGCTTCTCCAAAAACTCATAGGCCGTGAAAACTTTTAGTCTATGGAAATGGGGGACAGCTATAATGGAGATGATGACCATGGCGATCGGGAGGCCTAAATAGATCTGCACAAAACGCATTCCGTCCACATAGGCCTGTCCCGGTCCGGAAAGAAAAGTAATGGCACTGGCCTGTGTTGCCATGATAGAAAGCGTGATTGTGTACCAGGGGGTCGATCTGTTCGCCAGAATGTAACTGTTGATGTCTTTTTTCCCCCGGGTCTTCCAGATGCCATAGACCGCGACAAATACGAGAAAAGAAATCATCAATATCCAGTCAAAGTTGCTCATGGTTTATGATTTTATCGGTCTTAAGGCCGAAAATTTATGGCGTTTTCTGCTTAGCTCTTAATATTTCCTCATAAAAGGCTTCGTATTGAGGAATGATTTGATCTGCATTGAAAGACTGGGTGGCTCGTTTCCTTGCTTGCTGCTTAAATAACTCATGTTTTTCTGGGCTGCTCAAAAGTTCGATGGATTTTTCCGCCATTTTTTTTATTTCACCCACAGGATAAAGATACCCTGTTTTGCCGTGTGTGATGACTTCTGGTAAACCTCCGGTTTCGGTAGCTATCACCGGAACACTGCAGTTCATGGCTTCGAGCGCCGTCAACCCAAAGCTCTCTTGTTCGCTGGGCAAAAGAAAGAGATCGGCACAAAAGAACAAAGGTTCTAAATGATCCTGTTCTCCCAGAAAATACACATCCGCACTGAGTTTCAAATCTTTGATCAATTGCTGGATGAAAGGTCGCTCCGGTCCATCACCGATCAATATGAGTTTTGCCGGGATTCTGGCATGAACCTCCGCGAAAATACGGACAACGTCTCCAACTCTTTTTACCGGACGGAAATTGGAGGCGTGCATAAGGATCTTTTCTCCATGCGGCGCATAAGATTCTCGATCACACTGGTTGCGACGTTGTGCCGGTCGAACGGGGTCGATAAAATTGTGGATTACCCGTATCTCACGCTGAATGTCGAATTCTCGGATGGTCTGTTGTTTCAAATAGTCGGAAACCGCAGTGACACCGTCGGATTTTTCGATAGTGAATTTTATGACCCGGCGAAATGATTGATCGGACCCGACCAGTGTTATATCCGTTCCGTGCAGTGTGGTGATGATTTTTATCAACTGCGAATTCAAAATCTGCTTCGCCAAATAGGCACTGGCTGCGTGGGGAACAGCATAATGGGCATGGATAAGCTCGAGATCATAGGCCTCAACCAGTTCCACTAATTTTGTTGCCAGTCCAAGAGCATACGGCGGATATTTAAACAGCGGATAGCTCGCAATTCCCACCTCATGGATAAAGATATTCTGATGAAAAGAGCGCAAGCGAAAGGGGGTAGCATAGCTCACGATGTGGATTTCGTGCCCTTTTTTGGCAAGGCCGATCGCTAATTCCGAAGCCACGACACCGCTGCCGCCGTGTGTCGGGTAACATACTATTCCAACTTTCATGGTAAATGCTTAACCTGAAATATTTATAAAACCGTGGATTCTCAGGGAATCGTCTCCAGATATTCCTTATCGAAAAAATCAACAGGATCATTAATTTTCATTGCTTCCCGAACCAGAAAAGGCTCGCCGTATTTCACGCCGATATATGTGCCGTATTGTTTGTCTCGAGTTTCGATTCTGTCCAGGAATTCAGGTCTGCTGAGCAGAGTTTCATCATCTCCGAATTCTGCCTTATCCTGATGGTGAAGTTGCGATTTGTAGGAGAGAATAGCTTTCATCTTTTGTGCGTGAAAATCAGAGATGTCAACGATAAAAGATGGTTTGAACTCGAAGCGTGTCTGGTAGTAAATGACTTTGTATGGCCTATAGGGTTCCTGATCCGTTTTCAGTTTTTTTAGCCCGGAGAGGTAGGCAGCTTCACGAACGAGATGAGACGCTTTTTCGTGGTCCGGATGGCGGGAGACCCAATAGGGAGTGAAAACGATTCTGGGTTTATAAGTGCGAATCTCCTTTATAATTTTTATCTTATTCTCCCATGTGACTTCAATCCGGCCGTCTGGGATATCCAGCATCTTGTGAGAAGCTAGGCCCATAATTTTAGCGGATTGTGCAAACTCTTGAGCGCGGATTTCGGCACTGCCCCGAGTCGCCATCTCTCCCCGGGTTAGCGTAATGACCCCGGTTTTATGCCCTGAGGCTCCCAATTTTATGATCGTGCCACTGCAGGCCAACTCCACATCGTCTGCGTGAGCTCCGAAAGCTAAAGCATCGAGTTTCATTTCAATCTCCAGTTTGGGTATTTACATCTTTTACAATTTAAAAAGCTGATGATCATGATGTTTTATATCAACAGCTTGGTAAAGCCTTTCCATTAGTGTAAAACCGTATTTAATGAGAAATGGTGTGATGTTGAATAACCTTTCCTGTAAGCGCTGATTTGGGTAAAGACTACTTTTCGCTAAGTGGATTCGCTGCGTTATGATGGTGTTCTGTTTTTTTGAAGCCTTGAGAATTTTCTTTTCCAGAAGGCTAATTTGGTGATGGATTTTCCCAATGGTAAGATCGACTGATTTTTCCAGCGTAGGTTCAAAAGCCAATGTTTCCTGCTTGATGTCTGTCAAATCTTTATCAAGATGAGATGCTGTGGTCTGAAAAGCTTTATCAAGGGATTTAGGGATTTTTTCTTTAGCGATTTCATTGATTTTGACATCCGCGTTCTGCCATATATCCTGAACTTTCAGGCTGTAAGTTTTTAAAACTTTGTCCACCTTTTTTTCGATAAGCGTGAGACTTTTCCTCGGATAGATAATCGGCATTGGTAAATTAAATTTTTCGTAAACCTCTTTCATCTGGGCAAAGTAGGCTACTTCACTCAGCCCCCCCACATAGGCGACGGTCGGCAAAAGTGTGTCCTGATACAGGGGACGCAGCAGGACATTAGGGCTGAATTTATGAGGTTGCTTCTCCAAAAGTTGGAGGAGTTCATCTTTCTTAAACGCTTGTGGCCTACCTTTTATGCTGTAATCGCCATTCCTGAATTGGATGCTGTTCCTTTCGTCCTCCGCAAGAAATAAATTCAAAATCCCCTCATGTAGTTGAATTTGTGTGCTGTAGTTTTTTTGTGTCAATTTTCGTGAAGTTTCCAGGGCGCACTGTGTTGAGGGTGAGTTTTGGGCGATCTCGGCATAAAAAACATCTTTACCCAGGTCCTTTAAGTCAGGATGCGCGGCATCAATGAATATAAGACCATAGGACTTGAACAATCGTGTCATCCACTGGGCAAAAGCTTCAACAAACGACCGGCCGGCCTGATAGGCTGTACCTAATTGCGACAGAATTTCCGGTTTGAATTCGGAATCATGGGTTAAATCTTTAAGTTGTTGAATACAATTCGAAATTTCCGCTGAGAGTACGACTTTCGAAACCGGTGTTTTGAGGCTGGCTGAATGCCCCTGGTATTTAATGTCATCGATCCGGTTTTCTTTGTCTAGAAGGGTAATGTGATTTATCTCTGCAAAGTCGTGATCATTCGATGCCAGCCAAAAGACCGGCACAAAGCACCCCAGGCTTGTTTGGTTGAGGGATTCGGTGAGCTTGATCGCTGTCAGCGCTTTGAAGATGGTGTAGAGGGGACCTGAAAATAATCCGACCTGCTGCCCGGTTACGACTGCGCAGGCCTTATCTTGAATGAACTTTTTGATATTCCCGACCGTTTGAGCCCCGCATCCGTAACTTAGATTTTGCTCTTTTAATATGGCGGCCAATTGTTCCCGCGGAAGGTCGCGTGATCTGACTTTCTCGGTTTGCAGGGAGTATGCGGCGTGATCGCGAAAATTACCCGAAAAAAACTCACTGACCTTGTCGTACTCATAAAAATAATCATACACGAGGGATGATATGTTGGGCAGCTTATATGTCGGTATCACCATCGGGGACTATTAAAATACAATTGATATCGGGAACATAGCCTGAATCTCTGTTATCCTCTAATCAAAAGCTTTGGTAAAAAGATAGAAAAGCACTATGAGCAGGGCCAGATTCAGTAAGACCACCGTGTACAGCCGGTTCCATGACGATAAGATGGGCGGCTTTTCCTGATCTATTTCCTTGTTCTCAATTCGTTCATTTTCCATGGGCATCTCCAGAAGAAATCATGTTGGCGAAAAGGCGGTACGCACCCGGAACACCCGCCGGCAGCTGCCGGAACCATGAATATCCTGTATAGATAAAAACGCCTTTCCCAAAGCGAGTATACAACAAACCTCCTTTTTTATCCGACTCATGGGTGTCAGAGGATGTAAGAATTGGTTCATATCTTTCGTCCCATACCGTAGCAAAGTATAAACCTCTTTCTTGAACCCAGCCATCAAAATCTTTTTGCGTGATTTTGTTGGGAAAATTTAAGAGAGGATGTTGTGGGTTGAGGAATGCGACCGGAGCGGTTTCTTCACTCACCCGATCCCTTCCGATGGTAAAAGGATAAGGACCAATGTTTGTAGTCTGTAATCCGCGAAACACATTGTATTGGACGATGAAAGTCCCGCCGTCCTTGACGTACTGAAGAAGACGTGGAGAGGTATTTTTAAGACGTTCCCTGGTGTTGTAGGCTCTTATTCCAGCTATGATGGCATCGAATTGGCTAAGATCCGCTCTTTCGAGCATATCATCATCAAGCAGTGTCACCTCGTAGCCGAGATTAAGCAAACTATCCGCGACTTCGTCACCGGAGCCCATGATGTAACCGAGTTTAGTTCCCGCATGCTTAATATCCATTTTGATGGCCTTTACGCGGCTTGCGGGGAAATACACCTGCCTTTTGATGTGGGGGTAGGAAATTTCCAGTATATCACGGTCAAGCTTTTCCCCGTTGATCTCTGCTACGGCAGTCAAGATGGCTTCATCTGAATTATTAGGCGGGGTGACTTTAAACGTGACTTTCGTTTCTTCATATTTGTTGGCCAAGACAAATGGAATGCTTTCCGGGGTGACACGCCACTGTGGAGGCCCTGTGAGGTGGATAGTGCCTGCGGCATTCGGAGAGTGGCTTTTTAATTTTACCCGAAGTTCCTGGGAATCATCCTTGGTGAAAATTTTGACTTTGTCTTCTATCTGAACTGTTATCCTAGGCCTGATTTCAAAAGGCCTGTATTGTTCACCAGCAACCCTATCCGTCCATCGATAAAGCAGGGGAACAGAGTACTCTAAAAGGCTGTTATCAGTGCTTAATTTGATATTCACACTGATCGAAGGCGGATTTTCATCCAATCCGATAAGGTTTTGTTCCCGGATGGAAAACATTGCTTTTTTTGGGAGGGATTTTAGCCAGTAGGGTTGTGAAATCGGAAAATCCTTGGGAACTCGGATGGTTTTCTCAAAAGTTTGGGGGTCGTTGTTTTTGAGAAGGATGTCTAAGTCAGAATCAGAAGCAAGTTCATAAAAATCTATTTCTTGAATTCTGAATGGGTATTCCGACCGATTGACAATTGTGGTTTGTATCTTAATTTCATCGCCGGGAGCGGCAGAAAAATCAGGAGAAATCGCCTCAATCCAGAGTCCGGCACAAGACTGGATAACCTGCAGCAGCTCTCTTTTTTTGATCTTGACCCAATACGTCTCATCTAACTCGGTCAATTTAGTATAGACAGCCAGCAGGCTTGGGAGGGATTTTGACGGGTGTTGAGGATCAAAAGTGTCTATAATCTTAGCCAGCATGCGTCCAACCTTTTGGCCACCGGGGACTCGCTGCCAGGATGTATCGATTCCGTCGAAGAGGTCTGTGGTCGCGGGGGTGCCCTCTATGAGCTGGTAGTAGTCGTAGCTGGCTCCCCGTCGACCGGATGAACCGAATCCCTGGCTTTTGTGCATGGATCGGCTTTCCGCACCGATTTCCGAGTATGATTTGCCAAGCAGAGGATTGTACTCGCCAGTGTTAATCGTTAAGGCATTGGCCATTTCTTGCTGACCGCGCCGCCATCTGTTCCAGAATAATCTTTGGGCCTGCCAGGCCTGCACATGATGCAATTGTTCCGGAAATTTATTAGAATCTGCGGCCGCACGAAAAGCTTCCTTGGTCAGCTTGCCGGAGGCCGCGTGGTGGCCATGGCCCCTGTATCCCTCGCCAAGAGAACGGGCGATGATCACATCCGGACGGAAGATTCGAATGACCCAGACTATGTCGGCCAGGATGGCTTCTTTTCCCCAAAAAGATAAGGTTTCCTCAGGTGCTTTGGAGTAACCGAAATCGATAGCGCGCGTAAAAAATTGTTCGGCGCTGTCGTTGCGGCGGGCGGCCATGAGCTCTTGGGTTCGGATGATCCCGATTTCAGCTCCTTTTTCGGGGCCGATCAGGTTTTGGCCCCCGTCACCGCGCGTAAGGGACAAGTACGCTGTGCGGTATTTTCGGCCTATTGAAAAATAGGCCAAGGCCGACGTGTTTTCATCATCCGGATGAGCTTCGATGTAAAGAACACTGCCGAGAATATTGAGTTTGTGAAGAGCAATCTGCAACTCCGCAGCATTGAGGAGTTCAATCTGTGAGGGAGGCGCATTCAAGTTAAGAAATAACGCACAGGCAAAGAGGATAGCAATATACTTTTTCAATTTTCCTTCCATTTCAGGCTAGATAGAATTAGGGTGCTTGATTGAATATTATTGAATGTCTAATCCTAACTAATGAGAACGATATTTGATCTTATTAAAAGCAAACAGATACAGTAACTAAAGCTCGTAAAAGAATCTTGAACTCAGATTTTGCTTATTCTTTGGGCAGCTCGATTTTAAACGGCACCATCAACTTTTCCCAGTGGAGGAAAGCGGTTGCAGACGTTCCTGCCAGATTGTCAAATCCGAACATCATCCACTCTTGGTGGGGAGCCTCTACAGGAATTACGGTTACCCGGAGGGCATCTTCTTCCTGGTTATAGGAGAAGCTTCCCCAGGCGGAGTTGTTCTTGTTGAAGATGATGATCCAATCTTTTTCTGAAGGGATCATATGGATGCCGTATTTACCCGCCGGCAGTTTATTCCCCTCAATAAGGACGTCTTTGCTGAATTCTATGGTTGTGTTTTCGTTGGCGCCCGTTCTCCATGGAAAAGGCTTATCGTTGGAGTATTTATTTCCGGGTGCCAGGCCATAAGGCACGAGTTCTCCCCAAATTTTTCTGCCTTTAACCCCAGGCCTGCTGTATTCGATGGTGATATCGGTGTCAATTCCCAGTCGTTGCATGACACTGGCTTTCAGGCTTGGTCGGACTTTATTTCTTTGGGCGAGAGTAGTTGAGGGCAGAATCAGGAGAAAAGATAAGATCAGGAAAATACTGATTATGCTTAGGCGTTTCATGTTTCCCTCCTTTTTAATGCCAAAGCTGATTTAAAAGGTTATTCAGAAACAATTTCGTTTTTACCATAGTTTACTTAGAATGTCTATTATTTCTAAAACTGACAGAGATAGTTGACAGCTTCCTGATTCCTTGATATTCTTTCTAAAACTATATTAAAGGGACAGCAGTGGGAAATAGATGCCTCGAATGTCAGTTTGAGAATCCGGAGGATACCCTTTTCTGCGGGAAATGCGGGACCAAGTTTCAATTGCCAGAAGATGCCGCCTTAGCTCACACCAAGACCCTCCAAACACCGGTCAAGGATTTAATCAAAGGGACAACTTTTGCAGGAAGATACCAGATCATCGAAGAACTTGGTAGAGGAGGTATGGGAGTTGTCTACAAAGCTCAGGATACAAAGCTTAAGCGGACTGTTGCCTTGAAATTTCTTCCTCAAGAATTAACACACATCTCGGAGGTAAAAGATCGATTCATGCGCGAGGCGCAGGCTGCTGCTGCCCTGGATCATCCCCATATATGTACTGTTTATGAATTTGATGAGACTGAGGAAAAAACCTTTATCTCTATGGCTTATATAGAAGGGGAGAGCTTAAAGAAGAAGATTGAATCTGGTCCTTTTGAGATATATGAAGCCCTGAGGATTGCCATCCAAGCAGCCGAGGGTTTGCAGGAGGCTCATAAGAAAGGAGTAGTGCACAGGGACATCAAGAGTGCCAACATCATGGTGACCGAGAAAGACCAGGCGAAGATAATGGATTTTGGTCTGGCCAGGGTAACAGGAACGACTCTGGTAACAAAGGAAGGGATGACAATGGGGACGATTGCCTACATGTCTCCCCAACAGGCACGCGGTGAAGAGGTTGATCAGCGCACAGATATCTGGTCATTAGGTGTGGTTCTTTATGAAATGTTCAGCGGTCAATTGCCTTTCAAGGGAGAGCATGATCAGGCTGTTATATATTCCATTTTGAATGAGCAGCCAAAGCCTATCACGGATTTGCGCTCAGAGATTCCGGTGTCTATAGAGCAGGTTGTGGCCAAGGCTCTTGAGAAGAATCCGGATGAGCGCTACCAGAACATAGATGAACTGTTAGATGATCTAAGATCCATATCAGAGGGTATAGAGCCAGAAGGGATTAGGGTACGACTGTGGAAAGCAAAGCTGCTTAGAAGGAAGAGAGCAGTTATTTATGCAGGCCTAGCAGGTTTTCTGATCATAATGACTGTAATAGCGCTAAGTCTTTTTACAGGACGTGCTGAAGCAATAGATGCGATTGCGGTCCTGCCGTTTGAGAACCTCACGGGTGACCCGGAGCAGGAGTATTTCGTCGATGCAGTTACCGATGAGCTGATCGGGCAGCTGGCTCAGATTGGAGCTTTGCGGGTGATTTCCCGCAGGTCGGTTATGCAGTACAAAGGTGTGGAGAAGCCCTTATCGGAGATTGCGCAGGAGTTAAACGTGGATGCGGTCGTGGAGGGGACGGTGCATCGGGTTGGCGACAGCGTGCGCATTCGGGTGCAGTTGATCGATGCGCTCCCCGAGGAACGGAACCTTTGGTCCCAGACGTACGACCGGGCCATGACCGATGTGCTGGTGATGTACAGCGAAATGGCACGCGCCATTGCCGATAAAACTCGAGTCAAGCTGACCCCGCAGGAAGAGGCGAACCTTGCCACTACCCGCCAGGTTAATCCCGAGGCCTACGAAGCCTATATCAAGGGCCGGTTTCACTGGTACAAACTTACTCAACAGGACCTCGAGATCGCGCTTCAGTACTTTGAGTTAGCCCAAGAGAAAGATCCGAACTATGCCCTGGCCTACGCGGGTATCGCCAATGTCTGGATCGGACGCCAGCAACAGGGATTAGTGCCCTACAGTGAAGCAGCGCCAAAAGCAAAGGCAGCCGCTTTGAAAGCCCTGGAGTTGGATAATACGCTCGCGGAAGTTCATCACCTGTTGGCGGGTATAAGAGCTTGGGTGGAATGGCACTGGGAGGATGCGGAGACAGCATACCGTCGGGCTATCGAACTCAATCCCAATTATCCGGATCCACGTGCCTGGTACTCACATTTCTTGTTCATCATGAGACGTCCGGAGGAAGCGATGGAGCAGATCGAGCGAGCCTTGGAATTAGACCCGTTCAACGTCTTGTTTCGAGCTGTTTATGCTATGGACTTGAATTTCGCGCGCCGGTATGACGACGCTATTGCCGTGCTCCGCGAAACGCTCAGAACCGCACCAAACGACTGGACGGCGCTGTCAACCCTCAGGTCCGCCTACCACCACAAGCAGATGTATGAGGAGGCGCTGGAAATATGGAAGAGATCATTTGCCGCGAAGGGCGATCAAGAAGCTGAAGAAGCTCTGGCGCGCGGCTACGAGGAGGCAGGCTACTCCGGGGCGTTGAGCCGTGTGGCGGAGACGCTGATAGCACGCTCACGCACAACCTATGTTACGTCCTGGCAAATCGGGACACTGTATACCCGTGCCGGGAAGAATGACGAAGCCCTCGAATGGCTGGAGAAGGCCTACGAGGAGCACGACGGCAACATGCCTTATATCAGTGTGGATCCGATTTTTGACGGCCTGCGCGAGGACCCGCGCTTTCAGGATCTTCTGCGCCGGATGAACCTGCCGCAGGGAAAGTAGTCAACAAACCCAACAAAACTGTTGAGGTACAATCCAACGAGAATTACGAGAAATTCCTCGATCTTTGGCAAGGTGTTGACCTTGGTATTCCTGAGGTAGAGGATGTCCGCAGGAGGCTGCCTGGGTTGAAGCAAAGCATGCTAAACCTCAGCTAAGTTACTGTCAATAAAGAAGGGGTAATGCCGAAGAGGGGACTCGGGCTCCTGGTGTATTGTAAATTATTTAAATTAAGCAAATTATAGGCTAAGTGGTTGAAAATGCAAGCAAACCAAAAGATTACACAAAGAGAAACATGTGACCTGCTCCCCTAATATCGGTTCAGGTGTTATGTTGGAATTTTCTTGGATTTGGAGCTGTTCCCTATTCAGGTCCATTTTCTAAGTTAGTTTAAAATGTCCCCAGAATTTGCGGAATTGGCACCGAGCACAGCATTGTACCCAGGTGAAGCTTCTTTTTTTAGATATATTTCAAAATTAACTTTAATTGATATGGGCGTTCCTGTATGCTATTTATCATTATGAATGTCATCAGAAGGAACTAGTTCGAAACCGGTATCATTTTGACTGTGCAAAAGCCAATTTAATTTAATTCGAGGGGAATGAATTAACCTTTTCAAGATGAAAATTTAACAAATGAAATATCATTCGAGAATAGTCTTTTTTTTATTGGCTTTAACTGTTATTACACACTTTAGTTTTAGTCAAGCGATCGTCAATACAGAAAAAATTCTTAGTGATGAAAAGGAAAAATTTCATTTGGGCATTGAGTTTTCCATAGAAGGAGAAAGAGGAAATACAAACGTTTTTGAACTCGATGGGAATTTTTCTGTTGGGTACAGATTACGGAATAGCTGGTTTCGCTTAATTGGAGGGAATAAACTACTATCTCAAAAAGACGTAGACTTGATCAATTATGCCTTTATACAGATCCGTTACAACTATTTCTTCTCTAAAAGAGTCAGGACTTTTCATTTTTTTCAATTGCAGAGCAATAAGGCGTTATTACTGAGGAGAAGGAGATTGGCAGGGTCAGGACTGCGCTTTTCCATTTTCAGGTCGGATTCATTCATTTTTGATATTGGAACAGGATTGATGTATGAAGAGGAGTTTTTGAATGAAGAATTCTTACAGATTAATGAACCTTCGGTTACAAAATTGGTCCGTCTAGCAAATATCCTTGTCCTTAAATATCAACTCAACGAAAGGTTGACTTTTGTTAATATTAGCTATTTCCAGCCAGATTTGAAAAAATTGTCTGACTTTAGAATTTTGGATGAGGTCAATTTTTTAATTGAGTTAACAAAAAATTTTGAGCTCGATCTCGCGCTAAAGTGGAGATTGGATAATGATCCGCCTGCATTCTTGAAGAAAAACGATTTGAACTTTGAAATTGGCCTGATCATAAAAATGTGATGATTTGGACTGTTGTGAATTCACGAGTTTATTCTTTCTAATAAGGGATTTAAATCAACAAGTTTATCACATTAAAGTCTTTTTGAATTTTGAAAATACCAATTGTGTTTAACTTTTCCGAAAAAAAAATTACTTTAATGCACTCAATTCTTCTGATTCTGCTCTATAAAGTTCTTCCTTTGCGTCGAGAATTTTCTGATATAAGTTCTTAATAACTGAATAATTTTCATGAGCAATTTCTTTGAATAGATCCCCTTCGAGCTCTAAAACTTCCAACCGTTTATAGTAATCTTTGGATTCTTTCAAGTGAGCGAGAACGATTCTGCCTGTTAATATCGGATGATTGTTTGTGACATTGGCATCCTCAAATCTGATACCATGTTCCAACTCAACTTCAAGGCCCTTAAGAAATTCTTGAAGATCGATTTTCATGCCAGTAGTATTGACTTTTTGCAAAATCACTCCTGCTTCTTCTGATAGAATGTTTGCCTCTTTCTTTCCTGTCCAGTCAGAGATGTTGAGTTCGTGACACACTATTTGAACTTCATCTTTAGTGACATATTCAGGTAATCTCATTTTTTGTCCTCCCTAAAAATTAATATATTTAGTTATGTAAAGGCTTCAGACTACAAAACTCAAATTCTATTTGGATCAATCATATAACATGGCTGCTCGAGCTGTGTACAACAACAATCTTCAGGAAACTCTGATTCAATTATCTTCTTGTTTTGATGTCCTGGATTCCGCTTCTAGATGGAAATAGTGCAATAATCGATGGAAAACCGGAGCGAATATCACCCCAACTGAAACTAAAAAAATTATTCCTGAAAAAAGTGAATAAAAAGATGCAAATAATTTCCCTGATGTGGTCTGTAATTCGTTGACTGGCCCCATACCACCAAGTATCATTGCAGCGTTTAAAAGCGAATCCATCCAGGAAAGCCCTTCGGTCTGATGATATCCGATGATACCCAAACCTAGTGATACAATAATAATGAGTATTGCCAAGCTCGCATGGAAAATCAAACGTAAAAGAAACCTAGAATGCGGAATTAATTCCTGAGTGCGATGTTCATACATTTGTCAGCCCCTTGTTTTTAATTCATTCAATTGATTATACAAATAAAGGTCGACATGCAAGAAGTCATAATTTGAGAAAATAATAATCTAGATAAGGCCATAAATCAAGGAACTCTTATTTTTTTAATCATCTGAGTCCTTTTTATGGTTGTATTCTTATTTCTGCATCACCAAAAAGGCCTGTTCCTTTTTTGCAAAACAGGAATCATTGAAAATAAAATGGTGGGCGACGCCGTATTTGTTTTCATTTTTAAGGCGTTAATCCTGAATCCTGAGTTTCTTTTAGACTTTTTACCTGCTCCCCATTAATGTACCACCTGTAAATTTAAATTTTTAGCCTTGGGACTTCCCCCCATCTTTGGTCAAGAATATTAGTATATCGAATAATAAACTCGAACCCCATACTTTTTATGATTTCTTTAAGAATTATACGTAATATAAGTTGTTGAAATTGCTTAAATTCAAGTTGTTATCTTTTTATTTTATATTGATATTTTTTTGTATTTTTAATCTGACACGGTCCCAAAATAGTCGCAGGTATATTTTGGATATCTTTTAAGTTATTTATTATAAATATTTTACGAAGATGGAAAGAAGGGGTAATGCCGAAGAGGGGACTCGAACCCCTACTCCCGAATATCAGGAACTAGCCCCTCAAGCTAGCGTGTCTACCAATTCCACCACTTCGGCATTTAAACCTGGGAGGCTCATCTAGGCAGTATTGCCTATATTTAAGGGAGAAAGTTTTCTGACCTTTATTTTTTCTTCTCTGTTTCTGTGCTTTTTTGTTCTTTTTCCTTTTTTTCCTCTGTTGTTGGAGGTTTCTTTTCTTCGGTTTCTTTTTTTGTTTCCGTTACCGCAGCTGCTTCCTCTGTCGGTGCTCCTTCGCCTTTTACAGCCGATGTTACTCCTTTTACAGACAGCATCCAGAGCCCCAGCGAAGTTATCATAAAAAGTATGGCACTAATTGTGGTTGCCCTGGATAAAATAGTTGCCGCACCACGTGGCCCGAAAACAGTCTGGCTGCCTCCTCCTCCGAACGCTCCAGCCAGATCAGCAGCTTTACCTGATTGAAGAAGAACAGCAATGATGAGAATGAAACAGACGATAATGTGGATTACTGTGATTATACCGCTCACTTCTTCTCCTTGTAAGCTTTTATGGCTTCTTTCGTTATTTGAATGAATGAGTCAGCTTCCAGCGAAGCTCCTCCGACTAATGCTCCGTTTATGTTATTTTCCTTTAGTATAGAATATGTATTGGCTGGCTTCACTGAGCCGCCGTAGAGAATTATAGCATACGAAGCAATCTCATTTCCATATTTTTCTGTCAGCTTCTCTCTTATGAAGCTATGGACTTCCTCTGCTTGGGAAGGTGTTGCTGTTACACCCGTTCCGATGGCCCAGATAGGCTCATAAGCGATAACGATCCGCCTTATCTCATCTTTCCCCAGCCCTTCCAGTCCTGAATTTATCTGGGTTTCGACTTTATCCATTGTGTTTCCCTTTTCTCTTTCTTCCAGTGATTCCCCGATGCACATGATTGGCGTAAGTTCATGAGCTAAAGCTGCTTTGATTTTTTTATTAACAGTCTCATTTGTTTCACCAAAATATTGCCGCCTTTCTGAGTGACCGATAATGACATATTGACAGCCTGCATCTTTGAGCATCGGCGGGGAGACTTCGCCAGTGAAAGCTCCTTTTTCTTCCCAGAAAATGTTTTGGGCGCCAAGCTGGACAGTGCTTCCTTCAATTACTTTTTTCACTTCACTCAGCATAGTATAGGGAGGAATTACAACAAGCTCTGCATCCGTCAGTTGAGGACTTTCCTCTTTGAGAGCTTTAACCATTTCCACAGCTTCAGGAATGGTCTTATGCATTTTCCAGTTTCCCGCGATGAAAGGTTTTTCGTTACTTATTGTCATTTTATTTCTCCGATAATGCTTCGATACCGGGAAGGGTTTCGTTTGCCATAAATTCCAATGAAGCACCCCCTCCGGTTGAAATATGGGATATTTTCTCACTCACTCCTGCTTTGTAGACAGCTGCTACTGAATCTCCCCCTCCCACGATTGAAAGGGCTGCAGAGTTGGCTACTGCCTCAGCTATTTTCATGGTTCCCTGGGAGAATTTATCGATTTCAAACACTCCCATTGGACCGTTCCAGAAGATCGTTTTTGCCCTGGCTATGATTTCTGAATATTTCTCGACAGTTTTTGGCCCGATATCAAGACCCATCAAATTTGAAGGAATAGGTGGAGAGTCCACTATTTTAACCTCTGTGTTGGGATCCTTTTCAGCGGCGACAAGATGATCCGAAGGAAGATAAAAATTCACTTTTTCCTCTTGGGCTCTGTCTAATAGGAGCCGGGCGAGCTCTATTTTATCTTCCTCGACAAGGGAGCGACCGACTTCATATCCCTGGGCTTTGAAAAATGTGTAAGCCATAGCGCCGCCGATAAGAATACTGTCAGCTTTGTTTAAAAGGTTCTCTATGACCGGAATCTTATCAGAGACTTTTGCGCCCCCGAGAATGGCTACATATGGTTTTGGGGGAGAATGAACGGCTTTACTCAGATAATCAACTTCTTTTTTGAGGAGAAAACCAGCTGCTACTTTTTCAACATACTGGGCAATGCCGACAACTGAGGCATGGGATCGGTGCGAGGCACCAAAAGCATCGTTGACATAATAGTTGACTTCTTGAGCCAAAAGTTGAGCAAAAGAAGAATCATTAGCTGTCTCTCCTTTATGAAACCGCAGGTTTTCCAGAAGAAGAGTCTGGTCTTCCTTGAGTTCTCTCTTTAGTTTTAGGACTTCCTCCCCGATAACGTCAGGGGCAAGAATGACATTCTGAGGAATGAGCTCGGAAAGCCTTTCTGCCACAGGCCTAAGGCTGAATTCAGGAATATATTCTCCTTTGGGACGTCCCAAATGGGAAGCGATAACCACTTTTGCCTTTTGCTCGAGAAGGTAATTTATTGTGGGAAGAGCGGCCTTTATCCGTGAATCATCTCTTATTTTGCATTCTTCATCCAGAGGAACGTTGAAGTCAACCCGGAGGAAAACCATTTTTCCCTCGAGATCTAAGTCTTTGGGAGTGAGCATGCCCTTTTAGCGGGAAATGTACTTGATCAAGTCTATCATGCGGCAGGAATATCCCCATTCGTTGTCATACCAGGCAAGAACTTTCACCAGATTATCATCTATAATCCTGGTGAAAAGCCCGTCTACTATGCCAGAGTGAGGATTGGTCATAAAATCAACAGAGACAAGAGGCTCCTCAGTGTAATCGAGAATTCCCTTCAACTTGCCTTCGGAAGCTTTCTTGAAGGATTCGTTGACTTCATCTGCACTGGCATTTTTCTTTAAGAGTGCGACTAAATCAACGAGAGAGACATTCGGAGTGGGAACCCTTATGGCTATGCCGTCTATTTTCCCATCGAGTTCAGGAATAACAAGTCCTACAGCCTTAGCAGCTCCGGTTGTAGTCGGAATTTGAGAGACAGCTGCTGCCCGAGCTCGACGAAGGTCTTTATGGGGTGTGTCGAGTAATCTCTGGTCGCTTGTGTAGGCATGGATTGTAGTCATGAAGGCTTTTTCAATCCCAAACTCCTGATGGAGAACTTTTACTACAGGGGCCAGGCAATTGGTAGTGCAGGAGGCGTTGGAGATGATGTGGTGTTTGTCTGGATCGTATGTTTCTTCATTGACTCCCAGGACAAGAGTAATGTCAGGCTCTATGGCCGGGGCAGAAATAATAACCTTCTCAGCGCCACCTTTTTCGATATGCTTGATCGTATCCTGTCTTTTCCTGAATAAGCCCGTGGATTCAATGACGATGGAAATCCCCAGTTCTTTCCAAGGAAGATTGCCCGGGTCTTTCTCAGAAAGAACTTTAATTGTTTTATCATTAGCTATTATTGCGTTTTCTGAGGATTTAATATCTGCCTCTAGAATCCCGAGTACAGAATCGTACTTGAGCAGATGAGCCAGAGTTTTAGAATCAGTGATATCGTTTACAGCCACGATATCAATGTCGGGATCCTGGTAAGAGGCGCGGAAAAAATTTCTTCCAATACGTCCGAATCCATTTATTCCAATCTTAAAACTCATATGAAACCTCCTCTTATATATCTGTTTCTTTATTAACACAAAAACAGGTTTAAATCAATAAATGCAGTGACATTGTGATTTCTTTCTTATAGCTTAAAATAATATGAAAACATACATACTAGTAAGAAAAAGGGGCAGAAAAAGGGGACAGGTCTTTATGCTCAATAATTAGGTAACACTTTCGGTTATGAAATAGAAGATAGAAGAGTCATTGCGAGCGACTGAAGGGAGCGCGGCAATCTCAATGAAAAAGGTTGAGATTGCCGCGTCGCTACGCTCCTCGCAATGACGTTATAAAACTGTTACCGAATTATTGAGCAAGTACAACAGGCTACTTTTTTCGCTTAAGGAATTAGGGATGGTTGTTTTTTGTAGGGGCTTGATTCATCAAGCCCACCTGTTTTCAAATAAAAGGTAAAAAATTCAAGTTTTAAAAGTCTAACCCCATGTGGTAAAATTCGCTGTAAATAAAGATTAGTCTTTAAAAAGTACCATCAAAGGAGTGCCCATGAAAGTCCTTACTTCGACCCAGATGAGAGAAATTGACCGGACAGCTATCGAGGAAATCGGAATATTGGGCACTACCCTAATGGAAAATGCTGGCAAGCAAATCTTCAAAAAACTTAGAGAAAAGTTTCCAGAGTTGAGTAAGGAAAAAATCGTCATCGTGGCCGGTAAAGGAAACAACGGCGGCGATGGTTTTGTTGTAGCGCGCCATCTCTATAACCACGGAGCCGAACCATATGTCCTGCTTCTAGCTTCCAAAGGAGAAGTGAGGGGAGATGCAGCCGTAAATTTAAAAATGGCCGAGAAAATAGGGATAAAGATTAGCGAGGTCTGTTCTCTTAAGGATTGGAAACTCCAGAAAGAAAAGGTTTCTCAGTCGTCTGTGCTCGTTGATGCTATCTTTGGGACTGGTCTCATCAAGCCTGCGCAGGGACTCTACGCCGCAGTTATCGAAGGTATTAACAAATCAAAAGCTTTTAAAATAGCCGTGGATATTCCTTCCGGTCTTTCCTCGGATACGTTTCAAATCATCGGTCCCTGTGTGAGGGCAGATTTGACTGTGACCTTAGCTGCTCCTAAAGTGGCCCATATCTTTCCGCCTGCAGAAGAATATGTCGGTGAGCTGGTGGTTGCTGATATAAGCGTGCCTTCATTCCTGTTCGATGACGAAAATCTCAAGCTCGAACTAGTCGAGAAAAAAACTGTTCTGCCTTATTTTAGGAGGCGAAGTAAGGATACGCATAAAGGGACTTACGGTCATCTTTTCATTCTTTCCGGCTCTCTGGGCAAAACAGGAGCCGCTGCTATGGCTGGAAAAGCAGCTTTAAAGATGGGAGCAGGCTTGGTGACCGTAGGAACTCCAGAAAGCTGCCTTCCCATTGTGGCTCGCTCCATGGATGAATTGATGACAGAGCCTTTACCAGAAACACCAGAGAAGACCCTCTCTCATGAAGCTCTAAAAAAGGTGCTGAGTCTTCTTAAAGGGAAGGATGCCCTCATGATAGGACCAGGGATTTCCACGCACAAATCCACCTCCGAGCTTGTCATCTCCCTAATGCCTAAGATTAACGTGCCTGCAGTCGTGGATGCAGATGCTCTGAACATACTGGCTTCGAAGCCGGAAATAATAAAATCTTTGCGCCAGCCTGTGGTACTCACTCCCCATCCAGGTGAGTTTGCCCGGCTCCTCAATCTTTCTACCCGGGAAGTGGTGGAGAGGAAATTGGAACTTGCACCTCAATTTGCCGAAGAATATGGAGTTTATCTTGTGCTTAAAGCCTACAGAACTATCACAGCTACTCCTGACGGGAGAGTCTTTGTTAATCCCACCGGAAATCCTGGGATGGCCACTGCAGGCTCAGGCGATGTTCTGAGTGGAATGATTGCTTCTATGATCGTTCAGGAGAAAAATCTGCTTGAGGCAATTCTGGCTGCTGTTTATGTTCACGGCTTAAGCGGAGACATTGGAGCTGAAAAGCTTGGAGAGAAAGCCTTGACTGCTGGCGATATCATCCGTTACCTTCCATCAGGGCTCAGACTGTTAGAGCGCGAGTAATTAGTATTTGGCAGTGATGGAGGACAAAAGCCCATAAGAAAGCAAAAAATGAATAAAAATGGGGCCTGGCCCCATTTTTCTTGAAGAGAAAATGAAGATAAGCACGTGTCAGAAAAAGGAAAAAGAGTATCAAACTTTCTCTGGAAGAGAAACCTTTCTCTTAGCCAAGAAGCTTGCCAAGGATTTCAAAGGTCAGGAAGTAGTGCTCTTAATAGGGGAACTGGGAGCTGGGAAAACTGTTTTTGCCAAAGGAATAGCTGCTGGCTTGGGAATGAAGGATGTTCATCAAGTCTGCAGCCCTTCTTACACACTTATTAACATCTATAAGGCAAAATATCCAATCTTTCATATAGACCTTTATCGGCTCGGGAAAAACGCAGAAATACTGGATCTTGGGTGGGAAGATTATCTCGGTCAAGGAATTATCGTTGTGGAGTGGGCCGAGAAGATAAAATTCAATTTAGATGCTATTCACGTGACCTTGCATATGGGGAAAAAAAACGAGCGGAAAATAATAGTCTGTTATTGATTCTTTGTACTTGCGGGCTTGATAAATCAAGCCCCTACAACAAATAATAATCATGGTGGGTTTGATGGATCAAGCTCCTTCAATTCTTTTATATTTACATAAGGTGGGCTTGATAAATCAAGCCCCTACAAAAACCACGTGTGGGTTTAATAAATCAAATCACGACGTAGATTTACCCTTTTAATTTGAAATAAAATTGAAATAAGTGAACAGTTTAGGTATAAATGCTAATGAGCAAAAAAAGCAATAAAGGAGAGTTTTGAATGAAAATTATAAGTGATGCCATTCAATTTATTTCCGAAAGTCGTTATCTTGAGTTTTTGGCCACCCTGGTCATTACCGTCATTATTGCCTTCCTGGCCAAGATCATTCTAAAGCAAGTATTGAAACCCCTGGCGGAAAAAACAAAGACGAAAATTGACGATTTGATCATCAAGAGCCTCTCTTCCATAATTTTCTATATTGCCCTCTTGTTAGGACTCAAGGTCGGCCTGGAAAATTTTGAGCTCGGAGAAAATATTCAGGCTATTTTCGACGGCATAATCAATACCCTTTTAGTCCTTATCGTAACTGTCTTTCTTCTTAAGATCATCTCTGGTTTTGCTCTCCAGTGGACGAAAGAATGGAAATTCAAGACAAAAACGACAGCGGATGAAAGATTGATTCCTTTCCTCCAGAAAATCTTAAAAGCTGTCGTCATCGTTTTAGCTTTGATTTTTGCTTTCAATGCTTGGAAAATAAACATAAGTCCTCTCCTTGCTACTGCTGGAATTGCGGGCCTCGCCATAGGTTTAGCAGTAAAAGATTCCTTGAATAATATCCTGGGAGGACTTCAACTTGTCCTGGATAAAACTTTCAAAGTGGGAGATAAAGTTCAGTTAGAATCGGGGGAAATGGGAGTCATCCTGGATATTGGCTTGAGAAGCACAAAATTAAAGACATACGACAACGAAGTGATATACATCCCCAATGGTTATCTGGCCAATGCCAAGATTAAAAATTTCACTCATCCTGATGTTTCCATCCGCGTTAATGTCAATTTTGGAGTTGTTTATGGCTCGGATACAGAAAAAGTTCGACAAGAGGTCCTCGAAGTCGTAAAAAAAATAGAGAATGTTATTGAACAACCCGAACCTGTGGTTCAGTTTTTAAAAATGTCTGATTTTTCTCTGGATTTTGTCGCCAGAGCATGGGTAAAGAGCTATGCAGAAGCCTATTCAACTCAGCTTAAAATGACAGATGAGATCTACAATGCCTTGAACAGGGCCAACATCGGCATCCCCTTTCCCACTAGAACTATTTACACTAAAAAAACTGATTGATGAAAAGGAAAAAGTTATTACGTTGACAAGGTGATTTTTTTTATTTTCAAATTAAAATTAAGACAACTTAAGTCTATGAGGTTAGAGCAATGATCACTCGCGCGAAAGACAAAATATGTGAAGTAAAGGATTTTCCCAAACCCGGTATTGGCTTTAAAGATATTACGCCATTAATGCAGGATGCAGCCTGTTACAATTATGTGATTGACAGAATTGCATCCTGGGCGAAGAAGAAAAAACCTCAGATTGTGGCAGGAATTGAGTCACGAGGTTTTCTTTTTGCTGCTCCTGTAGCCCATCAATTAGGACTTGGATTAGCCATTATTCGGAAGAAGGGAAAGCTCCCCCGGAAGACTATTTGCTTCAAAGCTCCGAATGAGTATGCCGTCGAATATTTTGAGATGCACACCGATAGTATCCTTCCTTCGCAGAGAGTTCTCATTGTCGATGACCTGATAGCCACGGGTTCCTCCTCCATAAGCGCCATCGATTTGGTGAAGAAATTAGGAGGGAAAGTTGTTGGATTTGCTTCAGTTGTAGAACTTGTTTTCTTAAAAGGAGTGGACTGCATCAAGAAAGCTCACCCAGAGGTTGATATCCTTATCTTAATTCAATTTGAAGAGTAAGAGAGGAAAAATGCAGGAATTGCTAAACCGCTTCTTTAAGCTAGAGGAAAATAAAACCTCGATACGGACTGAAATGTTGGGAGGTTTAACAACCTTCATGACCATGTCGTATATCATTTTCGTTCAGCCTGTTATCCTCTCCGCTGCCGGGATGGATAAAGGGGCAGTCATGTTTGCCACCTGTGTCTCCAGTGCACTGGCTACTCTTTTAATGGGGCTCTTGGCTAAATATCCTATAGCGCTTGCCCCAGCTATGGGCCACAATATTTTTTTCGCTGTTATCGTCTGCGGGACTATGGGGTATTCGTGGCAGGTAGCCCTTGGAGCTGTTTTCATATCAGGCTCGATTTTTATTATCCTCTCTGTCCTTAAGGTTTGGGGGGGCCTGATCGCTTCTGTCCCGGACTCACTCAAGCATGCCATAGCAGTAGGCATAGGCCTTTTAATTGCCCTTATCGGTCTTGAATACGGAGGCCTTGTTGTAGATACACCAGGGGTCTTGCTAGGTCTTGGAGAGCTAACCAGCAAACCAGTGGCCCTTGTTTTATTCGGAGTGGCGGTAACTTCTGCTTTGATGGCTCTAAGGGTCCATGGAGCCATTCTTATAGGTATTCTGGCCACCGCACTTCTGGGCATTCCTTTAGGTGTGGTCGAATACCAGGGTATCATTGCTGCTCCTCCCAGCGTTTTGCCGACTCTCTTCAAGTTGGATATTTTGGGAGCTTTACAAACAGGTCTTGTTACAATTATTTTTATTTTTTTCTTTCTCGATCTCTTCGATACCATGGGCACCTTGATTGGTGTTAGTGAACCTGCTGGCTTCCTGAAAAAAGGAAAACTTCCCAGAGCCAATCAGGCAATGCTCTCTGATGCTATCGGGACAGTAGGAGGCGCTCTTCTCGGAACTTCCACAGTAACAAGTTATATTGAAAGTGCTGCAGGCATTTCCCAGGGCGCAAAAACAGGCTTAGCCAACATCTTTACTTCCTTCCTCTTCTTAATAGCGCTTTTCTTCGCTCCTTTAGCTGGGATGATCGGTGGTGAGTATGCTTATAAGGGGTTAACTCTTCATCCTGTTGTTGCTCCTCCGTTAATTATTGTCGGCTATTTAATGATGAAGTGTGTGACTCGCATTAACTGGGAAGATTTGACTGAAGCCATCCCTGCCTTTTTGACTATAATCATAATGCCCTTAGCTGTGAGCATTACAGAAGGAATTGCCTTCGGTTTTATTTCTTATTCTCTTTTGAAACTTGTAACTGGAAGAGGGAGGGAGGTGCACTGGATTATCTACCTTTTTTCCGTGCTTTTTATCTTTCGCTATTTGATAAAATGAGAGAAACGAACCCCTGAGATAATTGCCTATCTCACAGAGCAGGCAAAAGAAGATTAAAAGCGCAAAACGAAAGACGACATTTAGTAAAAAGTGAGAAGTAAGAACAACTTGAAAAGGAGGGAATATGAAACTTCCAAAAGGTTCTTCTCTTATTCTCCTTCTCTTTCTCCTTATCTTGGCTGTAAGCTGTGCCAGGGTTATCTATAAGCCCGAGATGGCTTTTGGCCCTTCAGAAACCAGATGGGTTGAAAAGACCATGGCCGGGATGACCTTAGAAGAGAAGATTGGTCAGATGGTGTCCTTGCGCTATAATGGTAAGTTTGTAAACCTGGATAGTGATTACATCGAGAGCCTTAAGTCATTGATTGTAGAGCAAAAAATTGGAGGCTTGGTTCTCTTCGGAGGAGAGGTTTACGAAACAGCTCATTTAACAAATGCCGTACAGGAACTGGCAAAAATACCCCTTTTGATTGCTTCTGATTTTGAAAGAGGCGTCGGGAATCAGATTTCAGGCGCTACGTTATTTCCCCCTCTTATGGCGGTAGGGGCAACCTGGTCTGAGGAGCAAGCCTATCTCATGGGCAAAGTAACCGCCCTTGAAGGAAGAGCTCTTGGAATTCATATGACTTATTCCCCTGTGGTTGATGTGAATATCAACCCTGAGAATCCTATCATCAATGTCCGTTCTCTTGGTGAAGATCCAGAACAGGTTAGCCGTTTGGCAATTGCCTTCATAAAGGGCTGCCAGGAAAATGGCCTGATAGCTACAGCCAAGCATTTTCCTGGTCATGGGGATACGGATCAGGATTCTCACAGCCTTCTTCCTACTATAAGAGGAGATCGCAGCCGCTTGGATAAGGTTGAACTCTATCCTTTTAAACAGGCTATCGAGGCTGGGGTACAGGCCATCATGACCGCTCATCTTCAGCTTCCTGCACTTGACCCAACTCCAGATACTCCTGCCACTCTTTCTCCCCTCATCATAACTGGTCTTCTAAGGGAAGAGATTGGCTTCGATGGTCTCATCGTCACAGATGCTATGGAGATGGGAGGAGTTACCACTCTTTACTCCCCAGAAGTGGCGGCTCTGAAAGCTGTTCAGGCTGGAGTGGACATAATACTTCTTCCTCCCAAGCCAGATGATGTCATCGAATCTCTTATCCAGGCTGTAAGGAACGATCAGATTTCAGAAGCAAGAATCAACACATCTGTGAAAAGAATTCTGGAGGCAAAGGCAAGGCTTGGCCTCCATAAAAAAAGACTGGTGGATTTAGATGTCCTGGATGAGATGGTAGCTACAAAGGAACATCTGCAGAATGCAGACCAGGTGTTTGAGAGTTCGATCACATTAGTCAAAAATGAAGGTTCAGTTCTTCCTCTTTCGGGCTCAACTCAGAAAATCGCTGTTTTTTCGTTGAGTAGCGACCCAGGAGGCTATTTTGCAGGAAGAACTTTTATTCGAGAAGCCAAAAAAAGATGTCCAGGCCTGATTAATTTTTACGCTGATGCATTTACAGGAGAAGAATTTATTCAAGAAGCAGTAGAGAACTCAAGCAAAGCAGATGTTATCGTCTTTGCTCTTTTCTCCTCTCTCAGCGCCTGGAAGGGGACTGTCGACCTTGATTTTAAACATATCCAGCTTGTCCAGGAGGCAGCAGCGAATTCCACGCCAGTTGTTGTGGTCTCTTTTGGCAGTCCCTATTTTTTGAGGCATTTTTCTTTTGTCGACTCCTACATCTGTGCTTACAGATGGGCTGAGCAAGCTCAAAAAGCTGCTGTCAGGGCTCTCTTTGGAGAGATAGATATAAAGGGAAGATTGCCCGTTTCCCTGCCTGGCCTTTATCCTGCAGGCCATGGTTTGGCATTATCTAAGAGAGGGAAGGCACCTTAATTTTTTAATGAAGATCAAAGCTGAAGAAGAAGAGAAGGATCAAATTCCCGATCAGGACTTTAGCAGGTTTTTCTGATGCTGGCGTACATAGAAGAAAGAAATAGCGGACCTGTTGCCCAAAAGGGACAAATTCTTTTATCTCATTTTTAAGGAGCGTTATGATGAAACGAAGAGATTTTATTAAGTGTGGCTTTGGAGGA
>Ga0307379_10002797_pt1 | contig 25564 bp, 17 predicted proteins | sample UN2MG_FD_202237 | JGI IMG/M metagenome (GOLD analysis project Ga0307379, IMG submission 202237) | Soil microbial communities from Risofladan, Vaasa, Finland - UN-2 | ecosystem: Environmental > Terrestrial > Soil > Coastal area > Acid sulfate soil | place: Finland: Risofladan, Vaasa | collected...
ACTACTGCGATCTTCATTATCTCCACTCCTTCTTGTCTCTGAACTCTGTTGACCATCCCTCAATGGCACGAATTACAAATGCCTTAGCAAATCGGTATTGGTACTCACCTTTCTTTGCTAGGTGAACCGGATCTTTGACCCCAGGCAGCGGATAGCGCCTTTGGTAATCCTCGAACGATATTATGTCGAAATCAATGTCATATTTGATGAAATTCTGCACCCAGTAGTATTCCTGGGATATTATGCGATTGAAATGCAGCAGGATCTTGTCGTAATCCCAGGGAGGGCATTTCCCGTGCCCATCATGCTGATACCATCTCCCAGTTGACGTAGAAACGTAAAATGATACTGCCTGGGAGAATTTATCAAGTCTGGTAAGGAAAGTGACCCCACGTTCCTGTAAATACGGTATGTACTTAGCGTCCATGTGCTCGTACATAATTTTCAAGCCCATTCGTGGATCGGCTAAGAAGTTGTTTCGTTTTGCTGTCCATTCTTGACCATATAATGCGGTCATGTAGCGTGGGTTGCAAAATTCGGTGATACTATCGACTGTGTTGTCTACATTAGCCAGCATATTAGCTATTGCGGTTGATCCTGACCGTGGGGTGGTGCAAATTGCTCTAATCATTTAGTTCCTCCAATGAGACTACGTATCTTTTCCAATCTTTTGTTTCTTGTGGCAAGTTCTCCTGTTTGTGTGTGATCACAAACCCAAACTTCGCCTTTTCACGACATATCTTGCATCGAACGACACCATCTTCACTTTTACGCACGATATGTGGTGCGCCCGTGTAATCGCAGACATCGCATTTATATTCCTGCACTTTTGGCTACTCCTATGTAATCCCAACGATAGAAGTCCACTCCCTTACGAGCAGGGGAACTCCAGATCCTAACAAAGTTCTTCTCGAGGTGACGACTTAGCAATCCTGGCGAAAATGCCGTAAGATGTCCCGCATCCATTTTGACATTCCCGTTTCTGCAATCGACTGAGAGGAATAATCTCCCGTTCTCCTTGAGAACTCTTGGGATCTCAATATCCAATATTGCAACCCAATCAGGGGTATGGTCAAGCATATTACAGCACCACACGTTCTCAACAGCGTTATGACGGTAATCATAGATCTCTCCTGCGTGATAGAACACGTTTCGACTTTGACCAATGACAACCAGTTCAGGGAAATGCTTTTTGAGCCTTCCGAGAGAAGGTTCAACGGCTATCACATCCATTTCCTTCCCTTCGAAGAAACTCACAATACCTGAACCCAAATCCATAATACTTCCGTCTATACATGGTGGATTGAGCGTCCAGAACCGATTGTCTGCGTTCAGACCGAACCTTGCTATGTGACCACGACCTACATGGTCTTGATATCCGACCATCCAGTCACGGGACGTTGGTTTCAGTTCGTTCTTGATATGTCGAACCCACCAGTTTGTTTCGTACTCCTGAGCCTTATCGAAGATCTCTTCTTTTTCGGTCAATATCTTTTTCATTATCTTTCTCCTTTGCTATTTGATATGGATATTCTAATTATACTCTAAAGAGTTTGCACGGCAAGCAATTCTGTGTTAATATTGCAATCAGGATTGAGATTAAATCAAAAGGAGCAATATCATGGCACGTAACACTGGTTTAGCACAGATTGCAGGAACTGTATCTCGGGGGATGTCTAGCGGGACAATGATCGCAGACATAACAACTTCTCTTCGTGAGTTATTCATACAATCGAGCATGGCAATCGGCATCGTGACTGTAATGGCTATCGACATGCTGCTCGGTGGTGTTTCGTTATACTTTATGTTCGATGGCGTTCCATTGATACCGGCACATTGGTTGGCGGTTCTCTTTTCCGTTGCGCTGTCAACCGTTAGCTATTCCATGTGGAAGATGCTACAGAAAGGTACTAAATATGACCGATGGTTGGTACTCGCTATCATTTTCATGGTTCCATTGGATATGTGGGTCGATCTGGCTATTATGGAATTGGTCGGCCCCACATCAGGAAACGTCTGGTTATTCCTTGATCCAGCAACACTCCGGATGTACCCCCGTCCCCCACTTTGGTGGGGTGTCACATTCTTGGTTGGACTAATCACTCTGGTAAACGAACCGCTTACCGCTGTACTCACAAAGAGTATGAAACAGAACCAAGAGTGGAAGAACAAGTATCCTTCCAAGAAACCTCAGAAACCTCCGCAACAATCACGGCACACACAGGCCAAAGGTCGTCAAGCACGTCAGAAACAAAGTAGACCGCCACAAGCGCCCGTGATGCCATCATTATCAGCAATTCCAGATTACGCAAACACCGAAGAGAGTATTCGGGCAATGTTTGGATAGGAGAAACTATGGCTACTATTACAAGTGTAAATAACCCCGCCTTACACGCCCGATTGCTTTCTGCAATGCAAGGCGAAACAGTGGGATGGGAAGTCCCATCATACGTTATGATCGGCGGTGCTCAGTATCGCTGTATTGAAATGTCGGATGGAACCTTCGAATATGTAGAAGTGAACAGCGAGGTCATGCACGATAGTACCTCCAACTTCCCTGGAGGCCAATCTTGATCGAAAACGCAGAAAAGAAACTATTAGAGATCAAAGATCAATCGCTGAACATACTTATCCTCACCATGAGGTACGAGATCATCGAGCGCATTGTTGGGCCTGATGATGGAAAGATGTATCTCTGCTATAAGGACACCGAGGATATTAGGACACTGATTTTGCATTGGCAGAGCAATTTGCCTATACCTGTTAGGGATGCCCGTGACTTTTTCCTGGGTACAGAGATCTACTACTCTAACCTACATGCCCACTTAGATGAGGCGAAGTTCAGAAAACGTGGCAGATAAGTATTACACCCTAACACCAACCGAAGAAAAAATCCTGCAAGACAACATGAACAATCCAAATGCGCTTGCAGGATATTTCTTTAGGCCATCTGGAGCCGATAGAGGGTTTCAGTTTGACTATGGGTTTACGGAAGAAGGTAAGTGGCAAGAGGCTGCTTACATGGCTATCCAAAAGCTCATGGTCATTATTGGTGGTGTTGGAACTGGCAAGACCCTGGGTGTTGGTATTGCTGCTGCGTGTTGGGCATTATCAACTGCTGACTTTCGTTTCCTGAACGTAGCTCAAAAGGCATGGCAAGCAAGACTGATGTATGACTTGATCTTGCGCTTTGCCAGGGGGACACCATTCGAGAAGATGATATTCTCTTCACCATCACGACCATACCCAAAAATTGTTATCAGGTTCATGTATAAGGGACGGATAATCGAGAGTATTCTTGAGTTCATGTCTGTTGATGTGAACGCTACTGGTTTGTTCTCCTGGCGTGGTGACTGGATCAATATTGAAGAGGCGGGACTTCTGGACAACCTAAACGAGATCGTGGCAAACATCGTTACACGCTTGACAGGATCTAGCCCGATGGGGCGACCATACGTAGGTAGACTGTCTCTAATTTCTAACCCGTGGGACGTTCCTCACCTGTGGTACTTGTTTGACATGGCGAAGAGTGATCCCGCATCACTATCCATGGTATTGTCCACACGTCACAACCTGAACGTTACCCAAGAGCAAATAGATCAATTGCTCAAGCTAATTCCAGAGGATGAACACGCAAGGTTCCTTGATGGTGCTAGACCAGAGGGTAAAGGTACATACTTTGCAAAAGAGATAATTTACAAGAACGAAAATCGGTTCCTTGGTGAACTATTAGAGCAACGAGCAAACGAGGGTGTCGAAGGCTACGAACTGGTTCAGGTAGATGGTGCGGGGATTGTGAGATTTGCATTTCCTGCGATTGCTGGTAGACTATATATGCTACTGGGTGATCCTGGCATTGATAATGCACCACATCGAAACTCTCCGGTACTTATGGTGTGGGATGTTACCGAGTTTCCGAAAAAACCCGCTGTTTGCGTGAACTTTTGGTGGGGGTTCGGTCACAATCAAATCACACCATTTGTAGATAAAATGAGGGAATTGAAAGAGAGATACTTCCCAATCTACACGGCAATAGACAGTACCGGCCCACAACGCAACATGGCAGAGGTAGTAAACTCTGCATACTATTCAGAGGATGATGATGAGACTGGGATCTCTGGTCTTGACTTTTCCGGTTCAAAGAAAATGGCATACTTGGTTACTTTGCGTATTTTGCTTGAAAGTGGCAAGATGACTTGGCCTAAGAATGTTGCTGGCATAAGGAGCCAATTAGCAAACTATGACCCTATCCACGATAAGAAACTCGCTCAGGACATTGTGGCAACGATGGCGATGGTGGCTTTCGTCGCTCGATCTTGGTTCCACGTTGATCCTGCTGATTTGCGACCTGATAAGGGCGATAAGCAACCGTCTAAGTTCATTCGCAGATTACCTAGAGCAATACGTAATATTAGATCAGATAGACGAGAGCGTCACCCAGCGGATGTCTTTCAAGAGCCGGAATACTCGATCCACACGAAATAGATAGTCTTACCCTTGACAATAGATTGCATGATCTGGTAATATCGCAAGTAGGATTGCAACATCATAATGGAGGCGAAGTATGCTGCAATCCTTTTTTGGTTCAGAAACGGATACAGAAATTAAATATGCGCCCTATCAGGTAGAGGATATACCTGGGTTCCCTGCGAAAGAATATAAAGCCAGGGTTCATTTGTATAGGGAGTGGGAAGGTTGGTACGATGGCAGTAAGCTAGAAGAGACTGTCGTAGACCAGGGCGAAACGATTGAGTTGTATCCCGCTCGTATCAATCCTCTTCCTGGTGCAGCATTGAAACATGCGCACACGCTATTCGGAGAAATGATCGATGATGGCGCACCCCTGGTATCTCCTAAGTTTGTAAAGAACAAAAAAATCACAGAACAGATGGTGTCCGATGCAGAAGAGGCTCTTAGAGATATTTGGTCTGAGAGTGCTGGTCGAACCATTCAGTACACTAACGGTCTTATTTCACAGATCTACGGGGGATCAATATTCAAGGCAGACTATCTGCCACAAGATAAGAAACGATCATATCCAATAAAAATATCGAAAGTCAATCCCCTGAACTTTATGGGGATCTTATATCCAGATGAAGAGTTTCGCTTGAGTGAGGCGTGGTATGTAAAAAACATATCCGCTGCAACCGCTCGGAAGTTTGGAATTTCCATACCCGATGAGGAAATTGGGCTATGGGCAGAATACTGGAACGAAGAGGAACATTCCGTCAAGATCAATGGTGACCCAATACGTAGGTCATACAATGGCGTTATCAAGTCGTTCGATGGCAAGAACCCATTTGGAGAAGTTCCGGTAGTTTATATACCCCATGAACGTGTAAACGGGATATGGGGAACCTCAATGGTCAATCCGCTAATTGGGTTGGTCAGAGAGATCAACGCACGTGAAGCAGACTACGGCGATGCCGTGTCTGATGATAGTCACGAGACTTACGCAATGCGAAATGCCTCTAACCCGAAGGTGATCACGGTTGGTGGCAAGCGCATACTAGATCTAGGCTCGAACAACTCTGCGGTTGGAATGAACTCGGGAGATCCCGATTTGTTCTCTTTCTCAGACGCTAAAGCATCTGCACCGATGAGCCAGATAGTAGACGATCTGTATGGACATTTTCGCAGGGCAGCCTATATCCCCGCTGTGGCAGACGGGGAGGATGAGGGTAGTCAACGTTCAGGTATGACACTGGCCTTTAGAATGTGGCCTATGACTTCTCATGTCAGCACTGAACGAATATTTTGGACATCTGGTCTGAACCACTTCACCAGGGTTCTCTTGAGGTTCATGGCCTCAAAGAAAATCGCTAATGTTACAGAAGAAATGTCCAAGTCAGCGGTTCGTCAAGAATGGTTGCCAATGCTGCCACGAGATCGAGAAGCGATGGTGAATGAGGCGGTACAAAGGATTACGAACGGATTAGGTTCCCCACAGGCCATGCTGCGGTTGCTTGGAGACACTGAAAACGTCGATGATGAGATGAAACTCATTGAGAAGTGGAAAGAGTTCCTAGCAGAAACCGAACAGCAATCACCTTTTGGTGAGCAGAACGGCAACGTTGGTTCTGCTCCGAAAAGCCAAAGTCCCCAGGCCAAGCAACGCAAGGCCGAGGAAACCAGAAAGAAAACGGAGTAAATGATAATGCGTACAAAAGATTATTCTCAAAATGAAGTATGGGTTTATCCCAAGACTTCTCTCTTCTCAGATCAAACCGCTGGAGACGGTGGTGGTAATGCAGGTGCAGGGGACAGTGGAAATCCTCCCGCATCTTCAAGCACACCTCCGGTAGACCAAGGGACGAATTGGGAGGCAGCGTACAAAACCTTGCAACGTAACCACAGCACCCTGCAAGCACAGGTTGCCACGCTACAAGGCCAAAACGAAACACTAAATACTGACTTAGCCACCCGTGCGAACGAAATCAATTCGCTTACGGCCCAAACATCACAGCAAACTGAGACTGTAAATACTCTCACAACGCAGTTACAAGGGCTAGAGACAGAACGAGGCAGTTTGTCGGCTACGTTGGAACGTCAAAATCTCATCATGGGTGAGTTTCCGCAACTAGCGTCATTTGAGGCTCAGGGGTTGCTTCCCCAGGCCGAAGGTGCTGAGGGTATGCGGGAAGTGTTCACCAAATTCGCTGCTACCATTGATGGTATCAGGACTACCGCCGTGGAAAATCTCATGGAAGGTGCATCTCCTGAACCAGTTGGTGGTCAGGGCGATGGTGACGGGAAACCGGTCACTCTCAACTCCGATCAACTCTGGACAAAGATTGTCGAGCTTTCAAGCGACCCGTCTCGAGGTCAGGAGTACGAGAAAACTTACCAAGAATATCTGTCTGCTCTTGAAACTGAGCAGGGAGAAATATCAGGAATAATGGAGTAAAACAATGGCTACTGGAGATTTCGATCTTTATTACTCGGATAATCCGTGGGAAAATCTGGACAAGAACCAGCGTCAATGGTACGACCCTGAATTGATGCGGATCTGGAGACAGAAAAACGTATTCTCACAGACTATCCCCTTCAAGATGAGCAACCTCGATGTACGGGCAAAAACAATGACCGTCTCGCAGTTGTTCGATCCCCATGCCAACTTCAACGCACTGGCCTTGCGCCAACTGTGGCTACCTGCTGCGCACCTCGATAGCCGTTCGATTGACATTACGTTCACTCGACACGGTGGAAAAGTTGCCTACCACAAATACGATGACTATATTACCTACTGGAAACAGGATGGTCAAAATGGACTTCGTCGTATCTTGAATGGTGCATTGGGTTATCACATGGTCGAGGTTCAGGAAATGTTAGCACGTAACGCTTACATCTCCGGTGCGCTGACTGGCGGGTTCAATATGATGAGTGGTGGCGGGGCAGATTTTTCTGCTATCGATACTGCTGACAAATTTGACATTAGGGATGCTATGGACATCTGGCTCGGTATGAGCTATCGAGATGTTCCGCAAGCCCAAGGTGTCAATGGCGCTGGCGCATCAATCGTCTGCTACACATCCCCTGGTGTGATCTACGACATCCAGAACGACACCAATTACACTGGTGTTGCTCAATATGCCGACACCTCACGCTTACTCAATTACGAAGCGGGTTCTTACAAGAACGTCCGTTTCGTCCAAACCCCCCGTGCAACACTGTGGAACTGTGGTGCTCTGACTGCACAGGCTACGGTATCTGGTGCTATTACCGCTGGTGATGGCGCTCCTGATCCTGCGTCTGTAAAAGTCGATGGCACTTACGCCACTGGTCAAGATGGTGCAACGCACTACATTCAGTTGGGTGCTGCGAACACTTGGTCTGCTGGATCTGCCTCTGGAATGGCAGCCTTCTCAGTTGGTGATGTAATCACCCTGCACACCCTGCGAACCGCATCTTACGGTATCACCAATGGCGTGAACTTCCAAGATGGTACGCTGCACAACCGGCGCATCATGACGATTGATGTCGGCAACCGCCGATTGACCTTGGATCGCCCCATTATGCTTGACTTCACGACTGATCTTGGCTCTGGCGTTTACGCCTATGTCACGAAAGGCCGTAACATCCATACTTCGATCTTCGTTGCCTCACCAACGGGTATCGTTGCGGGTGTCGCTCAAGCACCACGCTTCCACACTCCCCCGCCTGTAGATGACTTCAACTCCATCTATCGGTTCTCCTGGGATGACTATATGGGCTACCAGTTGTTTAATCCCGAAGTATTCGAGATTATCTTCTCATCTGGTACAACCCGTGTGAAGGGTGACAAGGTGTTACAGTAAATGACCACTCTCGGAGACTTCGTTGAACGTGTACGTAGAGCCGTGGATGATGAGATTGCGGTAGGTGAAACTCCGTTTTACTCAACCGATCTCTTGACCGACGCTATTGCTGCTGGTCACAAGGCAGTATTGCCATGGCATCCTAAGTTAGCTGTCAATACCTTCACAAGTGGTTCAGCGGGTGAGACGGATGTATTCGCCTTACCTGATGACTACTACGGTATTGATGGCCTCCGAGACAACGAGAACGGCAGGTTACTTCCTAGCCTTGAGCTTCGTGCTCAACACTATATAGGCGAAGATGTTACGGGGAACGAGTTCTATCTCTATCCCCAAGGTTACTTGACACTTGCGAAAGAACCGGATGATGGTGACACGTTTGACTTGTTCTACCGTGCCTACTGGACGGTTCCTACGGCTACCAGTGGAGTGGGATCGACAATGGAAGTCCCACCTAAACTGGAGGATGCTCTGTTATTCTACTGCTGTGCTTACATCCTCTCTCCAGAGGGTGTAAGTTCAGCAAGTATCCGTCAATGGAACACACGTGCTGATAGCGGTAATCCTGAACACAACCCTGTTGCAGAACGGGCAGAGCATTTTATGCGAATGTTCGAGGTTGCCGTAAAACGTCACGCTGCTCACATCCCTGGTGAAACATGAGCATGATTATCGACCAGATCCTAACCACACTTGAGACGCATCTTACGGAAAAACTACAAACAGATATAACGCCGACTGATGCGACTTACGTAGATGTGGTGAAGATCGGAAGGTTCCAAGAGAACCCAAAACGAAATAATGTTCATGTGGCTATCACCCATGGTGATCCAGAAAACCCCGAATGGGTGGATCGGATTGCTTATGGAGATCAAAGCAGTAAGGTGCAATTCCATGTACCATCACGTGAAATTGGTGGAGGAGAAGCATGGTGGCGCAAAGGTATCGTGGACTTCGGTGTCTATTACCTGAACAACGTCGCAGAAGGAACGGCACGTCAAAATGCCTACGAGTTGTTCGGAAGGATACAGGCGAACATTAGTAACTGTACCGTATCTCATCTAACAGATACATATAACGAGCACGCTTTTATGCTCTTCCTAGCAGGTTCAGAGATCGCTCCCACGGGAGGGGGCGGTAAATGGATATGGCGAGGAAAAGTTCATTGGCAATGCTTGACTTTCAAGGAGTAAACAATGGCAGTTTCAGCACAAGCAGGAACCCTCGGTTTCGGCTGTCAAACCGCTAAGGAAAGTATCGCTACCACATGGTATCGTCATCGTGCTAGTGATATTGACCTCGCAGCATTGGACGACCAGCGCACTGGCCCTCCCGAAGTAGGTGGACAACCAATGCCTACTATACCCTACAAGGGTGGGATCGCCGTTGCTGGTGGTGCAATTATCAACCCTCGTCTCGAGGACACCTTCGGGTGGCTACTGTATGGGGCTATGGGAGCCGTGTCAAGTTCTACCAGCGGTAACGTTAGAACGCACGTGTTCTCACCCGACACAGATAGTCCAGAATTTGTCCCGTGGATGAGTTTTCGCAAACACGTAACAGGTCTAAATGGCGATGTGTCAAAAGACCTGGGAGAGATCTATCAGGATTGTAAACTGGCAGGTTTGGTTTTCAATCTTCCCAATGATGGACTGATCTCCGCACGTATGGATGCGTTAGGTCGTATTCCGACCTACGATGCGGCTCCTACGTCTTGGACGTGGGATAACACATTTGAGGACTATGAAAGCCTGCCTATTGGTGTTACCACTGGCGGGTATATCAAAGTGCCTGGGTTCAGTGCATCTGAACTGCCAATTGTGTCTGCAACCGTAGGCATCGTGAACCAACCCCTGCCAATGAACCGTGAACGTGTATATGGTTCGCCTTACATGCGTGATATTACTATTGTTGGTCGTCAACTGTCAGTTGATTTGATCCTACAATGGGAAGATCCCACACTGTATCGAGCTATTCACACTGGTTCAAGCATGGGTGCTAGTGGATGGTCACCTGTTCCATTCACTACCAGTCTCCAGATCTTTGCCCAGTCCCCTGGGAATATGACCGGAGAGAGCGTCCCCTGGTCACTCCAGATCGACGCTGCTGATATTATGCTGTCCGTTCAGGGCGGTATTCGTCTCGCTGGTAATGATGCGGTGATGCTCCGATTGACTGGTGTGGCCCTGGCTCAAGCCGACGCTGCTGATTATGCTGAGTTCACTCTCAAGAACTTGCAAACAGCGTACACTTGGCCTACCTAACCAAACCGTGGTAAACTATGTGGGTGGGGTGCAATACCCCACCCATCTCACTCGAATGATGGAGATATAATAAGATGGCACTACAACTTACTGCCCCGATTGAAAAGACCGAAGAATTGGAAGAGACGAACAAGCTGTACCCACCCAGTGAGGGCGAAGAACCCACACGGGTTACGATCAAGCAAGCATCACAAGCAGAGAATGAACGAAGGCAAGACCAGTTCTCAGATATTCATACCGAGCTTTCGTATGATACATCTGGTAGACAAGTTGTCGTATCCCGTGAAAAGCACAATGTTGAGGCCATGAAACGCCTTGACGCTTTCCTTACACTTGTTGACACGAACATTGTTGTGATCGAAAAAGGCAAAAAGAAGCCTGAGCCATTATTTAAATTTGAAGATGGCGAACTGAAAATGACAGAAGCAGAGTTCAAAGAAGCCTGGGGCAAACTTCCGGTTTCGGTAACAGACGAAATTCACTCGAAGATCGTCAAGGTAAATCCTGACTGGTCAAGACGGGGAAACTTATTGTAGCGGAGGGACTAAAAGATCTCCGCATTGCTCTAAAGGATTACTTCTCTGCAATTCATAATGTCATCGAAGGTTTGCCAGTAAAGATACCTACCAAACCCGAAGCATTGATTATGTACGATCAGTGTAAGGCGATGGGAATACCCTTGGTCGTAGGTGGACTAAGGGATCAACCGCATATCTGGCTACTGGAATATGCGATCTGTCAACAGGAACGAGAGCATTTCGAAATGTTGAAGAAGGCGATACAGTCAAATGGCTATACCAACGAGAGACAATCTAACCCCGCAAACGCTATGGCAGGACATCTCCGATCAATTGAAAGAGTATGATACTGCCAGAGAATACATACCCGAATTAGACGCTACAAGAGTATCTGTTCAAGGTAGATACTTTGATTTGCGTTATGGCCCGATGACCGAGTTTGGCCCGTCCTTTGAGGTTTTAGGACGTGGCACGACAAACTTGGTCGTCGGCCCTTCTATTGTTGGTCAGACAACAGGTAGAGGTGCAGATAAGCAGACAAGCCTAGAGTTTCGAAGTCCTCTTAAGACTTTGGTACAAGGCATCGTACAGTCAGTGAGAAGTGATCAGTCTCTCTGGAGTACCCTTACGCTTGGGCAACAAAGCAAAGACCTGAGTAAGTATTCTCCTGGTGGTTCTCTTCAACACGGCCCTAACGACACTGAACCAGCTAGAGCAGACTTTGCTAGTCGTATCACAATTGGTGCAACACCAGGAACATTCCTTGGAGATGTAACATCCGAGATCGAGAACCGTCGCCTTCTTAGCATGGATCAAGGTTCCAAGTGGTTTGGATCTGTGTGGGAACGCCTTGATCCATTCTTCATGCACAAAGATGATGACAATATGGCTCGTCTGAGACGTATGCCTGGGTCGATCATGAATACTAAGACTGGTCGCTATGAGGAATACGAAAGTCAGCGGGGTGCTGCTGGTAAGGACATCAAGGGGTTGAATATCACGCACCAAATGCGCCAAACCGCTATACCTTATGCTTTGCAAAGACAAGACGAGTTTCGTGGTCGCCAGATGGTGCAAGGCGTACCGTCTTTGCGTCCCATGACACCAGGGCAAGTTCAGCAATCTCGAAGGGCAGAATATGCGGTAAGTAATGTTATTCTCCCTGGAGAGGGCAAACCTAGATCTGGAGTATTCCTCAATGAGGCGATAGGTGTGTTGCCGTTCTCCCCAGGTCAGGGTATGCACTACGGTGACATATTTGATGATGATGCACATTCATTTAGGGTAAGCAAAGATCCAAGGATCTCTCTCCCATTCAAGACATTTAGAGAATTTCAATCAGCCCAATTTGAGTTTGACAAGTCTGCAAAAGGACGCACTATTCTTGCTGGCACATCTCACCAAGTTGGTTCTTATTCGTATATTCCAGAAGGATCGAAGGAACGATCAAGAAGTTTTCCTTTGACTGTATCCGCTGGAGCATCAGATCTATACCTCGAGAAGTTTAGCCTAAGTATTCCCCGATCTTATGATCCTGATACTGGTAATACGTTTGGTCTTACTGGAGAGGCTGGAACAAGAAGTACGCAAGCGTGGCTAAACGAACCCGTGACTGTTGGCGATGCAGAGTATGCGAGCCGTGATGTAATGTATCGCAGACAGGGTATCGATGTGAACAGATTGGCTGCTACGGGCTACCATGTTGTTATGCAGGGTGCTCAATCTGTTGCTGGTGGTTTCAAATCCTTTGGTACGAAAGAGAGTTTACGTCCAAACGTAGATTTACCAGAGGGCTACACTGGTAGGGATGTGACCGTTGGCGGTCAACCCATCAGAATAGATGTACACAATCCAGAGGTAAAATCCAATCCAGCACGTATGTTGGGTGCGCTAGGTGGTCTTGTGCATGAGAACCAAAAGGCACTTATTGGTATGCGTTTCCCTGGCCTTGCTGAAAATATTGACAAGCATCGTGACAAGGCTACAGGTGCAGTTGACTGGGATCTGCTATCCGCTGAGGCGGGGATGACAGCCGAGGGAATGGCATCTGAACTATACGAGCATGTTAGTGATAAGAATATGTCTCCAGAGCAAAGGAAAACCATTGCTAAGAGATTTGGTATGGGGTGGACTGACAAGCCTGTGTGGGTTGGCGAGTATGTGAATGATGCTACTGCGAACGAGCAAGCCCGTTTGATCCAAGATTATTTTGGTGAAAAGGGTGTTGATCCATCGCAGTATTTCCGCTCGACACCTGGAACCGGAAAGAACAAGGGGCGACAATTCGTCGAGTATTACACTCGACCTTTCATCATGCGAACATTCAATCAGGCTACTCCAGAGTATGCTGGTGAAGCCACATTGAACTATGAAATGATGACTGCTATTCAATCAAACTTTGCTGAAACTGCAAAGCTACTTGGAATACACGGATCTCAAGGCCCAGGAACCGATCAATCTCCTGCCAGGAAAGCAATGCGAGAGATGGGGCGTTCGTTTGCATACAACATGAGTGGCGAAACCCTTGCTGGTGCTAACGTGGTCGATCACAAGAAGGCATCTCAGATGCTCACTGAACTGGAGCGTATTCCAGAAGGCGTGGTTGGCGAAGCACGTATGGAGGAACTGCAGAAGGTTCTTGGTAACGAAACGATGTTCTTCAAGACCATGCAGACACATATGTTTAGCCCTGGTGCTGCTGCTGGTGCTGAGAGTTTCGAGATGGACAAGAGCGTAACTGGTATGTCGATCATCTATGAAGGTGCTGTCAAGCAACTGTTGAGCGCAGAGGTTCAGGGTGATCCTATATCCGGTTGGGCTAGTGTGAGTGATCAATCCTCCCCGTTCTCGAAGATGAGTAGACGTTTGAAGAGTATGTTCCCTAACACCAAGCTAGGTAAGAACGCACGTGCTGGACTTTACGGGCGCACATCTGCTGGTGCTACAAGTGGTCGATATTCAAGTCTCAAGGGTCTTGCTCCCATGGAAGTATATATGGGAGATGACCAGATACGGCGTATGCTCAAAGACATGAAAATAAACGGGGATGACATGGAAGCGGCAATTGGGAAGATCAACGAACATGGCTACATGCCATCGTTCACCCTGCGCCAACCCGTATTATCTTCCAAGTATGGCGCTCCGGTTGTGAAAGTTCTCACATCTGAACTAATGAAGAAGAAGGGGATGGTTCTTCCGGACGCAGCAATAGGTCGTGGTCAGGGTAATCCATTGATGGGCAACGTCAGCGCATGGATGAATGAAACCATCTACAACATGCAGATTGGTGACTTGGACTTTGATCCCAACGCAATGGTTCCCGCTGCCAAGTGGGACAAGGAAGCACAGGATTTTATTTGGAGTGAGGACGTTGATCCTGAAATTGTAAAGGCACTGAACCGGACAGATGACCAAGTAGTTCAGGAAAGTCTTGAAGGACTTGAAGCTCAGGTGGGGAAGGGAAAGCTAGAGTACAACACTCTTCGTGGAACCGTTGAGGACTATTACGAAAACGTTGTCCAAGGCAAGGTCAAGGGCGAGAGTATAACCCGAAGATCTCTCGAGGAGGTTCGTGAGGCCGGTAAGGAGGCCGCTCTGAACAAGGGCGGTATGGGTGTCGCTTATTCTGTTCGCAGAAGGATTACTGCTGCTGCTGGAGCAATGGGTACATTCAAGCAATCAGAGATTACCAAGGCGACTGACAAGCAAGCGAAACTGTATCAGCAATACCTTGACAGCACACGTGACAGTCTAACACGACTTGGTGTGTTACATAATTCCATTGCAATTCAACCTGATCCTGGGAACGGTTATCACTTTAGCTATTTGACGCAGCCCACTGGAGATAAGTGGGGTGGCGATGTTACAAGGAACGCAAAGAGCACCAATGCTTTGCGTGGTTCGGTTGTTGCTGCATTAGCCGAAGATTACATGGACAAACGAGCACCTATCCCCGCAGAAAGTTTAGCTTTCATGTTATCTAGTGGTGGCAAAGAGACTGATCGTATCCTCAAGACCATTAGAGCAAACGAGGATGATGATTGGCGTAAGCTAAGTAGAGCATTAGCCGAAGAGATGGGTGGAACTGAGGGAGAGATCAAGCTAGAGAATACCCCAATTGGTATTAGCTTGATGTCATCTGCTGTCACTCGATCAATGGGAAAGACCGTAGTAACCAAAGGTCATCCCGATGAGGGTATGCCAGTTGCCGATGCTCTCAAAGGCACATCTATAGCCTGGGAAGGTACATATGTAGATCCTTCAACGGGTGAGGAAAAGCCCAAGAATACATGGTCGCTTGAAGAACTTGCACTCGAGAAGAAGGTTCGTGGTGCATATGTTGGCTATCGTGGGATGTCTGGTCATGGCGTTCCTCTTCCACAGGACGTTCGTACATATCAAATGCTTGCCAAGTACGATGAGGGTTTTCAGAGATTAGCTAATCAATTTAGTGACTGGAACGCCTCTGAGAGTGGAAGTATAGAGCGTGGTGTGGATGAGGCACTTAGCGGAGAGATGCTAAGTCTTGCATCCAGATCTGTTAGAGTATCTGCGTCCAGTTTAGAGAAGTTAGCCAGCGGTAATGTCAAGAATATTTTTAGCCCTACAGTTATGACTAATTTCAATGACATGGCAGTTATACAAAATGCACTGCGTCATATAGATCCAGATGGACTGTATGGTGTTCTTAAGCAGACTGGCAAACAAGTTGAAAAGGATCTAGGTCGAGGCGCACCCGCTGAAAGCGCATTGATGGGTACAAGAGCCGGAAGAGAACTTGGTAAGCATATTGGTTCCAGCAAGCATAAGTTGACTGTTCCGTTCACAACTGCAAGTGGGAAGTTCGGTACACTGATTGGTATTCCCGATATTGTAAAGATCGGTGAGGAAGGTATCGAGATAGGTGATGTGAAGTCGTCTGGGAAGGGTCTTGACTATCTTCGAAACAACAAGGACTACCAGACACAGTTGCAGACTTACGCTGGCATGTTCCACGCATTAGCGACGCAAGGCGAAGGCGAAAGGCTAAAAGAGATCCTTGGGGAGTGGAACTTTACTCAAGAAGAGCAGAACAGAGCGGTTGATCTTGCTAGACAGAAGAAGATCTCTGGTTCTCTCCATGCGCTACCCGCTTATAAGGAGCAGGACAAGGATAGCCACGAGTTACCAAAAGGGTTTGATCCTGAACGTGCTACAGATGTAACTCCAGACGACATCAGATCAGGAGCGTACAAGGCCAAGCGTCTTGAAATGGGGAATATGTTCCCCGAGGATCTAGGCCAAAAGCTAACTAAAGCTGTCGAGAACACAATAGCTGCCATGTCTCCATCTCTGAGCTATCTACAGCAACTCATTTCAATGGGTGGCGAAGTAAAGTATGGAAGCGGTACGATGCAGGTTCAGGGCAATTTTGGGTTCGTCAATGATCGAGTAAACCTATCACAAAAGATACTCTCTGGTCGATGGCAGGATGAAGATCCTCGCCTAACGATGATGAAGAGGCAACATAGTACAGATATATTTGGTGGTGGCCTTTCGTTTGAGCACAACCCTGGTGGGAGCAATCTTCCCGATGGTACGTTCAACAAGGACAAAGAAGAACTTGAGGCTGTTGGAGAGAGTGCCAAGGTCGAGATCAAGGCTGGAGACAAGGTTCGTGTCACCAAGATGAATGACATGAAAGAAAAGATGGATCAACTGAACCAGGGTGCAGATGTTCAGAATATCATCAACAATATAGAGCAAACCACCAATCAGCTACAGATTGCTCGTAAGGCTACTGCTACTGGCGTAACCATAACAAACACTGGCGATGAAGGCCCAGAAGGTGACGATAAGCCACGAGCAACAACTAAGGGTGTAAGTCCTGCGACTGCAACTCTAAATATGTCTCTTGCCTTGAACGCTATTGAGGCAGCGGAGAAGGGCAATGCTGGTACTTATATTCCACGACTAAAGAAGGCATTGATAGCTGGCACTGGTATGGAAGATGCTAGTGTAGATGAGATGATCCAGAAGGTCATAGAGATACAGGAAAGTGGCACTCGTGGTCAGCAACGAAATGTCGTGGAGAACATTGGCCCGATGATGGATGAAACCAGGGGACTTGAGAAGATGCACAAGCTGGCTGTCACAGCAGACAACACTAGCTATCGTGCTGAACAGGCAGCAACTCATGGGTATGTAATAGACGACTACCTTGGACAGAGATCCCCTGTATCACAGGCAGGTTCTACTGCTGCTGTTCTTGGTGGTGGTCTGACCAATGTTGGAAACAAGATGGAAGCATTGACCATCAAGAGTATCGAGGCAACTGAAAAGATGACCGAGATGCTAGGTGAGGCTACTGGGGGCATGAAGGGTCTTGCTGAGAGCATGGATGCTACCAAGGAAAGCTATGATGAGGTCATCAAGAGTGGTGACGAGCCTACTGTTCAGGGTAGGAGATTGCAGATCAAGAAGCAAGAACAGAGACTTGCTGCTACCGGAAGAACACTGAACGCACAGGTACGTGCAGCAGCAATCGCAGAGCAGACGTATGGGCCTGATACTGAGGAGTTTGCAGAAGCCTACAATCGTGCCGATGCCACCGCCGAGAAGTTCCACCAGCAACGTGCTGGATTGGACATACTTCAAAACAAGCCAATCCCAGTTGAGGATGACAGCATACTTGGTAAGCTGAAACTCCGTCGAATATTTGGCGGTTTCGGGATGATGTACATGCAACGCCTGGGGCAATTGGCGACTGGTGGTCTTGGCTATGGCATGGAAGAGCGCACAGCTATGGATAGCACCTACAAAGGTGTTTCCGCTGGTCTTACTGGTGTTGGAAGCGCATCTTCGAACCAGATGCAAATTTTACAAAATCAAATGGCATTGTCTGGAACCAACAACAACCCGATGATGCAACTGCAATCACTTCGATCAACCATGCCTGGGGGGAACGACATGTTCACAGGTATTAGTGCTGGTGTAGGTATGTATGCCTTCGGTCAGCAAATGGCTATGTGGGGATCTGACAGTTCGATGTTCGGGAAGATTTTCAGCGACCAGGGTATGCCGATGAGTATTCGTGGCAAGCAGATTGGGACGCTACGTTCTGGTCACCTAATGGCTGCTGCTGCTGGAGTATCACTACTACTGGGTGGTTACTCTGCTGGTCAAGATCCTGTGGGTATTGGATCTCGACTAGGTTCAGGTAATTACTCAAATGTCATCCAAGATACAATCGGGATGACCATGAACCCAGGTCGATGGGGTGAGTACGAAGAGTACGCACAGTCAAGCCGAACAATCCGCAACGCTCTCGAAAGTGGTGCTTCTTTCGATAGTGTCATGGACGATCCGGTACAGCGTAAACTGTTCGGTATTGTTCCGATGGCAAGCCGACAGGTAGACACATCTACTCCAGGTGGTAAAACGTGGAAACTAGACGAAACGATGCGCCAACTAACATCGCTGAACCCTGAGTTTTCTCCAGAAGTCATTGGTCAAACATTTGGGTTTATGCAAACTCACATGACTGGGAGCAATAACGATCAGTTCGGTGCTATAGCTGCGCAGTTCAACGCTGGATACAATCAGAATGTAGCCAGTGCTGTTCTGAGTGCTGGTGGAATGAGCATGGGACAACAATTTACAAGAGGCCAAGGTGGAATGACTGGCCTTGGTGCTGGATACAATCAGCTAATCGGGCAGGTGACACAGGCAAATCAGCCAGTGTTACAAGCTGGACTTAGTACAGCACAACAGATGGGATACGCTTACCAGAACAACGTCAGAGGCATGGACATTAGTCAGCAAGCTGATTATCTAATGGGTCTTGGCGACATTTCCCCAGGTACATTAGGAGGTGATCTTACAATCTCCTCTGAACAGACTGCTTTCAGAGGTCAACAGCAGGGGTACAATGCACAGGCAAGGAAATTTGCAAACAATATCCTTCCGTCATACGGGTATGACATTGCTCTCGCAGAAGCACGAGAGAAGGAAGGGTACACCAGAGAAAGCAATATCGATTTGATGCTCACCAACCGTGGGTACACCCCTGACCAGCGGAGAGCACGTACAAGCAAGTATAAGGCCATGAGTGAGAGTGATCGGTTGCTCGAAATGACCAGAGACGAACGCCAATATGCGATGGTTGGTCAACTTGAGCAATTTGGTTTGCAATCTGGTATGACCGCAGGTCAAGCACGTTCTTACTCTGAAAAGTACATGGATGCTGGCTTCTACGATACACAGCAAGAGATTTCCATGCAAAGTCAGAAAGCTGGCTTGATCAGTGGCGGGATGGAGTTTGGAATGACATCCGGTGTTGCACAGGCATTTGCTGGTGGCGCAATGGCACAAGGGCCACAAGGTATGCGGTTCGCACAGAACCTCATGAGCTTCAATCCTATCGCAATTGCACAGGCATCCCAAGGTGGCGCTTCTATGTGGAACAACGTAACCACTAGGCAATTGCGACAAACCTACGATGCAGGTGGCAATGCACTCGGTATAGGATCGTTTGGACTTGGAACGATGGATCTAGGATATGGTGGGTTCAGTTCTTCTCAGGCTGCTACAAACATATTTGGTGCTGATTGGCAACAGAATGATCCATTCGGACTAAGATCATCTATGGTAGAGGGTGGGTTCAGACAGGTTCAGACAGACTATAGGCACAAGATGGCAGGTCTATCTGCTGCTGGCGCAGGTATTGCAATGCGTGGTGCAGAACTTTCCTATGCTTTCCAGACTGGCATTGGCATTGGCGACTATGGCACGGTCAATCCTGTTACTGGGAACCAATTCAATCTCCCGTCCGGTGGTGTGTGGGGAGTTCAGGATCAACAGCGTGGGCTACAGCATCGTCAACAGATGTGGAATTTCCAGTATCAGGAAATGTCCATGGATATGCAAAGATCCCAGTTCGAGGACAACCAGGGCTTGCAACGCCGTGGAATGGATATGAACCGTGGCTTTGCACGTAGAGGTTGGGAGTTCCAAGACCAAATTACCGATCTACAGTGGGGATGGCAACAAGAGGACTATGGTAACGAGAAAAGGTTTACGACTGGTCGTGCTCGTAAGAAGATGGAAACGCAGATGGATCGTGCCACGATCATGCACGAGTTACAGTCTGAACGAACTGACGAGCAACGTAGCCAGCAGGAGGAATTGTGGCAACTTGAGGACGAGCGGTTCAATAATACTCGTGAACACTTCGAAGAGCAGATGGAACTCCAAGAGGCCAACTTCCAGAAGATGCAGGAGTTCTATGAGGAACGTAAGAAACTTGAAGATCAGATGCAGGAACTTCAACGTGCTATGTTCATCGAGCAAAATAAGTTGCAGATGGAAAGTGCGGGTATTCAAGCTGCTCAAGCTGCATTGGCTGCTCAGATGGCAGACGACATGGAGAAGGCACAACAATTCTATGAGGATCAGCAAGCACGAGCCGACTACACACGTACTACTTGGGATGGTGTTCTTGAGATGTTCGTCCAGGCAGCAGAGAAGATCGCAGAAATTCTCGATCTGGATCTTGGTGGATCAAATCCTTACGATGATGCTAATGATGATGGTGGATACAACGTACCAGATCCAGAAGAATACGGCGAAGATCCATACGAATATGCCTCTGGTACTCAGGGGTATAGGAGAGTTCCAGGTCTATCTGGACAACCGTTCAAAGTAACCCTACATGGTGGCGAAATGTTCGATGTCAGGAGACGTGACGAGGTTTCCAATCCTTGGAACGACGAAGTTATGCCCAATAATGTCAATGTTAGCAATGGAGCATCTGTTAGCAATATGGTTGTCGTGAAGATTGGTGAGAATGAGATCCGTGATTACATTGTAGAAACGGTTCAGATGGAGATGTAATATGACAGAATATAACTACTGCACGATCTACACGGCAACTTCGGGCTTAGGGGGGAAGTTCGCTGTAGTACGTGATGGGTACAATGAGATCATTCGAAAGAAATCCACAGTCGAAGAAACTATGGATGGTGGTATTGATGTCCAGGTTGGTGGAGTTCACAAACTATACAATCTTATCATTCGAGTGAGACACACTGAAACAGAGGCGAACTACGGAACCTTTGACACACTAAGGCAACTATACGAACTGAACAATCCTTCGATAGCAGCATCGAACCTATTAGACTATGTAAACCATCATGGAGAATACGAGCAAGTCTATATGGTTGGCGACTTTCAGGGAGCACTCCTGGGGTGCAAGATCGAGGGTGGAACCGCTTGGTGGGATGTTCAGGTACAACTGAGAGTGAAACCTACATCATGAGAACTGACATAGCATCTAACATCCAATCCGCTGCCGATGATCTCGGCTCGATCAATGCTGCCGTATCCGCTATCATTTTCAAGACACGGCAATATTTCGTTCACGATGATCTCGACATATCTGCTACTGGCTTTGCTGAACCTGCTGAGATCGCAGACAGTCCACTAGGTCAAGACGTAAAGTGGTCGCCTAGAACTTACGATATCTATTCTCTTTACGCAGACAGCGATGTGCTAAAGCTAGAAACTGCGTCCAGTGGATTGCAGACACTCGCTGGCCCACTGGACACCCACGATCTTTACCGCCCTGGCCTATGGACTTCGTTATCGGGTGAGGAAATTTGGTGGGCAAACGATACATCAGGCATCTTCTTTGCTGAACTATCTGGCTACACGGTGTCAGGCACAAGCAACATTGTTTTATCTGCCACATCCACTGGAGAGTGGTATGGTCGCAATGCTCCTGGTGCAATTCATCCGGTAGATAGTCAAGAGGCTGTTGCTCTTTGGATAAATGATGGAGGTGTGTCATGCACGTTTATCTATTACTCTGCTGGATCATATATATGTGATGACTGGGAGTACAGGTTTATAGACCCAACCAGTACACACACGACCAGTGACAGTGGAGATATATACCAGATGCACTACTCTGCTGCTGTCAAGAACGACGATGGAGATGTGCACATCTTTATGAGTAGGTGGGATGGTTCAGTTGACGTAATAATCAGACGTGCAAATGGCAAGTGGTCTGATCGACGCACGGCTATTCCTGCTGATTTATCTCAATTCAAGGTCACGAACGCTTTCATTGCACCAAATGGGTACTACGCACTTGTCGGCCAATTTCAGCGCATCGACGACACAGGAGCGTTCTCGAGCGACTTCATTTACAATCTGTGTGCCATGTCTCCAGATGGAAAGACATTCAGCATGGATCGAAACACATTGTTCGCAATGGGTACGGAAAGCATGAGCGTAGACGCAATGGGGTTCCGGTTCTTTGCTGGCGTAGATACTGCAACCGTTCCGAATATGTGGATCTCGACTGTAGGATCATGGGCATCTGATACCGCTCCGCTCTATTTATCGGATGACGCAGAGACACTAGAAATCACCAAACAGATGACAACCTACTGTCGTGGATCTTACGGTGGTCGTTTGACCATGCGTATTCCAGATAGCCAGGAGGCTTACTTTGATCATGCCTTCATTCACAATGGTGCGGTCATAGATATATACCTAGAGTATATGACAGATAGCGGTGGGTACGAACCAGTCCTCCTTCGAAGATCTATAATTGATGACATCGATCAAACCGAAGAGGAGGCCACACGATCCGTAACCATTCAAGCTGAACCTTATTCCGTATGGCGAGTGTCAGAGATGACACACCCGTTCTACCTGGAGCTACAGTCAAAGTCATCTATATATGATGATGTGGATGAGTGGGATAACCTATACGAGGCGAATAGTTCAGAAGGGTTGCCAGGACATCTGGCAGTTGATCTGTGGGGTTCTGGTAGCGTTCCAACAATAGAGCATGTTGCTGGAGACAAGGATAGTTTACTAACAGATGAACTGACTACACATGCTGGATATACTCAGTTACCAACACTACCATCATTGCCGTTCGAGGTATCTGTATATGGTTGGTCACGTGCTGGATCTCAAACACCTTACACGGGTGGTTCAGGAGATGTGCCAGGAGATGCTAATGCTACGAATGATCTTGTAACACTACGCATGATCGTTGATCGTGGTGCTGAGGGCAATGAGACTGAATACGATGTTGAGGTCACGGAGATCTCGTCTGACTACTCAAGGTTCCCAAGAACTTGGTACACAACCGCCGATGGTTCATATCCTATCGTGTTTTCCGTAACAAGCAATGTGAACCTTCAAGAAGGTGACACGCTGAAACGTATCGGGATCTACTCTGAGAACGAGAATGGTTCCGATGACACCATTTATTTCATAGAGAGGATCGAGAGTACCGATATTGTTTGCCAACATCCTCAGCATGGAGAGATTTGGGAGGTGAGTGGAAGTAGCTATCAGGATGGATACCCTGATACGTGGACATGGGAACTTGCTGGAGAAAGCCTTGATTGGGTATATGATAATGTGCACGATGCTTGGTGGTGTTGTTCTGGAACGTACGGCCCACTAGATATTTCGTATCCAGGTGGAGCGATGCGCATGGGCTATCACACTGGTGCTGGTGGATATGAAGTCGGATCAATGAAGTTCGTGTTTGCTGATGGTACTGTATTCCTCCCCCCAGTGGGTGACGATTGGTCTGTGTCATTCAATCTGAGTGCTCAAAAATGGCAGTCATCTTGGACTATAAGAATGACAAATGGAGTGACTTGGCGAGACCTCACTTACGGCCCTGATGCTCCCGCTGGTTGGTCAACAAAAGATCAAGACAACTCTCCGTTCAATGGAGAGATGCGTATCGGCTCGGGGTGGTGGATAACTGAACTCCACTATGGATTTTTCGATGGGTGGTCAACCAATGGATACGTTGATGTATACGATGTTACTACCGAAGGACTGGTAGGTTTATTCCCTGAAACTACGATTGGTGCGCAGACATTATTGCGTGCAGGTGTGCCAATTGTTAGGTTTAGCGTTACACCTTACACAACTTTCAACTGTGAGGTCGCTGCTGCATACAGTATTAACCAGAACGATCTTGTGGGTGGTGTTGTGCTGCTGGCAGCAGATGGTGACAATTATATTGCTGCTATTGCAGACAGGGAGGACACGAGCATCATCAAGGTTCGAAACGGAGTACAGGAAGTTCTTACTACGGTTGCGAACGCATTGACTTCTGAAAAGTTCTGGATCATGGCGAAGCACAACGATGGCGAGATCAACGTCTATATATCCGAGGGATTTGGTCTACCGAACTACGGAGATCCGGTTTTGACATACGTATGGACTGAGGCAGACGAGGCGATATGCACATCAGATGACATCATGCACGTGGGGACATACTCAATGATCAACACTCCATGGGTTCGTCTTACTGCGTGGTCGCCAAAAGAGACTAGCTATATTGGTGTTTTACCTGACACCATAGATGGTCTTGCAGATTTCCCAAGTTCAGGTACTCTGCTCGTGAATGGCAACAAGGTATCTTATTCTTCGAAGGTAAGTCAGTCGGATAGCTTTGGCCCTTACCAATGTCGGAATACTACATACTGGCCTAGCTACTCACGTGATGGACACAGCTACAGTGCTGGAAATGCTATCGAGTTCACACGTTTCGAGTATATCGACGATAGCGCCAACTACGACAAGTTCAACGGATACCTGATGGCATCAGATCTAGGTGAGGCTCACATCATTACTGCCAGTGATCACAAGCCATGGATCAGAACATCTGGCGTACTGGTTATTCTAAAGAACCGTATGCGAGCCTTTGCAAGTGACATCGACGATAACATTCATGGAACGAACACAAAGATGTGGATTACAGGCGGGTTTGCTGGTTGCCAAAATGAAGGTGAAGAGGATTACAACATCATTGAGGGAGACATTGGTTTCCTGTATGGTGACGATTATCGATTGCAACTCCTTGGGTTCGTTGCTTCGTCTCAGCACGAAGATGCAACAGTAGAAGATATGATCGAGAAGATCATGTATATGTCTGCTGCTGAACCGTCTTTCCCAGGAGATACGTTAGTCGCTTCACAGGCTCTTACTGGAGCCGAAACGGAGATAACATAGTGATTTACGATTTCGGTACAGGAGGCGCAGACATTGAGTTCGAAGTAGCCACGCTGTCAAGCGGTAATAGCGTGTCCGTTGTATTTGGTATGCAGGTTGCCCAGGCAGGAGCAATAGCAAGCGGGTACGAGAGTGGCAAGACCTACGTGAAGATCACGGAAGGAACGTCGAGTTGTACGATCACGGTCACTTGCAATAGCACTACCTACAGAACATTCAAGTATCATCATTCTGCTAATGGCCTCATTCGAGTGATAGCGCACAGTTATTATATATCCGTGTACATCAACGAGGCATGGGCACACACGTTCCACTTTCCATTTGTTTCCTATCGTACTGAAAGGTATGTGGCTCTTCTTTCTGCTAGTAGTGAAACAGTCACGAACGTTCGTCTAAAAGAATTAGCAGATTGGCGAGAGGCTATCTGGATCGACATGGAAAGTTCAGG
>Ga0307379_10002798_pt1 | contig 25551 bp, 35 predicted proteins | sample UN2MG_FD_202237 | JGI IMG/M metagenome (GOLD analysis project Ga0307379, IMG submission 202237) | Soil microbial communities from Risofladan, Vaasa, Finland - UN-2 | ecosystem: Environmental > Terrestrial > Soil > Coastal area > Acid sulfate soil | place: Finland: Risofladan, Vaasa | collected...
TTGATCTGTTTCATAACTGATGGGTTTACCAGGTTTCTTTATTCTTTCCCAAAATTCTCCATTATAATATACTTCGGGACTATCAATGAAATCTGCTTGTCTAGCATAGTATCCCCAAAGCTCTAATATCTCCACTACGTTTTCTTTGGGCATTCCTTCTTTTTTAAGAATGGTAGCTAATTGATCAAAATCCTTATATAAAATAGAGTGAACATATTTGATTCCCCCGTCCCCAAATCTTAGATGCGAGAAAGGCAGTTTATTTCTAATACAATACTCAAGCTTCTCAAATATCTCCTCTATTTTATAAATTTTCATATAGTAACTTCCTTTTTATATCCAATCATCGTTTCAATTAAGTCAACAAAATATTTCATATTCTTTTCTCTAGATCCAATTGCTTCAATACATTTTCTGGCTTCATTTCCCATTGTAATTCTTAATACTTTATTGAGATATATACGCTCAACACAATCTCTAAAATCATTGTAGTCATTTTTAGAAACAAACCCACTCACTTTATCAATTAAATAATCTTTTGTACCTGATAGTATTGTATCGTTTCCAACGACTGGGCATCCAGTCAGCATAGCTTCTGCGGGCGGCATATGCAACCCTTCTTGTTTAGAAGGAGATAACCAAACATCTACCCCATTATAAAACTCATTCTTTTCTTTTATTGTTGGCTGTCGATAATACTTATCGGCCTGTTCTGGAGTATGAGATGTTCCCATCATCCATAGTTCAATATTCGGATATTTGCCTTTCATATATTTTGCAACTTCTAATACCCATCCATATCGTTTAATTGCAACATGTTTACCAGTTGTATATAATGCACCGATTATGAACTTATCTCTCTTATCTCTTGCTCCTACTATTGGGTATAATTCATGTAAATCGTATCCAGGTCGAACTATATAAGAATCTGTATTATGACTATGTAACTTTTCTTGCAAACCGATACTATTAACAAATTTCTTTGTTGGAGCTTTTAATATTTTTTCAATTATTTCTTTCTCAGAACTCTGCCATGTTTCCCAAGCTCTCAACCAATGTGTTTTAATACCACACTGCTTTGGTGCTTGAACTGTGGGAGCAACTGATTTATAACCAGTAGCCATAATTATATCTGCATCCGGAATTTGTTTATTATTGTTTACTATTATATGTTGAGCTTTTAATGGAGTCCATGTATGTTGATTTCTCATACTGTCAATAAAATATACATCATGCCCCATTTCAAGTAAAGTATTCCCAGACTTTACTAAAGTTGAAGAACCACCATTATTTCCCAAACCTACATTTCTTAAATCAAAAATAATCTTCATAAATCTTCAATCCTTCCTCGACATTGTTACATCTTATAACTGGTGTGTTTAGTGGATTAATTAAGTGAATTTCATCATCTGTTAATTGCTCATTTAAAGCAATTAATGGTTTCTTTAATAATAATGCAAGACGAGAATTATCCGATGATAAATTGCCTATTACAAACCGACATGTTTTTAACGCTTCAATAAAACACCCAAGTGTTGATACTTTTTTATCATCAATAAAATTTGTAATTTGGTAAGCTAAATCAACCGAATGTTTTGTTTCATAATTATCAAGGTGCAATGGATGTACATACTTACTTTGGTCAATAAAAACATGCTTTGGTTTAACAAACCTATCGACTAATGTTTTATTTCCCTTTCTTGGTTGAAAGTTATAGTCCGTTTCAGATCTTGGAAATTGCCATTTTACTTTATATAAAAATCGGCTAATATCAGGATAAATACGGTCGATTATTCTATATCGTTTTTTATATTTATGTATATAAGCCCTTAAAAGTATATTAAATTCAGTCATTCCAAATCTCTGAGTTTTAAAGTATTCTCTAAATTCGGGTTTATCATTTTTAATCTTCAGAGGAACAAAAATATCAGCGTAAGATCCATACAAATCGAACCGAGGTCTTCGGGTGAAAATGATAAATTTTTTATCAGGTTCTTGCTTCATTAAATAAATGATATGGGGGACAAAATAATAATATTCCCATTTTAATTCACCAAGAAACGGACCAATTAAGTATGCACTTTCCTTCATTTTTTCTCGTCAAGTTGTTTCTGTAATCTTAAAATTTCTGTTTCAGCTCCTTGTAACAATTGTTGAATTTGTCTTGTTGGAAGTCTTGTTGGTTCAGATCTAAATTCCATTTCAACAAGAATTTTCTTAATTTGAGCCATAGGTCTTTTATTCGATAACAACCATGCGTTTTGTGACATTACATTTCTCCTTTTTTCTTTAGTAGAAGCTCCCTAAAATTCTTGTAAATTTTCGGTACTTCAATATTATATTTCTTATCATCAATAAATGTTATTGGAGTGTTTTTTATATTATAAGTTATAGTGTGTAATTTTTTCTGACAGCCAAACTCCAATACTTCAACCCCATAAAGTAATGCAATATTTGGGATAGCTGACTGACTTCCTAGAACAAAAATAGTTTTTTCCATAATAGCAAGAAGAATGCCTATTAATGAAGATTTTTTACCAATTTGCATATCATTCATATCATAGAATCTATGTTTCGGATCTGGTATGTATTCTCCTTTTTTACCACATAGTATAAAAGAAAAAGAATTCATGAGTTCTTTATCTTTATACAATGTGTCATAAAACTGAATCCAATGCGGCCAATTTCTTTTAAACCCTCTCCTAAATCTTGGTGATATTACCACAAATGGTTTTTCATTGTTTGAAGAATGTTTATTTACAATTTCATAATTTTCTGTTCGTGGTTTATATTTAAATATCATATTTTTTGGCGAGAATTGATTTTTATTAGAAAACGATCCTTTAGCAACATTTGGATATATATGCTCTAAAATATTAAATCTTTTCTTATATGTTTCTAAAAATTTTTTAGCTTGAAAATCAACATTTTGTTCTGAATATCCGATTAATCTAAAACATTCTGGCTGACACTTTTCATAATCTCCATTAATTCTTAATGGTACAAGAATATCTGCATACCTACCATATAAATCAAATCGATCTTCTCTGGTCAATATGATAAACTTTGGTTTTTGTTTTCTATACTTCTTGATTTTATAAAATGGTAACATTGGTGCAAATCTTCCACATTCCCAGTATAATTCTCCAACGACAGGCCCAAAAAGAATTGCATCTTCCATATTACCAATCTCCAGTTAACTGTTTATCATTATATATTGATTTATAAAATTCTTCAAATGACATCTTTGATAATTTTTCTTCTGCATGCTCAAATTTAATTTTTTCTGCTTTCTCAACGCCTCGATTTCTTGTTAATACATTACACACTGATCCCGCTTGTTTACCACAATGGATTCCTAATTTTTGATTCAATCCCATTATATAAGGGTTTCCCCTTGCGGCTCTATTCATTTCTATCCAATACAATTGATCGTGTTTTTTATCATGGTTGACTAACCTATTCAAATCAAGAAATCCTACGTCCCTAAAAAAATCATTTCTAACACTCCACAAACCAGAGCCACCCAACTTTCCAACACGCCCAATCATATCATCTGATATTTGATACTTTATTGGGGTCATCATTTTAATTCCGCCTGGTCTTTGACCAATTACTTTAATATCAGTCATCTTATTCTTGATAACATATTTCCATGCTTCTCTTAATTTTAAATCCCACTCAGGAGTAACTATAATATCATTGTCAAGTATAACTAGAAATTCATATTTATTTTTTTTTGGATCTTGCTCATGTTGGTGACCAAAAAAATTGCATGTCGATGCCTTACTAAATGCATTAAATGTCGATGTCTCAGTTGTAAAACATATCTGATCAATATACCCTTTTATATACATTTTACAAAAATATGCGAAATGGTTTTCAACTAGATAATTACTAGCATTATCATAGACATAAATACTGTGGGGTATCTTTGAGTGTTGTTTTAATGCATGAATACATTTTTTTGTTATCTCTAAACGATTTCTCACAGTCAAAAAAATTTTAATCATTCTTAGAATATACCCCCTAACAAATTCAAAATAATTTCTTCATATTCTGTTGTCGCAGCTAAGTATGTTGTAATTATAAAAGTTACAACTGCACCCCCAATAATGATTTTGAATTTCGCAATTCGTCTCAACTTATCTATCGACTTCTTTAATTCCTGAACTCCGCTCATAACACTAGAGTTCTGATTTTTTAGTTGGTCAAAAAATTTAAAATCAACTGAGTCAGGAACATTTTCTATCCCTATTTTAACATCTTCTTTATTTTTTTTGAATATCATTTCATTAACTCCTCGACTTCGTCAACAGCTTTTTTGATGTCTATATTATCATAACATGGACTAAAGCCATCAGGTCCAGCTTGCGGGCACGGAGTATGACCATGAATAAAACAGGGCACACAATCTCTCTCTGCATCTACCCATTTCGCTTTTGGATATGTTTTCAATCTGATATGACCTGGAAAAGGGCCATACATTCCATAACACGGAACATTTAAAGATGCAGCAATATGATTCAAAGCTGAATCTGTTGCTATGACACATTGTGCTAATGATGTTAAAGCAATTGAATAATCAAGAGATAACGACTCTTTACAAAAATTAAATACCAAACTTTTATTTGTGAGATATCTATCAATAAATTTTTCGACATTTTCTTGTTGTCTTGGATTATCTGTAATAAGAATTTTATGGCCTCTCTCTGTTAACTCATTAATTATATTTGCCCAAAACTCTGGACGTGGAGTTCGAATTGGAGAACTTGCCCTAAGCTGAGTGATTATAAAATTTCCTGGATCAACATTCCATTCTTCTAATTTATCAAGACAAAACTGAACCTTATCTTCTTTAGGTTTTTGTTCCGGAATTAACTTCTCATTAGGAAGATTTAATCCCAACCACTCAGAGAATAAATTATACGCATTTACAGTATGAGATAATTCACATCTTTCAATAACACCTTCAAACAAAGCATGATAGTCTGATGATATTAACTCTCCTAGTGTGAAAGGCAAATCTAAAACCTGATCAATACATTCCCATGTTTCAACCATGGATTGATATTGCGGACCACAGGCAAATTTAATTGTACAGTCTGGATATTTTTCTTTTAGATATTTTAGATTTGGTTGGATGAACAGAAGATCTCCAATTCCTCCTGTTCTAAAAACAAGTAAGGTTTTGCCGCTAAGATCTTCTCCATTATAAGGATTATAAATATTTTTAAACTTTGTGGTGCCAGGTTTTAAAAATTTTGAACCAAAGTTAGGATCGGCATGCAATTGTTGATACACACCAAGCCCCATAACATAACTGGTTTTCTTTTTAAGTTCTTGTTTTTTAAAATGATTTTGAATAAATCTTAAATTCTTTGCTGCTTTTGCAATTACAATATTCGGTGGATATTCACGTAATTCTTCAAGGTCAGCAACCTCTTTAATATCTTCACGGTTTATGCCCAACCCACGTAAAACTGTCAGTGACAGTGGTTTGAAATTTCTCTTGGGTACTTCGGAATGCCATCCAAAATTGCTGTTCGCCATTTGACTTCCTTTCGTTATTTAGTCTGTTTCTTTTTCTGCTTTCCATTCTTTATCCACAGTATTGAAGAATTCTTTTTTCTTTTCATCGTCTAATTCACTTGGATTTTTTACATTATATTTCTTCAACATCTTTTTGAAAAATTCTCTGTAATCTTCCTCTCTAATTAATCTTGAAATAGAGACAGCAATCTTTTCTTCAACTGGTGTCACACCCTCATCTTTTGTCAACTCATCAACCACATCTTTATGAAGATCTGTAAGATCTTGATCTGGTACACTGTCAAGTTTGTTTTCTACTTCATCTAAAACTTCATCCGTTGTTATAGCAGCTTCTTGCACTTTCTTATGTTTTTTATAGTCGCCTTTTAAAATAACATCAACTAGATCTGTAGCTTCTTTAATTTTATCCATTTCCTCAACTCCTTTTGGTTTACCCATAGGGCCTTTTCCTTTACCTCTTTGTTGTCTTTGCCCATCGCCTTTTCCCTGACCCGCAGGGACGCATTTCTTTTTAACCGGTCACCATCTAAAACCTTCTAGACATTTTGACTTAACTGATTTTTTCATGATTATGTTCCCCCACCCTTTGCTTGAAACTCGCGCATTTTAGCTTGGGCTTTTAATTGAGATTCCTTAAATCTTTGTAGCATTTTTTTATATCTTAAAATACCATTTTCTAATGTATTAACACATCTATTCGGTTCAGGTGCTCCATTGCATTTCACTTTAGCACTAGATATTCTAGAAAGTGCTTTCATGGCAGATCTCATTCGACAATCATCTTTACATATATTTTTTTCATATTTATTTTCAAACTGACGATGGCATCTTACTTCATAACAGTCAGTCCACTCATCTTTGAAGTCGCCACTAACGTCCTCTAAAGCAATTCTGGCATCGAATTGCTCTTGTAGCACTCTTAAATATTTATCAATATTTTTCATAATATGCCTCGTTATTTACCCATGCTTTTAGCATCAGCCATTGTTCTAACAAGCAGACCATTTGCAACTGCTGTTAAAGGATTTTTTGCTCTCCTGATTTCAGAAACTTCGAATGGTAATTCGCTTGCAGAGATTATATTTCTAAACAATGAAATAAATCCTTCTGGCAAACATGTTCCGCCCGCAATTACAATCGGAATTTTATCATCAATTTCAATATCAACTCTTTCATCAAACTCCTTGATGATTCTTTTGACTGTATATTCAATCAAAGCTTTGTGATAATAATACAAAGCTTCTAATACTCTTTTTGTTTTTTTGTTTTTGACATCTACATTGCCTGTCAATTTCATATATTTTTCTTTTAAATTAGTGACTCTATTGGGAACCATATCAAGATCCGCTGCCACCATTTTATCAATCCAATCGCCTGATCTTGAAGTGGAAAATGTTAATGCTTCCACCCCTTTATATGATATACAACAATTGCACATACCAGCTCCAAAACTTATAGCTATACCGGAAAAGTTTTCTTTTGCACATTCAGAGTAGATAATTGCCATAGCTTCATTGACAGGTGTATGATTTACACCAATATTGCTCAATATCCTTGAAAACACATTTTTATGATATGTTACGCTACGTTCAGAATCAACAGATTCTGCTGGAATAGAAAATGAGCAATATACTTCTTTATCTTTTGTTTCACCAATTAAAGATTTGATCATTAAAGTCAAAACGTCAATTGCTGCAATTTCTTTTGGGGATATCAACCCACTTTCCATCGGACGTAAAACACTTGTGCCAAAAATATTTGCAAACTCAAATGCATCCGAACCAATAATAAATAACTCGCCGTCAATACCTTCAACATAACTGATGCTGCTCAACTGGCTTATAGAAATGTCATCTTTATCAACTTTCAAAAATACATTTCTTGTTATTCCAACATCATCTGAATCTGACTTAGAACACACCAAATGCATTGTGCCAACGTCTAGTCCTAAACATATGATTTTATTATGTTTTTTATTTTCATCTATTTTTTCATCTATCTTAGGTACTTCGACTGTTTTTTCTTCTGTCATAATTTATCCCCTTCTCATCAAACCAGATAGCATATCAGCAGAGTCTTCAAGACTATCATCGTCCTTTTTAACTTTCTTTATGTTATCTGAACTAAGTTTCATATCACCTATGTCAACCTCAGGAATGAAGGAATCTAATTCTTCAATCTTAAGTTCATCTCCCTTTACTATTTTTCTTCTTGCTGGGGTTTTATCAACAAACTGAATACCGTCTTTGAGTAGGTTTTCAAGTATATCCAATTTATTATTAATTTGTTCTCTATCTGGAATTATATTTCCTACTCCTCTAGATAAAAGAATCTCCATCATCTTTTCAAGTTTTTCGAACTTCTTATTTAAATCCTCTTTTGGTTCAGATTTTCGGGGTTCAACTATATCAAAATCTTTATTCGTGTATATTTCTTTTAATCCTTGTGGAGTTTTAGCAACAATCTCATACTTGTCAATACCAGAAGTTTTTAAATACATAGAAACAACACGAATATCCAACTTTGAAATGTCTAGAGTTACTGGAGTCCTCACAACTTGTAATCCTGGTATTGCAACAGTGTGCCCAGCATCCTTTATTTTCAGAGTTATCATATTAATCCCTTTTGATTACAAACGAAGATTGCTTAATCTATCTAACGTAGTTTGTAAGCTTGCAATTTTTTTATTATACACTGCCTTACACTTTTCTGGGGTTTTTGCCTTAACACATCCTGATCTCTTGTTCTTCAAAATTCCAATTCGTTTAGCAATTGCCCTTCTTCTATGTATAGGATGTTGGATTCCTTCTTGAAAATGGCTTAAATATTCATCTAACTTATTATTCATAGTAAAGTCGTTTGTAGGTGTATTTTTAATTGGATTTTCAACACTTAAAACTTGATCAATAAATCGTTTTTGATCTGGATGAACTAGAAGTTCAGCTTGACCAGATTCCATAATCCACAAATATTGATCGTGCTCGCTTGATAATTTAACTTTTTGATTTGGATTTTTCATTTTGCATTTGTAATTATAACAAATGCTTTTTCGTTTTCCTTCATCTGCATAATACACAAACTTTCCAAGAAACAATTCTATCTCAACATCAAGCCCAGTTTCTTCTTTTATTTCCCTAATAGCACAATTATGAACAGGCTCATTTTTTCCTTTATCGCATTTGCCGCGAGGGAACTCAAAATGAAGCGGCCAATGATCGTCTGCTGCTCTTTGGATTAAAAGAACTGTCTTAGTCCCGCTGTCATCTTCTTTTACAATAATTCCTGCCGCAACATTAACAACTTCTTCAACTTTATCTTCATCTGAAATCATTAACTCTAAATGTAATTTTAATTTTTCTATTAATCTCATATTTATACCCCATTAATTACAAACTATTACTGATAACTGACCAGTTGAACATTCTTCTTTGTGTCCGTATTTATAATGACATTCCTTACATACAGACCAAGCAAAATCGGGATCTAAAGCAAAAAATGGTTCTAATTTTTGAGGTCTTTCATGGTGAACATGTTCTGCTTGTTTACCACAATATTGACACTCATAACCATCTCTATCTAAAACAAATTCTCTAAATTGATGGTATTCTTCGTCTGTATAATTTATAGTTTTATCCTTAAAAGGATCTGATTTTAAATTAAATAATGGGCACTCGCCCTTACATTGGTCTGAGCAATAAAAATAACAACCATCATTCCCATAGTCTTTTTCAAGTTGTCTTATTCTTTCATATAATTGTGTTCCTGTTGGTTTAAAATATTTATTACAATTCTTACATTTAACCAATATATTTCCACTTTCATCTTCTATCGGTTTTTCTATTTTATAAAAAAATGGATATTTATACCTATAATATATCAAATTATATTTAGTACGACTTTCTAATCTAACTCGCTCTTTTGCTTTTCTGCTCATAATCTGTCTCGTCTGAACTGAAAAACAATTTTGTACCCCCTTATTCCATGGTTCTCTCTGAGTCATTGTTTCACTCATCAACAATGATAGTTTTGATTTTAATTCATCTGCTTTTTCTTGACCATACAATTCTTCATATGTTTTATCTTTCATATGCTTTCCGCCTGAATCTTTCATCTTTTGTATACTTTCGTCGCTATACACTCCAATCTTATTTTTATTCCATGGTTCATTGTTAAACATTGGATTATTTAATTTCATATTATATGATAATAATTTCTTGCGTCTTTTCGACTCATCCTCTCCATACATTTCTGCATATGACCTATTCTTTTTCTTTTTATTCGCTTTTTTTATAAAACCAGGGCATTTAGTAAAATGATCTTGACAGCACCATTTAGACTGCCCTTTCTTAGGTGAATATACAGCTTTATTTTCACACCCATAACCACATATACACATATTTATATTCCCACTAACTTTAATTTTTTTATTGCTCGCATAAGTCTGGCCTCACTAATCTGTAAACAAATAGCTCAAGAATCCATCCTACCTCAAGCGTGACCATATCGTTGGTTTTTATCATTAGGGTCCATCCATCATTAATAATTTCATAGTGATCCCCATAATTCAACGAACCATTTTTTGAGTTTACAATTAAAATTTTTGGATAAATAATTGGGAAATCTAATGATGTCGGTTCCCAAGATGTTGACTCATAAAAATTAATATATAAATATGAAGTGCCATCTGAAATTGAATCTATGTCTTCTTGGGTAACTTCATGAAAATATCTACTGCTATATTTAAAATCGCCAACAATTGAAGTATCGCTTGTGCTATCAATATTAAGTGAATAACACCCCGATATATTATCAATAGCAAATAAAGAATCATTAATCTTTTCGCTTCCTACCACATGAGTCATTGGAATATTTAATTTATCAGGGTTGTTTGTTTTTGGAATAAGTCCCCAATCCCAAGTATAATTAAACAACATTCGATCTTCTGGCGGACGAAAATCGTTATAAGCTGAAAATGCAGATCCATACCTAATTTCAAATTCTATTTTTTCAGCTAAATAATCAGTTTCTAATACAAGATAATTTGGCATCTCTATTTCATAGTTTATCGTTGCTCCAAGTTTCCACTCAGCAATTGAATCTGCCCCACCATATCTATTACTTGTATCATTTAAACCTTGTAATGAAATCTGTGGTTTAATATTTAATGGTAAAACATACTCATTTCTTGCTGTTGATCTTACCAATAAATCATATGCTCCAGCTGTTGACCAATCTAGTGTATAGTTAGCTGATGGAACATAGTCATTCTCATATTTATATACTTTAAATGAGTCAGGTAAAATAATAAAAGATGAAAAGAATATTGGATATATAATTCTATTTAACCCACCAAACATATTGATAAAAAGCATACGAACATCACAATATTCGTAAAAACTATTTAAAAGCATGATCAGTTCTATCTCGCCTTTAATACGAATAAACGATGCGTTCATAGTAACACGATCATCCCTATAAATCGGTTTAAACAATCTCTTTGCTAAGGTCGGTGATAAGTTTGGATATCTCCAATATTGTGCTCCACCTGCATTTGCATCTGCTGGTTCAAAGTCACCGTTTGGATTTAAGATTAAAGCAGGCAACATAGGCATATCGGTTTCCCGGTTATATTGACATTGCTTCTGAATATATTCTACACCTTTGTCATATGTGCCGATAACGCGATATTCAAACCTTGGATATATAGTTGTTGAAAACCAATCCAACATATCCTTATAAAAGTTTGCAAACACGTTATGAATGAAATGATATCTCTCTCGACTCTGCGCCATTATTTTGTTGCCTCTTTTTCAGCGTCAGAAAATTTAATAATATCTTCCTTTGAACGCTGTGCCTTAAATCCCTCACGCCCAGCAGAAGTTGATGTTTGTTGTTCATCGTGATACTCATCTAGTAAATCAAGTGCTGGAGTGGTAGAGATTTGAAGTCCGCTTGTTCTTACGATTTTTTTACCAAGCCTTTTTAATACATTGTGTCTCTCAGTTATAATAAACAAAAATTCACCAACATAAGAATTAAGTGTAAACCCATAGATATTTAAGGTATCAAAAACATCTTTATCATATAACTCAACTTTTGCAAGAACAATAGATTCATTTAATACCATTGAAATATCATGGGTGTATTCGTCTTTAATCTTATCATATTGATTCGATATATCAAGTGTATTTTTTCTATAGTTATGAAGATCTATAAATGTCTCACAGAATTTTGATTGCTCCAAGTTTTTGAACATATTAATTTTAACATTTCTCTGAAACGAACCGTGAGAAAAATCAGGGTCAACTTTGAATAACAGAAATGTTGATTTTTTATCCAAGAATAAACTAATATTATAATACCCATCCAAAATAGGAATACGCATAGAATAACTTCGATTAAACGACTTACCTAATTTAAGTGACATTCATATTTCCTCATTCTAGTTCAAAATTTATATCTTCAAATCCAAATTGTTCTTTATTTTCAGATTCTTTATTTGCAATAATAATATCGTCTTTTGTCATTTGTTCACTTTCAACCAATGACATAAAATGCTGAAAATTCGATCTCATATTAGGATCAGATTCAACATCCCAAACATATAATGCAACAATCACTCGACTATCAAATTCTTCTAATGGCCATTTACAACTTGAAAAATCAAATTTATCATACTCCAGTTCCTTAATGTGATCAATAACTTCTTCTTGAAAAGCAACTGGAATGTCTTGTTTGAATTTTTCAACTACCCGGTGAAGTGGAGTAATCTTCTTAGATTTCAACCCACCTGATTTCTGAACCTGTTTGTTTCCTGTGAAAAACTTAATCATTTCATCAGTAATTCCTGATTCTTTCAATTTAGCAACTGCATCTTTTTCTTTGAAATCAAAACCCATCATCTGATTAACTTCCAGTACAACAAACTCATTTATAATTTGTTCTAAATTAAACGTATTCTTAGATGGTAATTTTACAGAACCGCTTGAATGTAGCTTCTCGTGAACTTCATCAATCATAGGAGTTTTTACAATTGTATCATATACTTCATCTGAGAATATTTCTAAATCATATAATGTAATTGGTGTACAGTTATTTATTTCAATCATTTTATGATATCCATCAAACACCCCAATCTCATTAAAATAATTAAATCTATTTGAGATTGTAGATTTAATCTCACTATGTGTAAAATTCTGCAAGAAGGTAAAGCAATATGCATCCATGATAAATCTTAGATACATATAAACCATTGCTTTACTATCATATGCGTTATCAAATTTTGTCTCCAGTCTTCTACGCAATATTCTCATAAAACCGATGATGGTCAAAAGATCTTTTGCAAACTCAATATTTTCTTCTGTGTTTTTTCCCTTAAACTTCAACGAAGGGGTTTTATCAGGAATGGGTACATTGTTAATTGTGTATGCTTTTGAGTTAGAATCTGTCAGTAACTTAGAAATATATACCAATGACTTCTTATCATCTTCATTAATTCCTGACAATACATCGAACCCCATCTGGAGTCTCAAATCTTCTGCCATATCCAAAACTGGATTTTTAGATACAGAGAAGCTCGTCAGCTTACTCTCAAGGTTAATTAAGTCATTCCGCAATACCTTATTCACAAATATACTATCTACCTGTACAGACGGCGCTGCTTGTTTCTGGTCAATAATCCCACCATCCTCAACTTCGGGAATCTTCACGTTTTCCATATCATCCCCAAGAAACTTCTCGAAATCATAATTAGTGGTTTCCATTTGCGAAACTTCGAGCGGTTCAGGCTCGGGGGTGCGGGAATCTGAGATAATATCTTGCTCTGTAATCTGAGATGATATACCTTTAATCAATCCTGGTAATTGCTGAATAATTTGTGTAGACTCAAAATTGATAGTGTTGTTTAATAAACTCATACATATACTATCATAATTTTGAGCAAAAAATCTCAGACGTTTCAGAAATGATTGAAATGTTGGTTTGAGTGGAATTATGACTTTAACTGCATCTGAATCACTTGAAAATATTTCAATGATTACAACCCTCTCTTGAGTTGATGCATCCATTGTAAATTTGAAATAAAGTTTAGACATTTTATTATAATGTTTTTCTACTTCTAATTCATTTCCGCTTGGTTGTTTGAATGCTTTATCAAATGACTCAACTAAATCTTCAACATTCTGAATATTTAGATTAGATGACTTTTGATAATTATTTGAATTGCTAATTGAAATATTAAATATTGGTGGGTTAAAGAATCTATACTCTTCTGTGTTGGTTGAAATAGCTACTCTTAAATAACCATCTGTAGCAAATTGTTTATCCTTGAATGTTAGTAATGTTTGACTGAACCATTTAGCTTCGTTGCTCATTCACTAATCTCCTTTCAATTTTTCTCTATGATTGTTTGTTACTATATCCTATGCCGATGAACCCTGCAAGGGTTCCCCGCCCGGGCAGGGCCATTAAGGGTACCTACGCCACTGCGTATTTTGGTACTTGAGTATTCTTTGACTTAAGATTGATTTTATATAACAGATGATCTCATGTATTATTATATTAAATAATATTACGTACCTTGTTCACATTATACAGGAATCTAACTCAAAAATTCAATTGAATGACATTATTTTCGGGAACTGATTCTTTTATATCCTTTAAAAAATCATTAATTCGTTTTTCATTTTCATTGCTTTGATATTGCTTCATCAGAAAAGTTCTCCAATCTTTTCTATATCTTTTTTTCGCATTATTAATTTCTGGAAAAATCACATCTTTGATAAATGTATGAGTTACAAAATAATGCTTAGAAGTTTCATTCAATGCTCTATAATAATCTTTATGCTGTTGAAATCTTCTGGACATATTATTATAAGCTTCCATCTGACCAAAAGTGTATTTATCTCCAAAGTCTTTCAGTATTCGTCTTTTCTGATATTGTTTGAAAGTCAATTCCATTACTTCATAATCTTCATAATACTCTCTCTCATTTGTCGCTTCATTTACCCTTGAACTCAACACAGGAACTCTAACTTTCAACTTTGGATCATGATTATACAACTTAACCCATCGTGGATTTAATGCTGCAATCATTTTATCTTCAACCACAACTGATTTGTATTTTGCTTTACTTAAATAAAATTCCACAAAATCTCCATTTGTAATATAAGGTTTTGAAACGTCAATACATAATTTCACTTGACCTACATTCTTTCCAGATTGCAACTCACCGTATATATCCAATTCAATGATGAATACATCAGTTAGTCTATCAAATAAATTATTAATAGAATCTTTAGATAAATATTTTTCCAATTCACTTTTCACTAATATACCCCCTCAATTTTTGTTATGTTCTGAAACCACAACTTATGAACCGTTTTGCCTTCATATATAAGAACTTCAACTATATCCGAAATATGTATAACACGGACACCCTTTTATACCGAAAGGATTGTCAGTCATTAATACACCCCCTTATATATAAAATTCAATATAAGATTATAATATAACACTAAATCATATTCTTTCTCGTTAAGAATAATTTTACTTTCAACATGCTTCTTTAAATATGTTACTCTATTTTTATAAATTGGCTCAACATTTGATTGTGGGCTTCGATATTTAACATTTCCATAATATATATCTTTACCAAAAGATGAATTTGCTTCAATTCTTTCTACCACCATATAATTACCAATATTCTTAATTACAGTTTTCACTAATTACCTCCCTCAATTTTTGTTGGGATTATATAGATAGAATTCCTCATACTTCACTCATTATAAACCTCTAATGCTTTTGTTAATTCAACGATGGCATATTGGAAAAATTTCTTTCCATCTTTGATTCCTTTTGATGTAACTTGAGACATGATGATATTTCTCATATCAACCAAATGTTTGTTGATTATCATATCATCAAGTCCTCCTACTTTTGAAGGATCAGAAATAAGTGGTGCTAACGGACACTTTCTTCCATCTGCTACTGGCGGGTGCATTGTTCCACACTGTGAGCAAGTTCCAGACATCTGTACTGATGGTGGTGAGTTACCAGGAACTGATTTATTAGATGAGAATCCTCCCATTCCTTTTGGCATAGAAGATGGAGATTTTTTAATTGAAAAATCCATTGGACGAACAGAATTAACTGGATCTCTTGGAGTTTGATCCGGAGAAGAGGGATTTGATCCCTCTTTAACTAAGTGTGGTGACTGGTCTGGACTTAAATTTCCATCTATTAATTGATTTATATTTGGATTTAAACCCTGTATTCTATTCTGTTGAGCACTCCATCTCTTCAACAATGCATCTGCTTCATCATCAATACTCATACTATAATCTCCTTTCATAGTTTTATTTTTTGTTCTTAATACCAAGATTAATATCCCAGAACTATATATATAAATTTATGAAAGGATCTAATGGGCAATTTTAATTTGGAACAAATTTAAAATAAAATAATATAGGAGGTAAAATGGACGGACAAAACGAACCTTATAATGACCCAAGATTTGAAATGTTTTCAGAGAAATCACAATTTAAAGCGATGGTAAAGGCGTATATATTTGCATTTCTTGCTGTTATTTTTATAATTATGCCATGGGCAGTCGGTGCTTGTATGTTAATAAAATGGATAATTTTCTAATAAAGGAGAACATATTGTGAGTAAAATACAAAATAATATCTTACCAAAAGTTCGTAAACCCAATTCTATTACAAGTATTATAATAATAATCGCCATTGTTGGAATTGTTGCTGCTTGGGTATTTTGTTACACAGCCTTTCTTATACACCAAACCTCTAATAGGGAGGTGGTTTCGAATTTAAAAGCCAACAATCAAAAACTACTTGACAAAATCGAAGTACTTAAAAATCAACCAGTTGATACTTCCCAAGATGCAGTACTTGAACGAGATATCTTTATTTACATCGACAAGATATATCAATTGGTTCCGAAAACAACATCACTTGATATTGCAAAACAAATAGTTATGAAATCTAGAGAACTTGAAATATCTCCTGAGTTAGTTGTTGGGATTATTGAAGTTGAATCTGCATTTAATTCTTCTGCAGTCAGTAGTGCAAATGCACGTGGATTAATGCAGGTCATGCCTGAGTGGGCACCCAAATTTGGACTCAAGAAAGTTAGTGATCTACATGACATTGACACCGGAATAGAATGTGGCATCAAAGTTTTGAAGATTCATATCGAGGAAGAAAAGGGGAATCTCACAAAGGGTTTGTTTAAGTATGTCGGCGGCAGTGATAATTATTCTAGCAAGGTTTATACTGCCATAGGTAAATTCGTGGCTTATAGATCAACAATACCAGACACAGAGGAGAAACAAGAATAGTGCAACTATCCATTGAGCAGAAAAACACGATTAACGATATCCTACATCGAATTGGTCAATGTGGTTATGCTTGGAGATCATGGGATCCTGATATATTTAAAACAACAATTGTCGGGTATGCTGGAACTGGAAAAACCACATTGATAGCTGAACTTCGTAAAAAGATGGCGAACGACTTCCCAAAAATATCAGTCGCCTTCTTAACTTTTACAGGTAAGGCATCAAGTGTATTAAAAAGTAAACTTGTTGATGTCGGAGCATTATATGAAAATGATTATATTGGTACCATTCACGGTCTTATTTATAAACCAGAAACTAAGTGGGACCCACTCTTGAAATGTCATGTTATTATTGACTGGACCCGTAAAGATCGTGAAGATATATGGCATCATGTTTTTATTATTGATGAAGCATCAATGGTATCAAAAGAGATTTGGAGGGATCTCGAATATTATGAAAAAACAACAATCTCTGTTGGGGATACAGGACAACTGCCTCCAATCGGAAGCAGTTTTAATTTATTAGAAAACCCTGATTACAAATTAACCACAATCCATAGACAAGCATTACATTCACCCATAATCAAACTTTCAAAATTTATTAGGGAAGAAGGATTTATTCCAGAAAATACATTCTTTTCAGCAGAAGTATTTAGTTTGGATTGGAGAAGTAAACAAGCTCAACAGATTTGGAATCATAAAGTTGACTTCGATGATGACTTAATTGTTCTATGCGCCTTCAATACAACCAGAGCAAATCTTAATGATCAAATACGTGAGCGATTGAGTTTTAAGGAAACAATACCATATCCCGGTGAAAAAGTAGTTTGTTTACAAAACAATCATTATATAAAAATAATGAACGGGCAAATTGGAAAATTGTTGTGGTTAATGCCTGCTGATAAAGGACTCGTTAGAATGACTGTTGAGATTGATACCGAAATCTATGAGTGTATGGTTTCTAAAAAATGCTTTGGCGAAGTCACATATACCATGCATGATAAAACAAAACGATTAACTCAACAACGAGATTATGCTAACGAGAAAGGTTTTCCCACAATTGATTTCTTTGATTATGGTTATTCAATTTCGGTTCATAAATCTCAAGGATCAGAATGGGAAAAGGTTATAGTTTTTCAACAACGGACGTCAAGGTGGGATGACGAGTATTATACCAAATGGTTATATACTGCAGTTACCCGAGCAAGGGAGAAGTTATTCATAATTACTAACGCTTGGATTTGAAAGGAGAAATCATACTTTGGAAACCTTTATTAAAAAATTGAAAAAGAAAAAGAATATAACCGTAGATAAACAAATTGTAAAACTTATGGAAGAACGAACTCCGCTGGTTGAACAATGCATGAAAACTGAAGAAGGAGAAGAAGGAAAGGTTATATTCACATTCTGTTCACGAGCAGATGGTAAATTCTGCGGTGTTTATGCATTTCCGGGCAAGAAGTGGGCTCTAGGTTGTCCTCTCGCCGACGAATTTCTACGAATCATAACCGAGGATCAAAAGGCTGCTGACCGAGTTCGGGTAGGTCAGCAAAAGCAGAAAAAGAAGACACGAAAATAATCACGTTAAACTATACGGGGACCTTCGGGTCCCCAGCAATTTTTTTTTGCTTTTGGAACATAATATAAATTACATTCTCGGAGGTTAAGATATAGATGAAACGTAGGTTAAAACAAGTTATTAAAAAAATGGAAGAATATGACATTACAATATTTAAACATCATGATGGTGACGATGAACAGTATGTATTTTTTTGCGAACATATGGTATTATTTGTCCATCCGGATAATACATTAAGTGTTGCATTTCAAGCAACAACAAAACCACATGTTGCAGCAACTTTTATTCTTATATTAAAAGAAATTCCAAACGTAGATATTTTAATAATGGAACCGTTTATCTATTGTAGTGATAACAAATTATTATGTGGAGACGAAGCATATAAATTAATAAAAGAAACAATAAAGGCTGAAGGGGCAACTGATTATATGAAAGAAGAAGCATATACCCATTTGCTAAATAATGCTAATTGTCACGAATGCTAAGATTATACAGAATTTAAAAGCAAGGAGAATTGAATGAGTGAATTAATGGATTCAATGTGGGTTGAGAAATATCGACCAAAAAAATTAGAGGATTTGGCTTTGCCTGAGCGATATACATTAGATTTTAAAAGAATGATCGCTAAATGTGAATTACCAAATCTTTTATTCTCAGGTCCCCCAGGCGGTGGAAAAACAACATTAGCAAGAGTGTTATGTTCAAATACTGGGGTTCTGTTCAGAAAAGATGATAATATGCTTTCTGTGAATGGGTCATCAAGAAAAACACGTGGTATTGGATTTGTGGACGATGTAATTGAACCATTTTTAAAACATCCTCCTGGCGGAGATAAGTATAAAGTTGTCTTTATTGATGAAGCAGATAAACTTACAGCAGATGGATATGATTCACTAAGAGCATTGATTGAAAAATACCATGTTGCATATGGCCGTTTCATTTTTACATGCAACTATCTTTCAAGAATTCCTGATCCAATTCAAAGTAGGTTTATTCCATATGTATTTAGTCAAATACCAAAAGAGTTTGTTTTAAGATATTGCAAAACAATTCTTGAAGCAGAAAAGGTAGATTATAAAGACGCTGATATTCAGGTTGCGATTACTAATTTATATCCTGACGTTCGTAAAATCGTTAATGCTTTACAACGTGCTTCGTGGGAAGGTAAACTTAAACTTAGTGAAAAAGATGTTATTACAAATGAACGAAAGATTGTTACTTTTATACGACAAATTATTAGTTTTATTGAAAAAGGACAAGCAAACAAATTAGGCAGCGTTGTAAATTCAATTGTTGAGATCGTATCGGGTCAAGACTTAGAATATCGTAATGTTTACACAGAGTTATTCTTCGGTAACAATATTCCAGCTCCAGCAAAGATTATCATTAATAAATATTCAAATAGACATCAAAATGCTTTAGTTCCACATATGCATTTTATGGCAATGATATTTGATATTATTAACTCGCTACAAGCATTCAGAAAAGCCGCAATGGGGTAACCCCAATGTATCTTAACTCCACACAAAGTTATCGGGCAAATATACTTCATTCTTTTATAAAAAAGCAAAGTCCGGCATATTTTGACTTTGCTAATGTTATTATATGCAAAACATGTAATGGATTGGGGTTGAAAAACTGTAGTGAACTTAAATGTGGCGGGTATCAGTGGGATGGTAAATCATACTGTGATGACTGTTTTGGAATTGGTTATAAAGGAGTTTCGGGTGGAATGAAGGTTGGTGAATCTGATTACATGTGTAGAAATTGTGATAGTCTTGGATGCAAAGAGTGTGATATGACTGGAGTTGTCGACTGGGTAGCACATATTATGGGAAGGTAAAATGGAAACAACGACTAAATTTAGAAAAAATGAAGTATTAGAATATCAGATTAATTTGAATGATAATCATGTAAGACGTAATTCTACACATCAACGATATTTGAGAAGAGTTGAAGATATAATTCACATTCGACATTATTGTCCTGCTGCAATGTCTGTATTATGTGTTGGTGCAAGAGATGATTCTGAAGTTCAAACATTTATTGATCACGGTTTTAATGCTAAAGGTATTGATATTTGTAAAGAGTCAAAATTAATTACTAAAATGGATATGGCAGAATTATCACCAAAATTCGGTACATTTGATATTGCTTATTGCTCACATGTGCTTGAGCATGTGATTGATCCAATGGTTGTGTTTAAAGCAATCAGAAGTGTTACAGATCAAGCAATGTTTGTCACACTGCCTATTGTTGATAGATCTCCAGATATAGAACACCCTACTGTTTATGAGATAATGAAACAAAATCCAGTAACAAATTTTAAAAATCACCCCGATGCATGGAGAGATTTTATACCACTAGAACCATTTCAAATTGTTTATAATTGTTATAGAAATGGGGCAACAGAAGAATACGAAATAGCATTTATAATGAGGTTAGTGAAATGAACTGGAAATTCTGGAAACGTAAAAAAATAGTACAAGAACTTAAACATCCATGCTCGTCTGATAGTTGTTTAGTAAGGGCAGCATGTACACAAGCATGTGAAAAAATAATAATGGATGATAAAACACTCATGGAAGAATTTTTGAAATATAATTCATGCGCAGATTGTGGGTGTGAGTCATTTCGAGAAGGTCCGTGTGGAGGTGCAGCACAAAATGTAAAATGTAATGGCTGTGGTCATTGGTTTAACTTTGGACTACCTTTATTTATTCAAAGAATACATATAAGCGAGGATGGGAGGTTTTACGATTGATAGGAATTTATCAAGACGAATTTGTTGATTATTTAAAAGACAAATTGGGTTCGATTAAAACAACTTCAAAGAATTTTATTGTGCCGTGTCCTTTTTGTGAGTTCGGTAAACAAAAAGATCACTATCATATGTACATTTCTTTAGAAGCTCCAATCTTTCATTGTTTTCATGCTAACTGTGAAAAGAGTGGTACATTAAGAAAAATATTATCAGTCCTTGAAGGGCATGACATATCAGATCAATTTATTGATAAAGACACCCTTAAAAACCTTACAAAAAATAAAACAATTTTTGTTGATAAAGACACATCTCTGAAAGAAATTCAATTACCAATATTGAATGCTAAGATGTTTCCGTATAAAGAAATGTATATCAACAAACGATTAAGGTTTGCAAACATTCCTGTCAGTCAAATAAAAGGTTTAATTTTTGACGTGTATGAGTTTATTTCTATTAATAATATTCCTGTAGATGAGACATTGTTTAGGCTACGAGATTATTTACACAATAATTTTGTTGGATTCCTGACAGAAAATGGAACGACTGCTGTATTCAGAAACATTGATCATACTCACAACATGAGATACTATAAATTAAAGATTCAGTATTCCTCATTCATTGATTATTATAAATTACGTGGAAACAATCCAAAATCAAAGAAAATCGTTCTAGCAGAGGGAATATTTGATATTTTTTCTGAGTGTATATTTGATCACTTAAACATCAAAAACGGTGTTAAATTATATGCATCAGTTCTTTCCTCAAAGTTTAGTGCTTTATTAAAAAGCATTATATACTATGAGCAAGTATTTAAACCCGATGTTATTATTTTATCAGATAGAGGAATACCAATCTGGCAATATAAAAATTTAAAAAAGAAGTATAATTATTTAATGAATACATTAAAAGTTTATTATAATAAAAGCGGAAAGGATTTCGGTGACGGAAAAGTATCGCCCATCACTGTTATGTAAGGGTATATAAAAAATGCTTTTAGAACAAAATTAAAAATTGAATATAGTTTTGATATATGGCGCAAAGGAGAATACAGGTAATGGGTCAAACCACACAAAGGGATCGATTAAAAGAAATTTTTGAAAGTACAGTTGAATCGGGAATTAAATATGACGGTTCTCATGAAAGGATTGAGTATTACAATCTGTTTTGTAAGGCAGCGGCGCAAGAAAAGTTATACAAATTAATGGGAAACAACTTGTGTATGTTCAATTGTGTTTATGAAGGTAGTGATGCCGTGATGATGATTTTTTATATCCCTATTAACTCAGCTGACTCAGGTGCCAAAAATGTTGCTGAAAGAGTTATGGAGGTCGTCGAGGTGGAGGAAGATTGCTTTGTAACTTTAGATTTTTTTAGTTCAGAAGAAGTAAAAGAAGATAAATTTGTATATGTTACAGCAATTAAGAAAATCAACCAGGAGGACATATGAGACAGACAAAAGTGAAACAAATAAGAAAGTATATTCTCAGTAATACACAAGAATTATTGCTGGCCATCAGAAATGAATTTAGAGGTAAGACTGAACAAATGGGTCCGAGGCAGGTATATCAAAATGCAAAACGACTCTACAAAGCAGGAAAAATTAAAGTGTGAAGATGGCTTTGAGCCATGTAAAACGTGTGAAGGATGTGGTTGGGTTCCTATAAATGAAAATCCAAACTGTGAATATGCAAGACCTTGTCTAATGTGTTATGGGGAAGGAGTTGTGGATTGGGTTAAAATAATTATGGGAGAATGTAACCCAAAAAGAGAAGCAGGTCTACAACAAGCAGTTCAGTGGCCGATTAAACCAAACCTGCAGTAATAGAATTAAAATAATTCAGGAAGGGAGTAGTAAACGAATGACAAGAATCGAATTTGATAGCGAAGACTTCAACACATTTTTGAGATGTCTAACAAACTTAAAAGAGATTTGTAATGACGTTGATGTTAGAAATGGAATGATTCGCCAAAGAACGAATGATTTAACATCAGTATTTGAAATGGACTTAACATCATTAATTACAAATGCAGCAATTCCCATTACCAATTTGAAAAAGAAATTGGATTTGTTAAAAACATTTGCTGGTAATGATGTTGCTCTTGAAATCCATGATGGGGAAACAGAAAGTGATAGCTTCTTTATTATCTCAGATGAAGTATCGTCAATTAAATTCTTATTCCCAGCATTGGAGTTCATGGATAATAAATATATGACAGAAGAAGAAAGAGATAATATCTTCTTACTTGATGAAAATGAACTTGTATTACATAATGAGTTGAGTACTGTTGTATCAGAAAGAATTAAAGTTATTACTGATAACTTTAACACACAATCACTACAAGTTAAGTTTAGTGGTGATAAAGCAATGATTGCGGCATCTACACAATCAAAAGATCAAACAGCTAGATTCAAAAGCGACATCCCAACAAACATTGAGTTTGATGGAAGTTACACATCAAATCTTTCTGCTGTACCGTTTTGTATTGAGCATGATTCAGATTTGGACTTTAAAATGCACAAAGACCCAAATCAAAATCTATCATACAATCAAATCAAAACAGATTTGGGTTCGGTCGTTATTAATGTTTATTCAAGATCGGCTATCGTGAAAGATGTAGAATGAGAATAATAATTTTCTGTTTAATGACTATTTTATTTCTTTTCTTGTGTAGTTGCGGGGGTCACAATGACCCTACTGACATAAAAGACCCGCAGTGTATAATACATATTCCAGCCATGACTATACACGTTGCCGAGGATTGTATAAATAACGATGGTTTGGCTTGGCTCTATGACAGAAGGATTTGTGTGAAAGGTAAGTTTCTTACAGACGGTATGGTTGATCCAGATGATGATATTTTGGGACATGAGGTACAACATTTGATGCGCGTACATAATAGACATATCGTAGATCCAGATAAGTGAGGAGGAGTTAATTATGCACCCAAGCAGCCTACTTTCATATTATCCGACATACTCTATACTTGACGAAATTGTATCATATGGTAATTATAAGAAATTAACAATTTTTATTGATTTGAAAAATACACTTCAAACAACGTATATGGAACATGCGATTATTAATATTCTTGAAAGTTCTAAGCAAACAAAGTTTATGGACACATCAATTTTTTCTTCTCTTATTTCCTTTTTATCCTTCCATAAAATCTACGGAATGAAAAGGGGTATTGATCTAAATTTCATCATCTTCTTTGAAACAGGGCAGTCCTATTATCATTTGAATATAAGTAAGCAATATAAGATTTCAAGGAAGATTGATGATCTTTATGGTTTAGATAGAGCGGATAGAGAATTATTCTGGAAGATACTTCATAACAATTTTCGTTTGATTGATCGAGTATGTAATAAAATGCCTGGTGTTAAGGTTGTGAGAATGTCACATCTTGAAGCTGATTTTGTTCCTTATTATCTTCTTAGTAGAAAGAAGGTTCCTCTTGACGAAAACATTGGGTATATACTTTATAGTAATGATCATGATATGTGGCAATGTGCTGCTGAGGATTCTTATATTTTCTCTAAGGCAGGCAAGAACAAAAAGATAATACGAGCTGGAAATATCATGAGTACGTTTCTCAAGAGACCTTGTGAGTATGCGGATGTTTATTTACCGCTAGCAATGGCTGTAATTGGAGATCCTGGCGATGATGTTACTGGAGTTAAAGGTGTTGGTCCAGTAAGATTCTTGGAGATACTTCCACAGATTACAGCAATGACCGGAAGTATGAGGGAAGTATATAAAAAGGTGGAAAATGGTGAAAATTTATTCGATCCTTTACCCCCCAGCATTTCGAACAAATATTTACAAAAGGTAGTTGATGCGGAAGTTAATAAAAAGACTGTGTCAAACAATTTAAAATTAGTCTCTTTTGAATTACTATCAAGAGCTTTAGATGATCCCAGTACAACTGAAATGATTGAAAAACGAAAAATGATAGAGAGTGTTTTAGAAGATGATAAAGTTTATCCTCTTGAATCTCTGAAAATAGCCCTTACAAAAACTGGAGTATATCTGGAGGAAAGCTCAATTGACTTCCTTTATATATGAGGATATAACCCATGCTAACACAAACAGAAGTACTAAGTTACATTAAAGATAATTTGGGGTGGCCTTTTATGCATCTTGAATTAGAAGACACCAAAATAATTGACTATACTACAGATCATAGTTTGAAGGAATTTGCCTACTATGTCCCACAGGTATGGAAGATAGGAATGAGTTTAGATCTCGCTTCTAATAAAGTGCCTGGCGTTGCTAATGAGTTTTATATTCATGATCCG
>Ga0307379_10002801_pt1 | contig 25532 bp, 9 predicted proteins | sample UN2MG_FD_202237 | JGI IMG/M metagenome (GOLD analysis project Ga0307379, IMG submission 202237) | Soil microbial communities from Risofladan, Vaasa, Finland - UN-2 | ecosystem: Environmental > Terrestrial > Soil > Coastal area > Acid sulfate soil | place: Finland: Risofladan, Vaasa | collected...
GAATCCAGAACAAATCAGGAGGCATCACTCCCATGAAACTTACCGGAGGACAGATCGTCGTCGAAACGCTCATTCGTGAAGGAGTGCCCTACGTCGCCGGCATCCCCGGCCACGGCACGCTCGGCCTCTCCGACGCCCTCATCGGCCAGGACAAACTCCAGGTCTTACAGGTCCGCCACGAGCAGGCCGCCATCCACCTGGCCGACGGCTACTACCGCGTGGCGGGCGTGCCGCTGGCCGTCTTTACCTCCATCGGCCCCGGCGCGATGAACACGTGTATCGGCGTCGCCTCCTGCTACGTGGACTCGATCCCCGTGCTCGTCCTCACCGGCAACAGCCACACCCACATGGCCGGGCGGGGCGTCCTCCAGGAGATCGAGCGCCAGCACGATGCCAACTCCCTGGCCGTGTTTGCCCCCATCACCAAGCGCATCTGGCGCCCCACGTCCGTCGAGCGCCTCCCGCGCATCCTGCAGCGCGCCTTTGCCGAGATGCTCACCGGCCGCCGCGGCCCCGTCGTCGTGGACCTGCCCATGGACGTGCAATGCGACAGCGTCGAGGTCGGGCCAGTTTTGCCCTGCCCCGATGTCCATCGTCCCACCGGGCGAGTGCAGCCCGACCCCGGCCTCGTCGCCCAGGCCGGGCGCTTGCTCGCGGAAGCCCAACGCCCGGTACTCGTCGCCGGGGGCGGTGTGATCGCCGCCGGGGCGTGGGACGAACTGCGGGCGCTGGCCGAATTTCTGGGTGCGCCGGTCGTCACGACCATGATGGGCAAGGGGGCCTTCCCGGAGGACCACCCCCTGTCCGGCTTCCACGGCGGGTCGAAGGGCACCACCTGTGGCAACGCGCTCACATCGGGCGCCGACGTGCTGCTGGCGGTGGGGATGCGCTTCGCCGACGAGTCCACCTCCTCCTACCGGCACGGCGTGACCTACGCCATTCCCCCCACCCGGCTGGTCCACCTCGACCTGGACCCGGCCGAGATCGGCAAGAACTATCCGGTCGAGGTAGGGATCGTGGCCGATGCCAAAGCGGGGCTGGGAGCGCTATTGGAGTGGCTGCGCGCCAACAGCCCGCGCCGTGACTACAGGGAGAGCGCATACGTTGCCGAGGTCCAACGGCTGGGGGAGGAGTGGCTGGCGCAGGTACGGCAACTCGCCTCGTCCGACCACGCGCCCGTCACCATCTCCCGCCTGGTCGCCGAAGTGCGCGCCTTTCTCGAGCGGGACGCCATCGTGCTCACCTCGTCGGGCAACGTGCAGGCGCAGTGGTTCCAGGAGGCGCCGGTCTACCAGCCCAAGACCAACCTGACTACGGGTGGCTTTAGCACCATGGGCTGGACGGTGCCGGCCGCGCTGGGGGCCAAACTGGCCGCCCCGGAGCGCCAGGTGGTGGGGTTGGTGGGGGACGGCGACTTTCTGATGACGTGCCAGGAACTGGCCACCGCCGTACAGTACCGCATCCCCGCCGTGTACGTGGTGGCCAACAACGTGGGCTGGATCGCCATCCGCGACCTGCAGGCCGCCGTCTACGGCGAGGAACGGGCGGTGGGGGCCGAGTTCTTGAGGGACGGCGCGCCGGTCACGCCCGACCTGGCCGCACTGGCGCGCGCCTTCGGCTGCCAGGCCGAGCGCATCTCTGCCCCGGCCGAGGTGCGCCCTGCGCTGGAGCGGGCCTTCGCCGCCGGCACACCGGCCGTCGTCGAGGTCATGGTCGAGCGCACCTACCCGCTCTCCGGCAGCCCGGCCGTCGGCTGGTGGGACGTTCCAGTACCAACCTATCTGGTCGAAAGACGCGCCCGGTACGAACGAGAACGGGCTGAAGAACGATGAACGTGTTTCGTGGTGCGTGTTCCGTGTTCCGTCACGCACCACGCACCACGCTTCACGTTTCACGTTTCACGTTTCACGTTTCACGTACCACGCCTTATCCACCCAACCACTCCTGAATCAACCCAGGGGCCTGCTCTCGACCTACCGTGGCCTGCTGCCTGGTACGGAGATTCCGTACGGTCAGTTGGCCTCGAGCGACCTCATCCGGGCCCAGGATCACGACGACCGGGATCCCCTTGTTCACCGCATAGCCGATCTGCTCGCGCAGTGGGTCAGGATCGAAGTAGATCTGCGTCCGCAGGCCGGCCTGGCGCAGCATCCCGGCAGCCTTGATTGACTCGTCCACCAGCGCACGGTCAAAGGCCGTCACGAGCACCTGGGTGGCCGTCTTGCCGACGGAGGGCGGGAACATGTTCTGCTCCTCCATCACCACGATGATGCGCTCAATGCCGATGGTCGTGCCGGTGGCCGGCAGACTGCGCCCGGTGAACATCCCGACCAGGTTGTCGAACCGGCCTCCGCCCGTGACACTACCCACGCCCGCTTCCTCGACGATGGTCTCGTAGATGGGGCCGGTGTAATAGTCCAGCCCGCGCGTCATGGACACGTCCACCGCAACGTAACGCTCCGGCACGCCGAGGAGGTCCAGATAATGGAGCATCTGTTCGAGTTCGGCGATTCCTTCCACCGCCTCCGGGTACTCCCCCAGCCGCTCACGCAGGGAGCGCAGGACGGTCGAGTTGTCGCCCTTGATCTCCAATAGCGATAGCAGCCGATCCACCACATCCTCGGGAATCAGCGCACCAGTCCGGCCATAGATTTCCCGCAGCACAGGCGTCACACCGGTGACGAGTTGTCCAGCCACTTCCTGGACACGGTCCGGCTCGACCTTGCCCGGGACCCCTTCGGCCAGGATCGCACGCACGGCAGGCTCGACGGCCACGGCGACGTCCTCCGGGAAGGGCACCAGCCCCTCATCGCCCGGACCAGGGACCCGTTCCTCCCTGAGGCGTGCGCCGACTTTTTCCAGTTCGATCTTCTTCTGCAGGTACAGGCGCGCTACGCGCCGGAGTGCTTCGATGATGGGGGTGGGCAGCCCTGCCATAAGGAGTTCCTGCTTGACCCCCTGTAGACCAATCTTGGGCAACTTGTCAATGGATTGGTACAGGCCTTGCAGCAGGCTGTCGGGCACGCCCGCAAATTGGCCGATGCCGCCCAATATCTTGCGGTTGTTGAGGTACACGGCAAACGCACGAAAGCCCAGGCGATAGAGGATGGTATAGATCACAGCCACCGTCTCCGCATCCCCCAACATGCTGCTGCTTCCGACGGTATCCGCGTCGCACTGGTAGAATTCGCGGTAACGGCCTCTCTGGGGGCGATCCGCTCGCCACACCGGGGCGATGTGATAGCGCTTGAACGGCTTGGGCAGGTCGGGAACCATGGCCACGATGCGGCAAAGCGGCACTGAAAGATCGTAACGCAGCATGAGCCTCTCCTCGCCGCCACCGTAGGTAGCCGAATAGATCAGCCGCTCCGCCTCGCTGCCATACTTACCCAGCAGCGTCTCCTCCAGTTCGAGGGCTGGAGTCTGCAAGGGCTCGAAGCCAAACTCCTCGAACACGCTCCGAATGACGTCTATCACGTACTGCCGGCGGACCATCTGTTCGGGCAATATGTCGCGCATGCCGCGCGGGACACGGGGCTCAACTTTGCTGGCCATAATTCCTCGCCTCCTATTTCTGGACCGGTGGAAACAAAAAGAGCGTGGAAACTACCTGTTCCACGCTCGAGAGTGCGCCGTTACAAGAGCATACCACCCGACGCTTCAGGGCGCTCCTCGAGCGCGGCCGTGGCGAACGTGATGGGCATGATGGAGGTGCAGGCCAAGGCTGGCCATCACAAGACGACCGCACGCGCTCCAGGTTCCCTGAAGAAGGATCGGTGTCAACATCGGACTCATACTCCTCAAAACAGCCAGGGCATCCTCGCCATCAGGGTGGACGACGGGATTCGAACCCGCAACCACTGGTTCCACAGACCAGCACTCTGACCGTTGAGCTACGTCCACCACGTTTCAGCAGGACTATGTTACCACAATCTCGGGAGGAATGCAAGTTGGGCACGAACCGGGGTTACATTTAGCTGCCACTGGGTTACAGTCGGACAACGTGAGGGTTGGCCTGTCGTAGTCGGGGTCGCTGAGCGCCAGTGAGGGCCGGCGGACAGATGTCCTTCGATGATCTGAGTTGTACTGTTGGATCAACCAGGCTTGCATTCAGTGACCATTCGCGTATAATTAGGCAAGACCAAGGAGCAGGTCCGTCGTTGTACTGCATCGTCTCCCACTCCGCGCACCATGCCTTCCAATTGAAGGGGAAAAATGACAACCACCTCGTGGACCTGAATGATCTACCTGGCTACTCGCAACAATGCGGCCCAGGTCGGGGAGCAGAGCGCGGCGCGAATGCGCCAGGCCCAACTCGGCCACAGTGTGCGTGCGCTGGAGCAGCAATCCACGCCGGCGCGCACCGTTCGCCGTATCATCGGCGCCACGCCAGAACTGGTCGCCGACCTGGGCCAGGTTGACTCGGGTGACCCGGTTACAGTGATCGAGTTCACCCGCTGGACTGCTGAGACTGCACCCGCAGAGCGCTACATGCTCGTTATGATGGCCGATCAATGCGCCTGGAGGAGCCATGCAATACGATGACATGATCGTCGAGGCATCCGAAGCCGGACTGGTGCGTACACCTGACAAGCGCCGGTTAGGCCACTTCAAGGTGCGCGTCCTCAGTTCACCGGCCGGGGAGATGAAGCCTGAGGAGGCCATCCTGGTCGAATACGACGACAAGGAACTCCAGGCCAGCCTTCTGCAACTCGAAAAGCGCACGCTGGATCAGGCTGGCCTCACCGCGCTGGGCCGTGCACTGGCGTTGTTGCTGTTACCGCCCAGAAAGGAAGATGATATTGTAGGCGTCCGTGACCTGCTTGCTGAGAGCCTGCTCAAAGCAGGTCCTAACCGTGGGTTGCGACTGCGGCTGCGATTACCGCCCCTGTTGTCAGCGCTGCCATGGGAGTACGTCTACGTGGACCGTGCCGGAGGAGGCGACGGCATGGACGGCTTCCTGGCGCTCGATCCGCGGGTTGCCATCGTGCGCCACGAGGTGTTGGGTGCTCCGGCTCATCTGCCGCTCGTCACCGGTGACGTCAAGGTCGTCATTGCATTGGCCTCAGCGGAGGGACTTCCACCGCTTGACCTAGCAAAGGAGAAAGCCGATCTGGAGCAGGCATTCGGCGGCCAGGCTGGCATCACGCCGGTGTTTCTGGAGGATGCCACGCTCGACGCACTACAGGCTGCTATCCCCGGGGCCAGCGTCTTCCATTTCGCCGGTCACGGGACGTTCACCCGCCAGATGGGGGACCTGCCGGGAACCTATACCGGCACAGGTATGCTGGCGCTGGAGGACCAGCCTTTGGATGCGGAGCAACTGGGCATCAACCTGCGTGGCAACGGTGTACGGCTGGCCGTGCTAGGTGGGTGCGAAACGGGCCGGCGCGACGGCATCAGCGTGTGGAGCGGCATTGCACCTGCGCTCGTCAAGGTCGAAGTGCCGGCGGCAGTCGCCAACCAGTACTCCATCCTGGACAAGTGCGCGATCGCTTTCAGCCGGCAGTTCTACCGGGCATTGGCGGGCGGGCTCAGCATCGAACGGGCAGTGAGTGCCGGCCGCATCGCCGCCTATAACGCCGACCCCAATGGGCGCGATTGGGGTGTGCCCGTGCTCTACCTGCGCGCTGCCGACGGCCTGCTCTTCGGGGGTGTTACTGATAGCGGTGTGCGCCAACAGGCTAGAGCCGCCGCTGAAGCCGAAGTCAACGTGCGCGTGAAGGAGGTCGCCGCTGGTGGTGAGGTCCTGGGCGGCAACGTAGGCCGCATCCTGGCGGGCAAACTCGCGGTGTCTGTCAGTGTCAGCGGTGCCGTCTGCGGCAAAGTCGTCGGCCTCAAGGCCGAACAGATCAGCGGGGGCGAGACAACGGTTGATACGGAGGCTGACACCGTCGAGAAAGGTGGCAGTGTAACTGGCCTCGAACTAGACCGCTTCGGTTGAGACGGGGGGCATTCATAAAGAGGGTATCTGATGAAACGTACAGTCTGGATTGTGTTGGACATCGTTCTGGCGGCTTTTGTGGCACTCCTCGGGAATATCATAGCTTCCTATCTCCAAGAGCGTTTCGACCTTACGGATCCTGTCCGCTTCGTTTTCGTGGCGGTCCTGTTTGCAGCCTGCCTGGTTCTGCTGCTTCTGGTTACGCTGAAGCGGTCCCGCACTGTCGAGAATACTCAGGACGGCGCCACAGCCCCAATAGGCAATCCAGACATGCGCGTCCGGCAGTTTGTGCGGGAGCTGCGCGGCAGACTGAGGGGGGTCAAGATTGGCAAGGTGACTGGGGGGAAAGCCGAAGTAAAGCAGAAGATCTGCACCGTGGGCGAGAGTGGCGAGGTGGTCGGTTTCGAGGCACAGGAATTGGGTGACGGCAGCGTGAAAACAGATCAAATCGTGAACAAGGTTGACAAAGGTGGAAGCGTGATCGGCGTTAGGATAGATAAGTTGTGACGTTTCTGTTGTTTTGAGGGAATGGATAGATGCCGCAAGCAGTACTCGATTTCTCTGCTTACATCGCTGAGCACATACGCGACTTCACAGGCCGTGAGTGGGTCTTTGCCGAAATTGACCGCTGGTTGGCCGACCCTGGTGCTCCGCGCTACTTCATCATCACCGGCGAGCCGGGCATCGGCAAGACCGCCATCGCCGCACGGCTGACCCAGATCCGCGACCTGGCAGCTGTCCATTTCTGCATCGCACATCAAGCGAACACGGTTGATCCGCTTGACTTTGCACGATCCCTCTCGCACCAACTCATGCACCTCGATTGTTTTGCTCAATGCCTGCTGGAAGATCAAGGCGTCCAAGTGGACGTGAGCATCAATGTCCAGGAGAACTATGGACAGATCATCGGTGTACAGATTGAGAACCTAACCAGTGGGTCCAGGTCGGCAGCAATTGCTTTCAACCGCACAGTAGTGGATCCCCTCAAGAGGCTCTATGCAGATGGCTTTGATCAGCAACTGGTGATCCTGGTAGACGCGCTGGATGAAACGGTGCAGCAGCCAGGACCAGAGACCATCGCAGACCTGCTGGCCAATGCGCGCGGGCTGCCTCCGCAGGTACGCTTTGTGCTGACCTCGCGCCCTGAGGATGCAGCCCTGCGCCATTTCGAGCAGCTACACAGCCCCTACCTGGTGCTTGACGCCGGGCGGGAAGAAAATCTGCAAGACGTTCAGGAGTATATTCGCGGTCAGTTAGCAGCATCCGAAGCACTGCGGACGCGCCTGGCGGAACAGAAGATGCAGCATCAGGCCTTCATCGAGCGGGTCACAGAGGCCAGCCAGGGCAACTTTCTCTACCTGGTCTGGCTCTTGCCGGCGGTTGCGGATGGCACCCAACGATTTGATGCACTGGAAGTCTTACCGAAGGGCTTAGATGGCATCCATCGCGAATTCCTGCGCACGCGCATGGTAGGCAAGAACATCGGGCAGTGGCGTGACCACTATCGGCCCTTGCTGGGTGTGCTGGCTGCGGCGCAAGAGGCGTTAACTGCAGAACAACTAACGCGCTTCACTGGGTTGAGTGCGCAAGAGGTGGATGACTCTTTGCTAGATGTGCAGCAGTTTCTCGATCCCATAGGAGCCAGACAGGGTCAATACCGATTATATCACCAGTCGCTTGTGGGCTTCTTGAGCAGCAAGGAGCAAGCAGGGGAGTTCTGGATTGACCTGGCTCAAATTCATCGGCGGATCGCAGACTATTATCGAGGTGATGTGTCTGCTGAAGAGGTGACTTGGGATCGCGTTGACGACTATGGAAAGCGTTATCTGGCAGCGCATCTTTACGCACTGAGGGATGTCGAAACATATCGCCGGAATTTGTGCGAGTTGGTCGAGAGTCAAGCCTGGACCGCTGCCAAGTATGTCAATACACCATGGGCAGGCTCGCTCGTCCAGGATCTACAACTTGCCTCTGCCAGTACCGTTGGAGGGAATGTCGAAGATTGGGCACGCTCGATGGGATGCCAATTGCGCCGGGCCTTGGTTGAGTATCTTATGTCCACGGTGTCCGATCGGGCAATTCTGTTCCTGGCCCGACTAGGGCAGGTAGAACAGGCTCTTGACCTTGCTAGACGCCAATGGAGTAGGTTCAAACTGCTGCGTGAAATTGCCCAGACTGTAGCCTCGACCCAGCCGGCCAAGGCTACTGACATTCTGGTTGAATTGGCGCATGTGATGGACGATGGAAGTGCCCTGGAGCAATGTAAAGCTCGACTCGCCGCCGCTCAAGAGATCTTTAGGCTGGTCCCCTCGCATTCGCGAGTAGCACTGAATCTGATAGAGGAAGTCAAGAGTCTGGAGCAGGGAATTCCAGACTCAGATTTGATCAAGTATCGAGTAGAGTGGGACCTGCCCACGTTAGCCTTGAGCGACGAGTTGGGTGGGGCGCTGTTAGCATCTGATAGCTTTTCTCCGCTTGAGAAAGCCCAGGCATTGCGCCATATCTCCCTGGCACTGCCCCAGGATCATCCACTTCGGCAGAGTCTACTGAGGCAGACCCTCTCTGTGTTAGAAGCCCTTGAACAAGCCCCAGAAACAGCGAGCGAGAGCATAAAGGTCATGGTGGCCCTTCTTCCCCTCGTTGATGAGGACGAACGGAAGGCATTGTTGGACTCACTCGCATCGGCCGGCGATTACCTGCAGTCTGTTGAGGCGCCAGACGAGTATGCTGTAATCCCACACTGGGCGATTGGGCGTATCGCAGAAGTTGACCTCAACTGGGCCAGGGGTATGCTGTTTGAGTCCAACTGGGGCAGCACTCCAGAGGCTTTCTATCAAGTTGTGCAGGAGATTGCAAAAGTTGACTATGCGGAGGCTCTGCAACTTGTCAGGGATCGGTTCTCAAATCACATACTGAGTCCCAAGCTGCTGACAGATATCATCGAAACAGTTGCGCTTAAAGACATAGACAAAGCTGAGGCTCTGATTGAAGAATACGCGGACCAACTCCGGGATGATAAGGAAGATGCATACGTCGCTATAGCCGAGGCATACCTGGTCCGAGGAGACACCCAGAAGGCTCAAGAGATCTTTGATGAACTTGCCATCGTGAGCGACGGGGAGGGTTTTGTGCACGCAAAAGGGAATCTACGGCTAGCCATCTTGGCACGCTCCGACTTCCTGCCTGTGGAAGTTGCTCGCGGTCGCCTGATGCATTTCCCAACCTGTCCCCATTGCCACAAAAGCCAGGAGCAGGAAGCGGAAATCGTCTTGGCCCGCATAGCGGCCCGCCAGGGTAGGGTTGACTTCCTGGAACAACATGACTTCGGCCAGGAAGCCCGCCTGGCAGCAGCGTGCAACCTGGCTGACTGCGCAGGCCCTGAAGTAGCCAGGGGGTATTTGGAAAGCCAACACCTTGCCTCGTCCGTGAAGGGCGCAAAAGAAGTCTGTGCTCATATCGCTGCCGTAGAGGCGCAACAGGATCCAACCAAGCTGGACATACTCTTGAAGCATTTTGACGACAATGGACGACCGCATCATTTCTGTGACTACATGCTTGAGCTGCCTCATACCTTGCGAAAGTTGGTAGAGACCAAGAGGATTGAGCCAGCGGAGGCCATGTCAATTATCGATCAGCTCTGTCCCCTACTCGTTGATTGGCAATGTCCACACAGGGATCAACCGCCCGAGCACGATTCTTGGAGAACACGATGTGCCTGTTACGGTCAGAGCGAACATGTTCTTGCTCAACTCATTGGCATCGCAGCCTGGCTCGCTCCAGATCGGTCAGAGGAGATGATGAGTTCGCTGCCTGCACAGCCGATCAGAGTGTATGCTCTGGAGCAGATTCTGTGTCATACTCAGGCGAATGAGGACCTGGTTCAAAGAGTCATCAAGACCAGCCAGGAGTGCATCGAAGACCCATGGCAGCGAGCCGAGTCCTACTATACCGTGGCCGCTTTGCTACCGGCCGAAATGTCGGGCATGATCAAAAGTCTGATTGAACTGGCTGAGCCGCTATTGGACGAGACTCCTACGGATTACCACACGAATAGATATGGGATACCGATCCGAATTGGCCCAAGCTCGACAAGCCTCAAGATATACAAAGCGCGGGCCTTGATGAAGCTGGTCAGGGATGTGAGCCAGTTTGCATACGTGAGAGAGGGTCTAAGAGCCATTGAGAGTCTCGTTCAATTGGATGATAAATTGCGGGTCTTCGATTTTCTGGCACACCAGACAATCCAATGGCCTGAAGGAGATAGATTGGCCCTCCTGTGGCATATCTGGGAGGTGTCAACCTCAGAAAAGATAGAGGACGTGGAAGCATTTATCGCCTTCTCGGTACCCATTGTCTATTCTCTTGGAGGCGAGGCTGCGTTTTGGCGTTTGTATGACTGCGTCGAGCGGGCCTATCAGGGATTACCAACTGATGTCAAGCATTCAAGTTGAACTCACCGAATTCTCTGACCTCATCACCCACTACACCGCCGATTTCGTCGGGCGCGGGTGGCTGGTGGAGCAGGTGCAGGTATTGCTTGACGAGCCGGGCTGCCGCTTCGTCGTCCTCACCGGCGGGCCGGGTGTGGGCAAGACGGCTTTCCTGGCCCACCTAGCCGCTACCCACCCCCGCTGGCCGCGCTACTTCATCCGACGCGACAGCAAGGACCTTCTGCTCCCTGGCGACGCCAATACCTTTCTGCTCACCGTCGGCGGGCAACTGGCCACGCTCTACCCGCATCTCTTCCACCCTAAGAACCTGGAGGTTGTCGTGCGCCAGCGGGTTGGGAGCGTGGAAACAGGTGGGGAGGCGACCGGCGCGTACATCGAAGAGCTGCACGCCTCGCCCTTTTATCGCGTGGCCCTGCTCGTTGAGCAGGAGATCCGACAGGTGGCGGGCAAGGCCACCGGCATAGAGATTGGCCGCTTGGTGACCGAGCCGCGGCTGATGCAGATGCAGGATTTGCAGTACCTGGGCCTGCTCGATCCAGCCCGGCTGCTAGCGCAGGAGAATCCCGACTCGCGGATCGTGGTGCTGGTGGACGCGCTGGACGAGCTGCGCTACAGCCCGGCCGAACCGGACATCCTGCGGGCATTGTGCGAACTACCTGAGATGCCGCCGAACCTGCGCTTCGTGATCAGTTCTCGGCCGGAGGCGTTCCTGGCCCGGCTGCTGGCGCGGGGCCACGCCGAAGAGTTGGTGTTGAACGTGGCCGGGGTAGACAACCGGGCCGACCTGCGCACCTATACCGAGAGCGTGGTAGGCGGCGATGAGTGGAAGCCTGTGTTGGAGCAAGAGGGACTGAATCCAGGGGCGTTTGTTGACGGGCTGTTGGGCAAGGCGGCTGGCAACTTCTTGTACCTCAAGAGCGTGCTGGGTGGCATCCAGCAGGCGCTGGAAGACCCGGCGAGGCGGGAGCGGTTGAGCCACCTCCTGCGTGTGGAGGAATTACCCGCCGACCTGGGCGAGTTGTATGGCTACTTCCTGTCATTCGTTGTGGATTGGGTCAAGGATAGCCTGGGCCAATACGCCTGGCAGAAATACCTGCGGCCATTCCTGGGCGTGCTGGCTGTGGCGCAGGAGCCGTTGAGCGAGGAACAAATCATCGCCTTCACTGACCTCAAGCGAGAGACTATACGTGACTTGCGGCGCGAGCTGCGGCAGTTCGTCGAAACGGTCGACGGCCAATCTCCGAGGTATCGCATCTACCACGCCTCCTTCGCCGAGTACTTGTTGAACAGCGAGCATAATCGCGATTACTGGATTGATGGACAAGAAAGGCATCGCCGTATTGCTGACCGCTACTTGAACGCCTGGGGCGGGTTGGGAGCCGGCCTGCCGGGGCTGCAGGACCCGGCGAAGCGGGACCTGGACGGAGGCTACGGCCTGCGCCAGCTGGCGGCGCACCTGGAGGGGGCAGGCCGTTTCCAAAACCTACGTTCGCTGGTTCAGGATTCAAGCTGGTACTCGGCTCGCTCAAAACTCGACCCCAGCCGACGGGGATATGTGAGTGATCTTGATCGGGCATTTGGCGTGAGTGTTAGTCAGGGGAACCAGGTCTGGCCCCACCTGGCCGCCAATTCCTTGATCCGCGCAACTCTAAGCGGGATTGCCAAGTATCTGCCTGTTGAAGCGTATGAAGCCTTGGTGCGAATTGGACGGGGACAGGAAGCATTGCAGCGTGTAAGAATGGTCTCCGAAGCGGCCCGGAAGGCACGGGCTTTAGCAAGAATTGAGGTGGCGGCGCGGGAATTAGGTCAGGACGACCTTGTCGAAGAATCTCGGCGAGAATTGTCCGGTCTGCCGATTCAAGATGGGGCACCTCAAACGCCTGGCAAAGATGACTGGCTCCCCGATCTCATAGTCCGGTTTGGTGCTCGACGTACGCTGCAAACGTTACTGCGGCAACAGGTCATCCCAGATCCAGATCGGTCCGAAGCTGTGGAGCGCTACCTTACAGTAGTAAGTGCTGCCTCCGCCATCGGGCAACTTGAAGAAGCGAGAGAGTTACTATTGGAGTGCCTGGACTTGCTTGACGGAACGTGGGATCATGACCGCCAGGATTTCCTGGTTCGGGCCACGCGCCTGTCTTTGAACATCGGCAATATAAAAGACCTTACCCGTATCATTGAGTCGGCCCGTAAAATTGAACTCGAGCATTTCCGTGTGTATACTCTTGCAGAGATTGCGTTGATCTGTTCTGACGCGCCTGACGAGTCGTTGAAAAAGCACTCTCTGGCGATCGCGGTTGAGCAACTGGCAGGTGTGAACCGCACGTCAACGCTTCAGTTTGAACTGAGTAAGGTTGCGCTGGCAATGTCAAAGCTCGGTGACGGCAGGGCCAGCGAGTTTCTCGAAAAGGCAATCCAATTGGCCGAAAGACCCACGCAGCCAGCTTGGCATTGGGAGGAAAAAGAGGTTTGGGTGAACGTGGCAGAAGCCCTGGCCTTGGTGGGGTTGTGTGACGAGGCCTTAGGCCTGATCAAGCGAATAGGCCCTGGGGAGATGAGTAAGGGAAGAATCGTGGTTGAGCTGGCTCTGCAAGACAGATGGGAGGACGCGTGGCAGTTGGCTCAAGACGCCCATCCAATCGTTAGAGAGCGGGCGCTGTTGAACACGGCGCGCGCCTTAGCAAAAAAGGGTGAGCTCAATGACAAGCGCTACCAGGCCATCGTTACTTGCATTGAAGAGAATTCGAAGGGAAAGAATGCCAACGACCAAATTGCGATACTTGGGCGGTTGGTTGACCTAGCTCTAATTGTCCATGACGAATCCAGGGGACGTCGATACCTCCAGCAGATAATGAACGTTCTTAACGAGATTGAAGCCAGCAAGACGGCCGATTTGATCGTCAATATCGCACATTATGCTGTCAAGCTCTCCGAGATCGATGAGATCTGCAGGCTGAAGAGCAAGGCTGAGGCTTTGGAGGAAGACCCTCAGTACAACAGCCGTTCGAACGCGATAGGCGCCATCGCCATCGGATTGGCCAGTCTGGAGAGAGAAGAAGACGCTTGGTCATTGGCGCAGAACATCGCTGAATCTGGAAAGCGACTAGAAGTATATGTGGGTATTTGCGAGTCGGAGCGACGGCAAGGAAGGCCAGTAGATGAACACTTCAGGGGGGCATTAGCATTCGCTCGTTCAATTGACAATGTAGGATGGGTTCCCACGTTCTGGGGGAAACTAGCCGTACTGGCACGTCACCTCGGTTATCAGACTGAAGAAGGAGAATGTGTTAGGCGTGCAATTGAGGGAACCCACGCAATCGAACTATCGTATGCAATTGGTTTTAACATTCACAACAGCGCAAGCGTTGCCAAGGACCTGCATGAACTCGGTCTGTCGGTCCAGGCGAAGGATTTGCTGAAGTTTGGACTGGCCAACTTCCGACAGGACTTTCTGGGTATTGACTCCCTGTGCAGGTTGGTCCAATCCGTGAAAAGCATTGAGGCGAAGTCCCTATGGGCGGACGTAATCCAAGTAGTTCAGGCGATCGAGAAACCACCGGAAAAAGCGGAAGCCTTGCTTGAAATCGTCTATGCAGTTGGGCGTTCAGGAGATATCAGTCAAGCGACAGAAATCCTACCATCGGTGCTTGCTGCAATTAAGGAAGCCGATCAAGGCCGGCGATTAGTCCTTGAATTTGGTGCTGCGTTGAGCGAGTTTCTTGAACCTGAAGGCGAGGTCTTCAGTCACCTGATTGCAGAAGCATTCGGGTATGCCCGCTCGAAAGACCGTCCTACAGCCCTAACCTGGATCGCTGGTCTGCTTCCTGCATTTACTAAGGCGGGACCAACACTTCCAATGGAAACGTGGACCCAGATTGAGCAGTGTGAGAGGATGCTGGGCCAGTCAACTTCGTAAGAGGCAAAGCAAAGGAGCGTGTGGTCTATGAATGGGATCGAGAACATCCAAATACAGCTTACCGAATTCTCTGACCTCATCACCCACTGCACCGCCGACTTCATCGGACGTGAGTGGCTGGTGAAGCAGGTGGACGCACTACTTGATGACCCCGATTGCCGCTTCATCGTCCTCACTGGCGGCCCCGGCGTGGGCAAGACGGCTTTCCTGGCCCACCTGGCTGCAACTCATCCTCAATGGCTCCGCTATTTCATCCGCCGCGATAGCAAGGACCTCCTGCGCCCTGGCGATGCCAACACATTCCTCCTCACTATCGGCAGGCAACTGGCCACGCTTTATCCCCATCTCTTCCGCCCTGAGAACCTGGAGGTCGTTGTTCGCCAACGGATCGGAAGTGTGGATGCCGGTGGCGATGCGATCGCCGCCCGCATAAAAGAACTCTGGGCCTCACCTTTCTGCCAAGTGGTCCCGCATGTGGATGTGGAACAGGAGATAGGGCGAGTGACAGGCAAAGCGACAACGCTGGAGATAGATCGCTGGGTAAATGAACCCCGTCTGTTCCAGATGCAGGACCTGCAGTACCTGGGATTGCTAGATCCAGCCAGGCTGCTGGCACAAGAACAACCAGATGCGCGGATTGTCGTGCTGGTGGATGCACTGGATGAGCTACGCTATAGCACGGCCAGGAAAAGGGAAGAGGAGGCGGACATCTTGCGAGTGCTACGGGAACTGCCCGAAGTCCCACCTAACCTGCGCTTTGTGATCAGTTCCCGGCCGGAGGCTTTCTTGGGGAGATTGCTGGCGCGGAGTGATGCCCGCGAGCTGCGGATTGATGTAGCTGGCACGAATAATCAGGCTGACCTGCGGACCTATGCTGAGGGCGTGCTGGCGGGCGATGGGCTAGGGCCAGTTCTGGCAGGAGAGGGGTTGAGCCCAGAGGTGTTTCTTGAGAAGTTGTTGGACAAGGCTGCTGGTAACTTTCTGTATCTCAAGAGCGTGCTGGATGGGATTCGTGAGGCGTCAATCGATCCGGCGAAGCAAGACCGGCTTTACGGTCTCTTACGTGTGGAGGAATTGCCTGGCAGCCTGACTGCTTTGTATGGCTATTTCCTGTCATCCATCGTAGATTGGATAAGGCGGCATGGATTTGGTGATGCTGCCTGGATGAACTACCTCTCACCCTTACTGGGTGTGCTGGCTGTGGCCAGGCAGCCGTTGAGTGAGGGACAAATTGTGGCCTTCACCGGGCTTAGGCGAGTCGATGTATGGGAGCTATTGCGCGAGCTACGGCAATTCGTCGAGGCTGTCGGTGGCAGGCCAATGACGTATCGTATCTACCACACCTCTCTTGCCGAATATTTGCTTGACGGCGAGGGCAACCAGGACTACTGGAGCGATGGACAAGAAGTACATGGCCGAATTGCTGATCGCTATCTGCACGCTTGGGGTGGGCTGGAAACCGTTCTGGTAGGGCCACAGGAACCAGGCAATCTGGATCTGGATGGCGGCTATGGGCTGCGACACCTGGCCGCGCATCTGGAGGGAGCAGGGCGACATGAGGAGCTTCGAGCTCTTGTGTGCAAAAAGTGGGCGAAGATCAAGTTTGAGCGCGAATGTAGTTATGCGGGTTTCCTATCTGATCTTCAACTTGCCTGGCGAGTTGCTGAACAGCAGGGAAGTGAGGGGATGGGTGACCAGGTTCGTTATGCATTCGTGCAGAGCAGCGTACTATCACAACCTATCATTCGCACCGATCTGTTGCTTGCTCTCTTGAAGCGGGGGGTCTGGACAGTCAAGCAGGGATTGAATTACGCGTCTAGCATACCCGATGTCCGACAGCGGGCGGAGGCTTTGGCGTGTGTAGCGGCGGGGTTAGGTAATCTGGGACCATCAGAGGAAGCAGATGATACGAAGGAGCGAGCCTGGGAGGTCATAGATATGCTCAGGGCAGGGACGAGCGGGGAAGATGCGGCTTTTGCCCTGTTTGCACTTCTTCCATGCCTGTCTGGTGAATATCTATCTAGAGCGTTAGAAGTGGTACGTTCTTTTGAGAAGCCATGGGTCAGGGCTGAGTTATTCATACACTTGTTGTCCTGCCTACCCGAGGAACAACAGGATCTGTTACTACAAGAGGTTCTTGAGGCAGTTCATCAAGTTAACCCAGTCAGCGAGGTAATGATGGCTTCGCCCGTACCTGCAGTTGCAGCCTGGCCTTTGTCTACTGCCGAATGGATCGCCCGACTGGTCATAGATCTGCCGCGAAAAGGATCATCAGAGTTCCTCAGCCGGATATTGTCAGAGTCTCAGCAAGGGGAATCCCCTGAAAGTCATATTGAAGCACTCGGTGAGCGGATTCCGTTGCTACCCAGGGATCAGGTGCCTGGCCTGATCGAGCGGATGCTGTCCATGGCAAGGGAGAGCCACAAAGACTGTGTTATCGCACAGACTGCAATCAAGTATGCCCTACCCTGGCTAACCTTGGAAGGGAGAGATGCGCCAGGCATTGCTAGACAGTGCTTGCAGGCTATCAGGGAGATTCGCAATACGAGGATACGTAGGCCAATACTACTTATCGGAGCGATAGGGATAAATGTGGTCTTGCCGCTGTCCAGGGCTTTGTCATCGTTGGCGCGCAGACTTGGCGGGGCCTGCTACGAAATTGCGATCCCATCTTCTGTCTCGATGAAAGGATCAGGGAGATTGCGGCGTGGGGTACTATGCGTCAGGCGGCGAATAGCACTGGTCGCTGTGGATATCTCGTGGAAACTCGCTATGCGGTTCGCACTGGCCTACCGCAGAGTAGCCATTGTGAAACAGGCGAATCAAGTTCTTCTTCTGCTCAGACTCTTCGATGCCGTTTCTGCTTCTGATTCGAAGCTTGTTGTCTTGAAGGACCTCGTAACTGCGGTGCAGGAGATTGAGGACCCGGGAACTCGTGCCGTGATCCTGGCCAGGCTGCTGCCACATCTCCCCCTCGAAATGCTCGATGAGATTCCGAGCGAGGTGGTCGAGGCTACCACTAGAGTGTCAGACCCCTATCAACGGGCACAGGTCATTGTGGAGATCCTGCCATGTATCTCCGGTGTTATCCATGATGGGCTGCTGCCTCCTCTGAGTGATCCCTATATTCGGGCTAAAGTCCTTGCCCAACTGATTCCCTATTGTAAGGACACAGAGCGTAGTGCCATTTGCGAGAGAGTATTGCAGGCCGTAGGGGAGATTGGCGTTGGGGAGGACTATTACAGGGCTGACGTGCTCATCGAATTGGCAAGACAGTTGTGCCCAGGGACTGAGCGGCAAGGGGTTCTCAGTGAGGCTTTACCAATCGCCAGGCGAATTATGGACGCTGACGTTCGTGCCGAATTATTGGGACAGGCTGCCACCGTTGCCTCAGCTGAAAACCAATTGGGACTCTATAGGGAAGCCGCGACAGCTGCCTGTGCGATCCAAGACACAGCCCGTCGAGCCGAAGCTCTGTGGGGGCTGGCCTATCGCTTTCCCGAGTCGGAACAGTTACCGTTCCTGACTGCACACTGGCAGACTGTGCAAGCATTGAGTCCCAGAGGAATGGTCAGAAGTGGAACGATAATCGGAGCCGAACCATTGTGGATTTCATCCATGCAGGAAGCATTTCAAGTGCGCGTCGCTGTGTTCTCTCAGCTCCCGTCAGAGTCATTGAGGCAGTCGGCCACAGAGCCAATGGGGCTTGGGGCAGAATACTGGGAAATTGAGCCCTTTGTTCCAGGAACGTGCAGGATCAAGACAGATGTATGGTGTGGCCTGATGGCGCACCTTATGACCCATATCCCGGCAGAAGACAGAGGAATGGTATTGTCTGAGATGCAGGAACTCGTAGGGGACATGAGCCTAAATGTGCAAGTGGCTTTGGCTCCCCTGGTGCCGGTAGACCAACAGGCCGTGTGGCTTGATGGGGTAGAAAAAGCCGCTCGAAGGGCGTGGGATCCTCAAGCACGAACCGATGCTCTCAGAATGCTGGCTCATCTTCCTAGAGGCAAGCAGCAGAACGAGGTTCTTTCAGAGGCTTTGGCTGCTGTAGAGCAGATTGACGAAGGGTTGTATCGTGCCTTGACTTTGAGGTGGTTAATTCCTCTACTGCCATCTCGTCTGACAGAGAGGGCATTGCGAATTGCTAAAGACATTGACAGCGCGGTAGATCGCACAGAGCTGTTGATCGAGATAGCACAACGGATGCCTGAGCAATCCCGGGGACCTGTGCTGGATGAGGCGCTGAAAACTGCGCAGGCGATCGCGGATGCGCCCCCCTTTCAGGCAAGTATGCTCATCCAGTTGATTCCAATGCTAGGTGAGGCCAAGCAGCCCGAAGTGATTGAGCAGGCCCTAAATGCCATTTTTGCTGAGCCTATGAATATGAATATGTCATTCGAGTTCTCAAACATACAAGCGCAGGGCAAGGCGCTAGTTCAAGTTTATGCTCTTTTCGGGTTGCTTGAGTGGCAACTGGAAAGTGGGACAGCATTTCAAACAAAGAGTGCCGCCCTGTCGTGCGGCAATCACACCTATCATCTCACCTCCCCTGTACTAGAATTTCAAACAAAGAGTGCCGCCCTGTCGTGTTCTGGCGTTTCCCCACACCGTGCCTGGTGCTCGCCATTGGGCCAGTTTGAAGTAAAGCTTTACACGAAGTCAGAGCTATTATCCACACTCGCGCCGCTGTTACCGCCGGAATCGCTCACGCAAGCGGTAGATATGGCCCAATCCATCCGGGACACGAGGGAGCGAGGCGATGCTCTGATGATCTTGTCTGATCATTTGCCGGACGATCAGGCTATGAATCTCATAAACCAACTGTTTCCGCTTGCTGACACCATACAAGATGATGCCTCCCGTGCACTATTTCTGCTCGATCTTGCTCTCAGGACACCCCTTGATGGCCGTTCCGCGACGCTAGGCGAGGTCTGTGACATTGCTCTGTCCATCAAGAACCCGCAAGTACGCGTGGCTGTCATGACCGAGGTAGCACTGAATTCGCCGCCAGATTTGCAGCAGAAGATATGGAGGCAGATCTGTTCGGAAGATATGCTGCTTAAGTGGGCACAGAGTGTCGACGAAGACGCGGCGGCCGGATTTGCACCACTATGGGCACGAATGCCTCATCCTGTCGGCTATCAACTCTGGGTGCCAGCTTTGCGTACTCTCTCAAGGCTGCTGCGTCCGCGATTCCTGTCGGCACTTGATACCCTGGTCCCCGTTCTTGTAGCACTTGGCGGACAGGAGTCGGCAAGCGCCGTTGCTGACGCTATACTTGAAACCCTGAAGGCATGGCCATGACAGATGATGCGGAGAGGAGGAGTGGCCTTGGAATCTGATGTCAAACGTTCAGGTCGAATCCACTGAATTCGCTGCCCTATGATCCACTACACTGCCGACTTCGCCGGGCATGACGTATACATCGAAAGTAGGTGCAAGAAATGAGCCTTGTGACAGAGTTCTCCAAACATTCTGAGAATTGGCTCCGTGATTTCGCAGGGCGTGAGTGGTTGGTCCAGAAGGTACGAGAGTCTTTGGACGCCCCGCAGGCTCCTCGTTTCCTTCTCATCACTGGTGAGGCAGGGATCGGCAAGAGCGCCTTTGCGGCTTACCTCTGGCAGCATGAACGGATACCGGATGCTGTCCACTTCTGTATCGGTGGCAACGGCGGTACGACAGAGCCACTGCGTTTCATCCAGTCCGTTGCTGAGCAACTGAGCAACCGGCTGCCTGGCTTTGGCCAGGCCCTGATAGAGGCGCAGAAGGCTTTTGCTGACCACAGCGTGGTTATCACTGCTATCCAGCATACCGAGTCCGTGCAGGGAGGACAGGTCGTCGGAATCGTCATACAACATCTGGAGATTCAGGACCTGCCACCAGAAACAGCCTTTGACCGCGTTGTCCGCTGTCCGCTGAGGGCTCTGGACGAGAAAGGGAACTCACAACAAGTCATCATCCTGGTGGATGCCCTGGATGAAGCGGTAGTTCGCAACAGCCATCCTAACATAGCCGAGATCCTGGCACAGGCGCAAGACTTGCCCGCCCAGGTCCGTTTCATCTTGACCAGCCGCCCCGATCCCCAAGTCGAGATCCTCTTTGCCAGGCAGCCTCACATTGCTATCGAAGCCCAGAGCCCTGAGAATCAGGAGGATATCGCTCATTACCTGAGTCACTATCTGCAACAGAATGAATGGCTTCGGCAGGCCCTTGAAAATGCAAGGTGGAATGAAGTGCGATTTATCAAGGACCTGGGAGAAAGAGGCGAAGGGAATTTCCTTTATCTCAGCCTCGTGCTGCCCGATATCGCTGCAGGCATCTTCAATCTAGGAGAGGATGCATTACCACGAGGGTTGGATGGATACTACCAGTATTTGCTGGGTACTCGCGTGGGGCTAGAGGCGTGGAAGGAGTGGGGTGCCGATCTGATGGAGGTTTTGCTGGCCCTGCAGGGGCCTGTGTCCCTGGAACAAATAGCAGCCTACCTGGGGTGGGCAGAACGGCAGACGTCTCAGCGGCTGCAGCAGGTGAGACAGTTGTTGGACCCTTCACTGTGGAAGCAGAAGCTGTACTGGCGCCACCACTGGTCAATAGTCAACTTTCTGAATGACCGGGAGCGGGCCGGGGCGTTCTGGTGTGACGAGCGGCAAGGGCATGCCTGTATCGCCAATTTCTACCTTGCGGCATGGGGTGGACTTGAGGTCGGTCTACCCGGGCTGCAGGAACCGAACAAGCGAGAGCTGCATAGTAGATACGGCCTACACCATTTGACCAGACATCTAGCTGATGCTGGTCACGAGCGTGATCTTTGGAGTCTCCTGGCGGCGACGCCAAATTGGTTGAAGGAGCAAGCACGGTATGACCCGTCGCGGAGACAGTACGCCTGGGATCTAGAGGCGGCGATCTCGCTCAGTGAACAGGGAGGTGTTGAGCGCTTGCCCGAAGTGGTAGCATACAGCCTGCTCTATGCTACCACTGGCAGTCAAGTGACACGCGTGCCATCAGAGATGTTGGGACTTATGACGAGTCTTGGTCAAACGGAACAAGCGCTGAGGTTTGCAGAACTGGCAACCAGCCCTTGGCGACAGTCAGAAGCGTACGTAGAGATCAGTGAGCAATTGTTAGCACATCACGACGTCGCCAAATGCGTGGAGGTGCTCGCGTTGGCACGAGGGGCAGCCATGCAAATTTCCGACGAAGGTAATCGTGCCAGCGCCTTGAGCAAAGTAGCCCGAGTGCTAGACCGCGCTGGCAAGAAGGAAACCGCCCGAAGTGTCTTGGGCGACGCGTTGGAGTCGATTGCCTCCAAGACATACGGCATAGGAGAAGCGTTGGTCGACATTGCCGAGACAGCCATATCAATAGGTGACTCAGATGCGTTGTTCAAGTTGTTGCCTATAGCGGTGCGTAACGAGGAGGAAGGATCAACCAGCCGTGGGCGATTCTTCTGTCGCCTGGCTGTAACCCTCGGCAAAGCACGGCGCCGTGATGAACTAATGTGTTTCCTGGAGCTGGATCCTTTGAGTCGGATTTCTGAATCCAAAGCCTTTACGCTGGCCTGGATAGCGTTCGGGCTTACGTTGGCTGGTGATACGGAGAGTGCTGACAGACTCTTCGATGAGGCGCGCTCGATGGCAGAACACAAGGACGGCTACTCGCCTACCCTGACGGTAGATGATGAACTGGAAGTTGCCATTCTAGCCGCTAAGGCTCATTTGGGCGATGTGATTGACCCGTCGAATATCTTGAGCAAGGCCACGCGTATTTACGACTTTCGAGCACATCAAGTCCTCCATGAAGTCGTACAGGTATTGATCAAGAATGGCAACCTGGAAGGTATCTGGTCGCTTGCGGAACTACTACTGGACTTTCGCGTCGAATTGTTATGCTATTATGCGAGAGAAAGTGTTCGTCTTGAGAAGCCTGACGAAGCTGAGAGAGCGCTCAAAAGGGCGTTACAGGCAATCGACGAGTTCACCGAGCGCTACTATGCAGACTGGCGCAATCGAGTGAGGATACTGCGCCTCGTTGTCGAGGCAATGGTTGAGTTGGGCTATGGTCAGTTCCTCGAAGAAGCGCTAGATGTGGCTGAACGTACCAAGGACTATTACGGGCATGATGACTACCACGCGCGCACTCAGGCTCTCGCTCTCGTAGCACACGCTTTAGTGCGCTGCGGTAACAAGCAGAGAGCTCAGCAGGTGTTGGTTGACCTGCTTCAGCTTCCACAGTCAGCCGCCGCTACTGTATCTCGATCTGAAGTTCGAGCGTGGAGTCACTTGATGGTGGCCCTCGCCAACTCTGGTGACGCGAAGAAAGCAAGAGAAGCTGCCCAAAAGGCTATGACGGGTGCTGAGGCTGTCGGAGATTGCAACTATGTGATAGAAGAGTTGGTTACCGTGGCTCAGGGATTTGCCCACATGCAAGACAGAGAAGGGCTGGTTGATCTATTATCGTGCGTGAGGCGGATAAAAGGCGGTGATTATTCTCGGGGCGAGATCCTGATTGGGATAGCTCGAGCGATGTCTCAGATCGATGATAGGCCTGGCCTTGTCAAAGTTGTTACAGCGGCAGCGAATATCCATAAGGATGCTTCACCACCGTATGGTACTGATGCTGCATCGTTCCGAACACTTGTCGGAGTAGCACCCATTCTTGGGAGAACTGGGAATATAGATGGGCTCTTGCATGTGGTGGCGGCAGCCCAGGGTATTGATGAGAGCCTAGGGGTTACCGAAAGCCGTGCAGAATCGCCCAGGTGGGCCGTCTACGGATTTGATCGGGACAGGAGGGCTCGTGATGTCCTCGCCCGCGAGCACTTGGCAGATGTAATAACCACGGTAGGATTGGCTCTCACACGAATGGGCGAAACTGAGCAGGCTGGAGAAGTATTCTCTCGTGTACCATGGCAGGATGTTCTCTGGCTGAAACGGGCTTTTGGTTGGCGGTCGAACGATTTCAATCTCAGCATCTATAACACGGCACAGGCATTGGCCCTCACAGGCCAAGTTGACGAAGCCTTGAGATTAGCAGAATATATGGAGGCCAATACTGCTTGTGATCTTGTTACGGAGCCTGATAAGGAGTATCTCGCGGCGAGCAATGGCCATCCATCCAGGGATGAAACCTACCTTGCGGTTGCCTCGGCGTGGTTATCAGGGGCTGAATCTCGTTTCGATCAGGAAGAGACACTGCAGGTGGCAGTCGAAGTCGTTACACGAATTGAGGAGGACGACAACCGGTTTCATGGCTTGATGGCCCTTTCGCAGTCGCTGGCAAATGCTGGCGCACACCCGCAGGCGCGCCAGGTTCTGGATACTGCTCTACAAGTTGCAGAAACCATCCAGGACAAAGAAAAACAGATTCAGGCTGTAATTATGGCGGCTGAGGCTCTTGTCCGGATCGGCGAAATCTCTCGGGCGCGCGAGATTCTAGCCAGGGCCGAAGATCTCACTAGAGGCATTACAGATCCAGATACGGATCATTATATGTCACGGTTAGCGGACCTGCTTGTCCAGATTGGCGAGATTTCTCGGGCGCGCGAGATTCTAGCCAAGGCCGAAGACCTGGCTAGAGGGATTGAGCACCCAAACGCAGATTATCTCACAAGGCTGGCGGACCTGCATGTCCAGATGGATGAGACCTCCCAGGCGCGGGAACTCCTATCACGCGCATTTGAGGCAACGAAATGGATCGAAATTGAGGATTGGAAGGTCATTCCGCTGGTGGAACAAGCGCGCATACTCTTTCGGATCAACGACATGGAAGAAGCTCACCGGGTTGTATCGTCCGCATTGGAGGCATTTCAGCACAGCTCCTATAACAGGGCCACTGATAAGTCAGCACGCATGAAGCTGGTACGCATAGTGGAACTGCTAGCCACGAATAGTGATGATCGTCGACGGGATGTCTTGGTCTCCGTGCTTAGGAACGCTTTTCAATTTGCCCGGAGTCGCGGGCACGACGAGGTATTGGAATACATTGCCGTTTTTGCTGCCAGCCTAAGCAAGTTGGGTGTGATTACGCAGACTTGGGAGCGTATTCAGGCCGTCGAAGCGCTGTTTCATAGCGAGAGTCACCCCATTCCCCATCGCACCTAGCCAGAGTAGTAGTTCTGCAGCAGCGCGAGCACTCTCGTCGTCCGGTCGAACTGCCGCGCCGGCCCCTTGCGCCAGGCCTCAGATAGATGGCAGCGCTTTCTCCAGGCCGCGCGGCAGTGCACCCGGACGGGCACTGAGCAGCGTGGGTTGGTACCTGCTGCTGAGCACCAGATAACCATCGCGCACCGTCGCGCCGGTCAGTTCGCGATGGGCACGTATCTCTTCCCCGGCATCGTACCGGCCCGCGGCGAAGGTCCTCTGCGCAATGGACAGCCACAGGTTCTATACGTCGCCCGAAATGGGACGATTAGGCTGGATGAGGGGCCAGGGAGGCTGTTAGTTACTTCGCTGACGCCCAGATTTGACTTGCACAGACAAACGGGCCGGGGTACAATCGGCCAACGTGAAACGTGAAATGTGTTTCGTGGTGCGTGGTGCGTGGAGACGGAACACGCACCACGAAACACGAGACAAGGAGCACCACTATGCCCCCAATCCGAGTGGCCATCGTCGGCTGTGGCCGGATTTCCGACCTGCACGAGATGGGCTATCGCGGGCGGGAGGACGCCCGCATCGTCGCCGTGTGCGACACCAGGCGCACCCATGCCCAGGCCAAGGCCAAAGCCTGGGGTGTGGACAAGGTCTACACGGACTATCAGAAACTACTGGCCGACCCCGAGATTGACCTGGTCGAACTGTTGGTGCCCCACCACCTGCATGCCGAGATGACCGTCGCGGCGTGTGAGGCCCACAAGCACGTCTCAGTCCAGAAGCCGATGGCGCTCAGCGCCGCTGAGGCCGACCGCATGATCGAGGCGGCCGGGCGGGCCGGCGTCACCCTGCGCGTGTTCGAGAACTTTGTGTTCTACCCGCCGCACGTGCGCGCCAAACAGATGATCGAGGCGGGCGAGATCGGAGAGCCGCAGATGATCCGGCTGCACGTCAACACCGGCACGCAAGATGCAGCCTGGAAGGTGCCGCTCAGCGCCTGGATGTGGCGTTTTGACGAAGCGCGCTGCGGCGGCGGCCCGCTCGTCTTCGACCACGGCTACCACCTCTTCTCGCTGGCCCGTTACCTGATGGGGGAGGTCGAGCGGGTCTACGCCTGGATTGAC
>Ga0307379_10002802_pt1 | contig 25529 bp, 27 predicted proteins | sample UN2MG_FD_202237 | JGI IMG/M metagenome (GOLD analysis project Ga0307379, IMG submission 202237) | Soil microbial communities from Risofladan, Vaasa, Finland - UN-2 | ecosystem: Environmental > Terrestrial > Soil > Coastal area > Acid sulfate soil | place: Finland: Risofladan, Vaasa | collected...
AGATAATTTTCACAAAAATTTACAGGATCTATATTTAATACAGAATTTTTTAATCTTTCAAATACTTGTTGTGAATTAACTGTATCATTATTCAGACTCATCATATTCCTTACTATTTCCATCAAAGTTAAAATATGACATATTTTTTTGATCTGAATACAAACTTGGAGGTTCTTTTGATTGTAAAGCTTCCATATAATTAATTTTATTAATATTTTGATCAATCTTTGATTTTATATAATTAACTAATTCTGCATCTTGAGTCACACCTTTAAGATCTTCAGGAATTCTATCATCATATTTAACAGCTTCTTGTAATTTATTTAATAAATCTATTGTTCTATTAAATTCGCCTTTTGCTAAAACAGAATCTATTGAAGATTTAATATCTGGTATATCTAAAATAGAATTTATTTCATTTTGAGCTGTTTTTATATTTTCTTCTTGATTTTCAAGTTCAGCATTTATTTGTTTTAAATAATCTTTTAAACCAGCTCTTTCTCTAAAACTATTAAGATATTCTTTTATACCAACTTTAGGATCAGAAAATCTACTAGTTATTAATTTACTAAAATCTTCTGTATTAACTATAGATAAATTTGTTTTATAGTTAGATTCTATATTATTTTCTTTATTATTAAAATAATCTAATCTAGTATTTTTCATAAATCTCCATTATGCATAATATTGTGTATGATATTCACTAATTCTAGATTCACTAGGTAATATAAAATCTTCACCAAAATTAACTCTATCAAGCATCAAAGGATATCCCATATCTTTTATTAATGTAGCAACTTGAAATTTTTCTCTGTTATCTAAATCCCAATTTTCAGCCATTTTATTAAAACATTCTTCTATATCTTTTCCAGCTTGCACTGTGGCTTCTATACATGTTCTAGCAATATTTGATATAAAATATGGAACAGTTATAACTATTTTACCAGTTGTACTTGTTTCTCCTTCTTTAATTAAGCCAAATTCTTTAAAAGCTTTTTTGTTTTTATTTTTTCTAAATTTTTTAGAACGAAGTTTTTCAAGGCGTTCTAACAAACTATTTAAACCTTTTTCTATTTCTTCTCTAGCTTGTTCAGCTTTTGAAGCGTCAATTTCTCTTTTAAAATCTTTTCTCATTGCAGTAGAGATTTCTCTATCTAATCTTTCAAAATAAGAAATAGCTCTTTCAATACCTGTAGTATCTTTTCCACTATGCTTTGGAACTCCATCAAACATTTTTTTTATCCAATCCAAAAAAGAACCAGTACCTCCTTGTCTTTGCCAATCCCAAGAATCTATGGGCTCTTCTTGAATTTTTTCTTCTACTTCTACTTCAGGTTCTTCTTCAATAAAATCATCTTCAGTAGCTCCCGGTATTAAATCCAATTTAAAGAATATTTCTTTTGACTCAGGATTTTCTTTACCTTCATTATCTTCACTCCATTCTTCAACTTCTTGAACAACATTATCAAAAAATTCGTTTAAAGATTCTGAAGGATCTTCATCTACTTCCAATTCTAAGCTCATAGGAACAACATCTTCTAAATCTAAAAATTGGTTATCTTCTAAAGCTTTTTTCTCCATTTCTTCTCCATATGCATAATTTAATACGAAAAAAATACTTTTAACGTCCTATATATATATGTTTGAATGCACAGAAATATAAATATATTTCTTTGTTATATTAACCATCTTTTTTGTTTTTTATTTTTTCATTAGCAAAAAAATAATTATTTAAATGCCTATAATCTGAATTAAATGGTACAGAATAAAATCCAAAATCTAAATATGTATTAACCATAGACCCAGGATTTACAGTTGTTGCTCCTAATCCTGCAGCATAATCCCCAAAATTACATTCAACTTTCTCATTATCAAAAATTACATTCGCAAACTTACATTTTTCAGATTTATCTTTTTCTTTAGCAAAAGCATATATTCTTTTATTAGATGCTGCAATAATTTCTTTTTCTGTATCATCTTTAATATCTTCTAAAGAACACATGTCATTTATAAATTTACCAACAGTATTACAAGCTTCATTAATTGGTAAACCATAAGGACAAGATCTTTCTTCATTTTCTCTAATCACACTTAATTTAACTATTTTTTTCATATTATCAAACCTCTTATATAAGGAAGGTTTTTATTTAAATTTAATATTTTTATAATTTTATTAGCTATTTTTGAATTTATTTTAAAAGCTTTTTCTAATCTAGATTTGATATATCCTTCTTTAACATTATTTAAAACATTATTGTTTTTTCTAACCCAATCTATTACTCTTTTAGTAGGCATAAAATTTAATTTAGCAGATAAATAAACTATTCTTATAATTCTTTTAGGATCATAACCAAAAGTTATACGAGGTGATAAACAAGTATCTATCTTGTTATCTTTTATATCTTTTATAGCTAAACCAGTAGCGTCTATTATAGATGATAAATCCATTGGCATTAAAAGAGTATTAACTGTAAAATCTCTACTATATAATTCTTCTTGCATCTGTGTTGGATTTCTTATTTCAGAGCCAATTAATATATTTTTTATATTTGGTATTGTAAAATTATTACTAAAATCTATTTTAAAATTATTATAATTTATTCTACTATGTCCATCATTAAATGTTTTTAATACAGTTTCAGGTAAAATTTCAACAAGTTTATTAGCTAAAATTTTTGTATCTTCATTACCACACGTTATATCTAAATCTACAATATTTTCTATTGTTTTCATATAAATATCACGAGGAAAACCTCCAACAAGATATGGTTTAGAAAGTTTGTTTTTTTTAGCTGTAGAATTTATCACAGTTAATATTTTTTTTAAAGACATTTTATACCATTGGTGTTATTGGAATTTGTCTTTCTGAAGAAGCCAGAGGTGTCTCTGGTTCTTGTATTACTTCTAAATTTTCTTCTTCTTTTGGTTTTAATTCTTCTAGTATAGATTCCACTTCAGCCTTTTCTTTTACAGGTTTAGGCTCGTTTTTTATAGTTGGCACTTCTTCATTTAAATATTCTTCCATTTCTTTATCAATTATATTATTAGATTGAGTTTTATCTCTTTCTGAATCAATTAAAGATTGACCACTTTCATCAGTTGATGAAACTAATCTAGATAAAACTTCTTCAATTCGTGATTGACAATACTGATTTGATTCTAAAGCAGATCTTGTAGCTTCAGCTAAAGATGGAAAAAACCCAGCTAAACCCAAACTATCAAGCATTAAATCTATTATACCAAGTTGTCTGGCTATTTCTCTGTTTTGAAAAACTTTGCTTAAAGCTTCTAATCTTTTTACAATATCTGAAACTTTTATATCAGAAAATAAATTATTAACATCTTCTCTATTTTTATTTTCAATACCTTTTGATTTTTCTACTTTAGGTTCAGGATTTAATTCAGGTTCAGGGTTTAATTCCATATCTGAAATTTCTTCTGGTATGTTTTCTAAAGCTGCTTCTTGTGCAAATTTAATCAAACTAATTATATCTGAAATACCAACTTTTTTCTTTTCATTCCTATTAGCAAATTTTACAAGTTTTATTATACTAAAAATTTCATCAGCAAATTTTTCTAATTCTTTAAATTCTTTCGTTTCATAATTATACCAAGAAGATTTTTTTACTTCTTTATAATTATCAATTATTTCTTCAAATCTATTTTCTATACTATCCGGAGTCATTTCGTTTGTTGGATATCCTTTAACTTTCTCAATAAAACTATCTAAAGCTTTTTTACCTTCTTCTGCCGAATTACCACCCTCATTATTTTCTGCTTGATCAGAAGGTGCAGCTTCCATTCCTCCACCTCCAAAATCTGTAGGCATAGCGTCAATAGAAGGCATCTGTGCAATTTTATTTAAAGATTCTATTATGATGCTATCACAACCTTGTTTTTTTAAAGAATTAGATGTTCTATATAAAACATCTTGAATCATCGAAATTGTTCTTATTCCAAGTATATCTCCTTCTAATTCTAAAATTGCTTTCATTATACTAGAATAAGAATTGCCTAATAAATGAGGACCATCTTTTGTAGATAAAATCTTTTTTATAGAGTTAATTCTTCCTAAAACTTTTTGTTTTACAAGTTCATTACGATTTTTATCTGGATTGTTTTTTATAGGCTCAATAGAACTTTTATTAGTAAGTCCAGGAATATGTTGTAATTCTGCAGGTATTTCACCAAACAAAGCTATTCTATATAATTTTCCTATACCTTGTTCTTGATTTTTTGCCCAATTTTTAAAATCTCTTTTTTCATCCATACTGCTCCAATTTTTTATAACAAAATCTGTAGCGTTATTTTTATCTCCATATAATTTTGTTCTTATAATAATATCATTCAATGCAGTCTTCCATTTAGTCATATCATATTTTTTTATTGGTTCAAGATCATATCCATAATTAGGATAAGCTATCTTAACAAATTTAGATTTTGAAAAATACTTAGCTATTATTTCTTTTATATCATCAGAACAATTTACATCTTTATAATTTTGCATAACATAAGAAAAAACATTTGACATGATCTTTTTATCATATTTACCACAAATATATTTTGTAAAAATTGGCACATATTGAGAAGCATAATGAAATATTAATAAAGATTTATCATCTTTTACACCAAATTTATTCATCATATAAATTTCTTTAATAAGAAAATTTTTATAATTCTTGTTAGATATTTTTATATTAGCAATCTTCTTTTTTAAGAAATTATTAATCATTTTAACCTTCATCATCTTTTGATTTTAAAAATTTACTTTCTAACATAGCAACTTGGTTTTCTTCTTTATCATTTAAAATAATATTACTTTCTTTATATTTAAGCTTTTCAATTTTAGATATTATTTTTTCCATCACAACAGACCCTGTTTCTAAATCTAGTTCAGCTATAGCTTCTTGTATAGCTTGTTGTATTATAGCTGCTTGATGATCCATAGCTTGAACTGTAACATTATGTTGAATTATTTGATCAGGTTCTCCTCTTGATTTCCTTATTTCTTTTATATAATCAAGAAATTTACCAAAATATTGTATTAAAACATAATCTCCTTTATAATTATTTGGATTTTGAATTGCTTGATTATATAAATGTTCTACTCTACCTTCCATAACATTAAAGATTTCAAGCATACGTTCTTCAACGTCAATATGTTTTTTTAACGCATCTTTTTTAAGTTGATTATAAGTTTTATTTTTATTTACAACAATATTAAGCTCTTCTTCTACCTCAGCTAATTGTTGTTCTTTATATTTTTCTTTAAGATCAGTTAATACAGTGCCTTTAATATTTAAATGATTTTTTCTAAATTCATCTAAAGTTTGAAAAGCTATATGATATTTTTTATCTTTAGGGTATTTTTTTTTAATCCAATAAGCTACTGAACGTACTGGATCACCAGATGCTAATTTGGAAGTTATCTGATCTCTGTCTGGATGATTTAGGATTTTTCCATATTTTGCTGACATTTTCCATCTTATTTAAACTGAGTCGGTATTTTTACATCTTCTAAATATGTAGTTTGATTCTCTACAGAAGTACCAGGAACTTTTTTTCCATCTAACATATAACCTTCTTTAGGATTTATTTGTTCCCCAGTATCAACATTAACCATATAATCTCCCATCATTGTCCAACCAGTTCCAGGAGAACCTGGAAAACTTCTTGTAGATAAAGGAGCTTGTAATGGTCTGTAAGTATTATCTTTTATATCATCTACATTAAATTTATCTTCACTTTTTTTTTGAGCCTTTTTGCTTTGAGAATTTTTTTCTTTAGATCTTTTTTTTATATCTTCAATTTTTTTATCCATAGCTTTTTTGAATTTCTCTTGCTCTTCTATTGAAGAAGACATAGTTATTAAGATTTCATCTATCAAATTAGCTTTTTTAATTAAAGTAGGATCGTTAGAATTATCAAATTCATTAGCCATAGATACTAAATTTTTAAGAGCATCACTAATATCAAATTCATATTTATTTGTATCTTCTATTCCAGAAGTAAGTTGTATATCCATAGCTGCTTTTCTAAGTATAGCAGCGGCTAAAACGTTTGCATTAGCTGCAACACTTAAAGACTCTTTATCAAATTCTAATAAACTAAAAATTTCATTTTCAGGATTGTCTAACCATCCAGCAAAACTTTTTAATAAATCATAAGCAAATAAATGATTTTGCTTTTTAAGTTCTTTATCTTTTTTATCTAAGTTATCCAAAATACACCTTTATGCAAAAACTTTGCTTGTATCAAAATCAATACCATCATAAGTATCATCAATACTTTCTCTATATTTAGGTATACATTCCCCTTTATCGTTTTGAGCAACTTTACTAAGAGGCAAATGCAAATGTCCACACATTTGTTCTTGATAAATTGAAGACTTCATAACTTTACTACAACCTTTCTTTACAACAGAAGCCGTTTTGTTTATTCCTTCTAAACTTCTCATATATTCAGTTAATCCTTTAGAATAAGCTTCAGGTCCAGCTGTCTGCGATAAAACAACTAAAGCGTCTTCAGCAAGCCTATAATTGTTTTTATTAGCAGCTTCAACAATAGTATTAATTAACTCACTAGGCTTTAGTCCATAATAAGGAGAAACTACAGCTACCATCTTAGGATCAGATATCTGATTTGAAATAACTTTTTCAACTCCTTCTTTTGTAAATTCAAAAACACTATCTTCTACAGCTAATATAGAGGGAATCATCGGTTTGTTGTTTTTAACTTCTACAATAACTTCAAAACCAACAGGACCATTCCTACTATCACATCCAACAGCATAAATTATAGAATCATCACAAACAGTAGAAACAGATATTTGAGGTTTATATCCAAACGAACCCATCTTATTTAAGATAAGATTTCTACCATTATTAACAATTTCTTTTCCAAATTGAAATTCAGCAATACCATTACCAGAATTTAAATGAGAAGCAAAAACTTTAGTTTCTTTAGATTCTGCTAATTTTATTTCACCACCCTCATCAGAACAAATATCATAAGAACAAATAGCAGACGAACCATTATACATAGGATGTACACTATAATTAGAAGCTTCTTTGGAGATTTTTTTATTATTTACATTTTCTTGCGCTATTAAAGCTTGTAATTCAAATTCAGATAAATCTTTTATTTCATTCATAGAAGATAAAGATTTTAACAGTAAATTAGAATCAACATATATACTTTTACCAGCAGATGATAAAATTGTTTGCTTTAATGTGTCTTTATTTAAATCAAATAATCCAGCTTTAGAAACTATAGAACAAGGAATTATAGCTCCAGATTTAGAAAATTCTACAGGAATTAGTATATGTGCCTCTCCTTTAGGAGTTTCATATACAGCATCACATACTATATATTCTTCACTACCACCAAAAGTATTAACTTTTTTAGGAGAATATCCAAGTCTTGAAAGCTCTAATAATGTTAATGTTTCAGCTTGCTTTTCTAACTTAGGATTATGAGTATTTAATTTTCCACTCTTAGAAGGCAACCCTTTCTCATCCCATAAACTAGATAACGCATTTGAAATTCCAACATCTGCACAACTATCATATAAACCGAATTCTTCGCTTTCTTTACCAGCAATGTCTCTGTCAGCATTAACATCTACTATGTCTAATTCATTAGCAAATACCTCTCTCGCTTTAGTATTACGCGAATAAAAATCTTTAAAAATATTTCTTAATTTACCACGCGTTATAAAAAGCTCACCATGTTCACTCATCTTACCAAGAACATTTGCCATTAATCGCAAAGTTTGATCGTTTGGTCTATCAATAGCACTTTTATATGCTTTCTTAGCAAGTAAAGGTACAGCAAATTTTTCATTGTTATTTATGCTATCTACTACAGCTTTAACACTATTTATAAGTTCTAGAGGGTTTGCCATCATACACCGTTATTTTAAAATCTCTGGAAATTGTTTTACTAAACTTGCTTTGTAATCTTTATCAATGCTATTTAACATCTTTTGCACAACTTGCTTGTTCTCAGCTAGTCTTTCAGGTAAATGCCTCAAAAAAGAATCTACTTCCTTTTCCGGAATTCCAATTTCCGCAAAAACTATATTCGTTATTGGAGTATTCTTGTAAAATATAGTCGCAGTCTTTTTTAATTTATCAGATTCCATAGTCCAAGAATTTTTAACTACATCTTTATAATTATCCTCATACATTGCACCAATATATTCAGATCCATCTTCATCTTCCATTATTTTCCATAATCCAACTTTATTATTCTCATCTACAAATCTAACAACACCACAACCTAACCTTTGTATTCTACTCTGGACATCAGCTAGTTTGTATATTTTTGGAGCATTAACTCTATTAACAACTCCTTCGAGATCAATTTTGTATTTGTCCATTAAACCTCCATTATCCAAAAATATGCAATTTGATTACTATATTTATTATAAAATATTGTTTAATCTTAGATGTTTATATATGTATGTTTTCAAATCGCTATATTTTATATATAAGTCAATTTGAGGAATGATTATTAACACTATACCACGCTCTTTACATTTATTAATTTTAAACTTATCTGTGAACTTTTGCATCTCTAAACGTTTTTCCGTCATCTTAAATTCTTTCACTATCTCATAATGCTGTCTTCCATTATATTCAAAAGCTAAATTTAATTCTTCACAATAACCATCCAATTGCAATCTATAACCAGTTCTAGGGTTTCTAAGCCAATCAGGATTTACTTTTATAAATTTTTTATTAAATATCTTTTCAAATATACTCCTAACTTCTTCTTCTCCAAATAATACATTTCTACATTTTTTATTTCTACATTTATTATGATTAGCAAAACCACTTAAAGTATCTTCCCATTTCTCATTACATCTTCTACATCTAAATTTGTATTTTTCTCTAACCTTTTTCTTTTTTCTTGTTAAACAAATTACATCAAATTTTTTACAATCCCTTTTAATTTCCTGTATAGTTCTAAGTCTATTACTATTACAACCAGGACAACCATTTCTTGAAACATACTTAAAAGTACCTTCCCATTCATAATTACAAATATTACATTTAAAATTGTTTGGATATGTATTGTTTGTATATTCAGAATCTAAAAATATAATATTACGCTTTAAACAAATTTCTTTAACTTCTTTTAATTTATATTTTAATTTACCTGAACATTTAACGCAGCCATGTTTACTTATTTTAATTCTATGCAAATTTGTATTATTAACAAATCCACATTTTAAACATTCATATCTATGAAAATCAACGACACCTTTATATTCATCTAATAATTTTAAATTTTTATCTTTACATATCTTTTCAACCTCATCAAATGTTTTTCTTTGAGATTCATGAAAACATTTTTTACATCCACTACCAGTTCTTATTAATCTACCAATAGCTGCTTTTCTTATGTTATTACATTTTTTACATTTAATTTTATGCAAGTATTTGCTGTTAATATATTTATCATCTACAAACTCCATACCATTATCTTCTAAAAAAGTTTTTATATATTCAAAATCATACCTTTTTAACCGGGTACAGTTAGGACATTTAACCTCTTTTTTCCTCAATCCAGATAAACTTTCATACCAAATATGATCACACTTATCACATTTTAATTTATTTTTTAATGTAATGTTTTTACATTCTTTTTCTAAAAAAGTTATATTATCTTTTTTTAATAAATTATAAACATCTTTGTATCTATATCTACTTTTATTACAATAAGGACATTTAGTAAGCTTATTTTGTATAATTGATCTGGCAGATGTACTCCAACTTTCATTACAAGTTAAACATTTAAAATTACATCGCACTTTTATATTTTCACATGGCTCTTCTAATGTTATTCCTCCAGAAGAAGCTTCTTCAATTAATAGTTTTATCTCGTTATTGATCAAAGGATTCACTCAACTCCTGTATCTGAATTAATATTTCTTGAATCTTATTATCAACAGCACAAAGTTTAGTTATTTTCTTTATAGCTCCACCATAACGGCGTTTACCATTCTTATAATCGATATTTCCTTTTATAATTTTATGTACGCTTGTTTGGTTAATACCAAGCTTCTTTGCTATCTCATTTTGCGTTTTGTTTTGTAAATATAACTTTATTACTTCTTTTTGACGCTTTGTTAACCCTTCCTCTATAATTTCCCAAACTCTTTCTTTTAATTTTTCTCTTAAGTTTAATAATTTTTCATTACATTTAAAAGGCTGTAATCTATGCATCATTCCTTGAGCTAAAGATAAATCACTTAAAACAAAAGGACAAACATTAGTCTCTAACAAACACGCTTGATATTGATCGCTACGATTTCTTTCACGATCCATGTATTTTTTCTTTATCATAACAATTATATAACAAATAATTTCTACTATAGAAACTATTTCCTTTTATAGTAGATACAATAAAAACTTCGTGTTTATGCACTATTGCTTTTATTTGTTTAATAGAATAACCTAAATTATTAAGCCTTATTATCTCATTTTTTGTATAATCTATATGCTTTTTAAAAGTTATATATTTTTTATATTTTCTATTACATCTTAAATTTTTAGTTGTTTTATTAAAGATATAATCGCATATATTTAAAGCTTTTGAGTAATTATAACATAAAACAAAAAAATCATTAGAGTTTTTATTTTTAGCTTTTCTTTTTGTTATAGTTCCTTTTATATTTGTTTGATTGTATATAAATTCATTTAAATCAATTAAGAAATTTTCAGAGCATGAGCCAAAAGATAATCTAAAATGCAAACCTTTTTTTTGTTTTGAACAATTAAAACAACTAATAGAACCATCTGCGGCTAAATAACCTGATATAAAAAAAGGCATATTACTTAAAGATATGTTTTTAGGGAATTCCATATTTTTAGATTTGTTAGATTGTAGATTATATAATTCTCTTATTTCATCACATAGTTTCTTTTTATCAATATTTATATAAGTTCCATTATTTCTATAATCTCTAAATATTTTTAATTTATTATCAAATATTTTATTTATATTGTTTAAAATATCTTTATCTTTTGTTCCAGAATATATAGTTATTCTATTCTTAGAAACATGACCATCTCCAAAAACGACACCTAACAAAAATGATTTTTCTGGAGATATATTTTTAAAAGTAAAATTATTTGATATTATAGAACTATTATTATTAAAATAACCATGAGGTTTACAATTGTTTTTTTTAAGATGATATAGAACTATATTATAAGTTAAATTAGTGATATTGGAAATATCTCTTGTTGCATATCCTTTTTCCCATAATTTTATAATATGTTTTAATTTATCTTTAGATATCATTTTAAATATTCTTCTTTAAATTGATCATATAAATAGATGTTATCATTTTTTCTCATTCTAAAACTCCTAATTTTAAATCTTCCAATTTAATATTCCAATTATATTCTTTTGCAAATTCATCTATATCTTTTCCATTTGGAACACTTAATTTGTTTATTAAAAATTTATATTTTTTTGATTGTTTTTTTGCTTTATTATAACCTTCTATACCAGCTTCATCTATATCTAAAATAAAACAAAAATTATCTGTAAATCTTTTTAATAATATAATTTGTTGTGAAGTTAATTTACTTCCGCATAAGGCAACGACATTTTTTATTCCTGAAAGATATGTAGAAAAATAATCAAATTGACCTTCAACTATAACAACTTTATTTTGTTTTACAATATATTTATAAGTTTTATCTAAACCAAATAAATGATATCTTTTCTCAAAAGAAAGATGTTTATATTTTGAAATTTTATTTTCTTTCATTTCTTCATCTGAAAGCATAGTTCTTCCAGACAAACTAATGACATTTCCATAAATATCAAAAAAAGGAATTAATAAAGTATGATTATGAAAAAACGATTTTCTTTTTGAATAATAAGAATATATAATATTTAAATCTTCAAATATTGTATATGGATCTTCTTTAGTTATTATTCCAAATTCATCCATAAATTCTGTAAAAGAAGTTTGATCTGGAGGAAAATATCCAAACATTAATTTATCTATATATTCTTCAGAAGGAATTCTATTTAATAGATAATTAAATTCTTTTTCTGCATCAGGTTTATGGAGCCATTTGTTGGATATTTCTAATATTATTTTAAGATATCTCCATCTATCTTTTATTTTCATAGCTTTTCTTTCGCTTTATAATCTTTTAGCATTTTAATAAAGTATGAAGTTAGCTCTAATGGTTCTTTACAATGGAAACAAACAAACTTTCCATCTTCCTCTATTGGTTGACCAACTCTAGTACATTTCTTACATTCAACCGAATATGCCTTTTGTGTATGTTTTGATCTTACTTTTCCAAGACCCAACATAGATCTTTTAGTAAATTCTGATATACCAACAATTGGGTTTCCGCACTCAGAACAGATTATTTCATTACTTTCTTTATCAAGCAACGAATCACTTGTCATTTTATAACAACCTTTATTTGTACAAGTTAAAGTAGCCATATTTTCTCCTATAATTTTTCTTCTACCGTTATTGTTCCGTCTGTATTCTTTTTAAATTTATTAAGATTATTTAAATCTTCTTTAAGTTTTTCTAAAAATTCAGGGTTTTCACTCATATATTCTTGAACCTTTTTATCTCCTTGTAGTTTTTCACCAGAAGGCATAGTATACCAACCAGCTCCTCCCTTTATTATTAAATTCTTATCTACAGCTAAAGATAAAATTTCTAAATCTGTATTTATTATTCCTATCTCATTATAACCGGCTCCTTCAGAAAACAAAAAAGTTGTTTCACAACTTTTAGGAGCTGGACCAAATCTACTTTTCTTTAATACGGCTTTAACTTTTTGCCCTATGATTGTGTTTCTATCACCATCACTATTCAAAATTAAAGAATCCATAGAATTTCTTTTTTCTAAATATAAATTTAAACTCATTTGATGTTTAATATTCTCTCCACCAGGATGATGATATTTATCACCAAACATTTCATCACTCATAGTTTGTCTTACTTGGTTTATTAAAATCATAGCCGTTCCAGATTCTTCTAATATATCAGAAATTCTTCTTATCTCTACAGTCAAGAATCCAGACAAAGCAGAAACCGTAACTCCTCCAATTGGTGAAGACCTTTCTTTTGGACTAACTATTGAAGCTAAAGAATCTATTACAATTAAAGGACAATTAAGATTACCAGCGATTATCTCATCAAGAACACCATTAGCAACTTTTTTTGAACCAAATTTATCTTTCTTTATTCTTCCATATATTGTTTCAAATATATCTACACCATCCGTTTTTTTAATAACAAGAATTCTATTTTTAGCGGGATCTTCACTCCATATTCCCATCTTTTCTGCCCAAGCATAAGTGAAACTACGCTCTGTATCTATCCATACAACATAAGCATTTGGGTCTGCTTTTAAAGCATTCTTTGCTGCAATTAAACTTAAAAAAGATTTACCGGAACCCTGAGGTCCATAAATGTGGCTTATTCTTCCACGTGGAAATCCACCTAAGCCAATCATATCATTTATATTAGGAGATCCTGTATCTATAACACTTATAGCTGTTTTTTTAGAATTAAATCCAGCATAATCTTTATTTATCTTTTCTAAAAATGAAAAAGTTTGTTCTATGTTTGGTTTTGTTTTTACTTCTTTAATTTCTACTTCTTTATTTTCTATTTCTTTGTTTTTAGCCATTATTTTCCTGATTTTTTATATAATTTTTCCAGTTTTTTAATAATAATTTCATCTCATCTAATGTTAAATTGTTTTTTATAGTATTAGCTCTGTGTGAAATAAAAACAACATTTCCTTTTATATATCCTAATTTTGGATCAACTCTATCTAAAGTAGGAGAGGTGTTAAGAGATCTATTCTTACCTTTCCTAAAATTAATATTAAGCAAAGGGCATCTGTTGTCTATAGGATAAATTAATTTGAGATACTCTTTATCTAAATTAAAATCTAAATCTTTTTTCTTAGCTCTTCTTTTTGCATCATCTTTAATATATTGTAAATTTGCTTCAATATATTTATTATTATTATTCTCTAATATTATTAAGTTTTCTAAATTAAAAACTATTTTTTTATATTCTTCTATGTTTGAATTATTTTTAGAACTATTAGCTTTATTAGAAATAATCCAAAAATTATTTTTATCATAACCTTTATTTGAATCTATTCTATCTATAGAAAAAGAATTATCTTTTTTAAAATTTATATTTGTTTTCATTTTTATATTTAACAATGGACAAATATCATTTTTAGGTCTTTTATTTTTTAAATCTTCCTCTGTTAATGAGAAAGATATATTTTTTCTTCTAGCTCTATTTTTAGCATTTCTTAATAAGAACTTTTCTATATTATTTTTTCTATTATTTTTTATAGTTTCTTTTATTTTATTTTTATTTTCTTTATAATATTTTTTATGATATATTGTTATTTTATTTTTATTTATTTTACAATATTCTTTTTGACAAATTTTACAAACATGTTGATTTTTAAAAAAAAATTTTTGTTGTTTTTTACATTTAGAGCATACTTTCATAATTATTTATATGCTTTTTTTAATTCGATTTTAAGTTCTTCTGTTAATTTATTTTCTTTTGGATAATCCACTTGAGCTATTATAATGTGATTTCCTTGAGGGAATTCTTTTTTAAAATTTTCTTTACCTTCTGCAACTCCACATTTATGTATAGTAATTTCATCATTAGGTCTTGTCATTTTTTTTATATCAACTTCTTTAATTCCATTGATTGTATTTACTTTTATTTTTCCTCCAAACAATAATTTATCAATACTAATTTTAACTTTAGAAATAACATTTCTACCATTTATAATCATTCCGGAGAATTTACCATTTCCTTCTATTTTAGGTATTGCTGTTATAATAACATCACCTTTTATATTTTTATATTCATTTCCTTGTTCTCTAACTAAAAATTGTTTTGCTTTATTTCCTAAAGGCGGTATTTTTAGAGATACATTTTTTTTCTTACTTATAAAACCATTACCAAAACATTTTTCACAATTATCTCCAATTTTACCAAAACCATTACATTCATTACATGTACCAATTATAGTTTTAGAAAAAGACCCCATTTTAGTGACATGTTTTATAGAACCATTACCATCACATTTAGGGCATCTTTTTTTAGAATTAAGATTTTTACCTGTTCCATCACAATTATCACAATGAATTTTAACTAAGAATGAAAAAGTTTTATTAATTCCAAACACACTTTCTTCAAAAGTTAAAGGCAAATTAACATTTATAGGTATGATATTTTGTCTTGATGCATTTGGTCTATTCTGATTAAAAAAATCATAAATAAAATCGCTTACATTGTTAAAACCGAAACCACCAAATCCAGAACCATTAGAAGAATAAACTTCGTCTTCAGCTTTTTGTTTTCCAGTCAATATTTGATAAGCTTCATTAATTTTTTTGAATTTACTTTCAGCATTAGGATCGTCTTTATTTTGATCTGGATGATTTTTAGCAGCTAAAGTTCTAAAAGCTTTTTTTATTTCATTTTCAGAAGCACTATCTTCTAAATTAAGAGTTTTGTAAGCCTCTTCTTTTTTCATTTTAATTCTCCTAACTTATAAGCATGAGTAAAATTTACAGCAAAACTATCTGCAATATCTAAAGTTTCAGCTTTAATTTTATTATTTTTATTTAACATAACAGGAAAAGTCCATTCACTAGAAGTATTATTTTTAATTATATCTTGTATACTAATAGGAATATCTTCCTTTTTTATATCTTTTTTATCACATAATCTTTTTATTGTTGCTCTTATTGTTGCTACTTTATAAAAAATAGGTTCCATTTTAAATATTTCAAATAAAGAAAGAGCCGTTATTCTTGTATAAATACCAAGTTTAGTTATTGTTTTAGCTGTAGAATTTCCTCCAGACATAAAAAAAGGAAATTCTTCTATAGATATAGATAAATCTTTTTTTCTTTTATATTTTTTAAATATATCTAATTCTTTTTTTAATTCATATAAACTTTGTATTTCATTTCCTTTAGGCGGTTTTATATAACCATATTCAATATGATCCGTAAGTATTTTTCCATCAAAAATATCTATAAAACTCCAACCTATAACCGAAGAACTTACATCAAAACCTAAATATTTCATATAACCTCACAAAATAGCCGGAGAAAAAATCCCCGGCTATTTTACTTTAAAGGAGCAAAATTCTTTTAAAAATTATGATCTTTTTACTGTAAAATCATAATCATCTTCGCTTACTTTTACATTACTTTCTTTAACATTTCTATCATCATTAGAGTTCTCTTGATTATTTGATTTACTAATCCAAGATTTAATTCTTTCTATTTGTTTAAGAATATCTTCTGGTTTTGGTGGCTGAATAAATTTTTCAAGTTCTTCTTCATTAAATTCAGTTTCAATTTGTGCCATTTGTTTGGCTGTCAAAGGAGTTTTTTCAGCAGGATAAGCTTTATAAAAACCTGTAGCTCCACCTTTTGGATTTTTAACTATATTAACATAATAATCTTGTGGATCTTCAAAACCTTTCATGTTATAAGTTAATCCACTAATTTCATTATATAATCCTGGTCCCATATCTAAAAACTTAACTTGACCATTAATCAAAACTCCACCTATATATTTAGGTTTAGCTTCACTACCATCCTTACAAAGAGGGCAATCATCAATTGCACATTTAATAGGTCTTCCAAATTTAGCACTGTCACCAGGATATTTTTCTTTATGAACAAAATATTTATAAATATCAGAAATAAACCTAACCAAGTTTGAACCATTTTCAAGTGTTGCGAAATTATTTGTTTTATTTGAGTTGTCTTTCCATCCTACTTTGCCGTAATTTTTAGTCATAATATATACCTCTTTTAATTTAAATTATTCCTCTATATATCTTTTTACTTGTATTTCTACTATTGATGTCCACGGATAATATCTCTCTATGTTTTCTGTATTTTCGAATATTTTTTTTACATCTTCAATGTTATTTATTTCAACTTCTTTATCTATTTCTGCTCCTTTAAATGCTATAAAATTTGTTTGTGCTGTAAAACTATTTGATAACGCAATAAATCTTCTATATTTTGTTTTGTATTTGATATCTATTAAATGATACGATTTTACTTTTTTTATTTCTAAAGACATTGCTAATTTACCTTTCTTGTTTTTTATCCTCTAAGAACTAGAGAGATTCTCCACAATTTATCTTGTCAGTTGTTTTGTATGATGCGATTTGATCTTTAAACATAAAGTACGCTGCTTTTAATGTATCTTTTTTCTTTTCATGAAATGTTTTAGAACTTTTTATTCTTTCAACCATTAACTTCATATTATTGTATTCTTTATCAATTTCTGCTGATGCTTTTCTCATCTCTACAGTTAATTTATATTCTGTTGGAGAAGAAGCTTTAAGATAAGCTTCTGCTCTAGCTTGATCTCTTTTTACTTCATATAAAGTCATTAATACATGTAATTTTGGAATCCAATTATCACATATATTCATTCCTCTTACACATAAACGTAACAATTTAACACAATCTTCTTGAACTAAAATCCCATCTGCAGGTAAAGAATTTGCAATTTTTTCTAATTCCTCTCTATCTTTTAAATAAGAATCTGTATCAAAATCATCTACATTTAAAGATAATCCTAATTTTTTCATAGTATCATCTAAATTTGAATAATTACTCATTATTTTTCTCTACTTTAATTGGAATTTTTTTTTCTAAAATATTAATAAATCTATCCACCTCTTTAATCTTATTATCTAAAATTTTATTCTTGGCTCTAATCTTCTTAAGTTCTATGTTTACCTCTCCAATCATAGCTCTAAGCCATTGATTCTGCATTAACCCAAATAGAAAAAATATAACTTCAAATGAAGATTGCCTTTCACCTAAAGCTTTTATATAAATTATTCTTCCATCATCATTTACTTCAAATGAATCTATAAATAAAGTTTCACCTTTTCTTGTAGGAGTATCATAAGCGGCACAAATATTTTTATATTCATTATATTCATCACTTGTCATAAGAACTTTTTTATAACAAATCTCTTTTGAAAGTTCTATTGGTCTATTCAACATTAAACTCTCCTAAAACCAGCTGGAGACCCATTTCTAGAAACGGCTCCAACTCCATTAGATATATTATTTTGTATTTCTTTTTGCTTTATTATTTTTTGTTCAAGAAAAGCTCTTGCTTTTGCTGTATCATTCTTATCTTTAGAACTAAGTATACTATTTATTTCATCAACAGCACTCATAGTTTCATCATTATAAATAGAATCATCTTCAAAATATTCTTCATCTTCTAAATCTGTACCAGTTATATCTCCACCATTTAAAACTTTTGATTTTGCCTTCTCAGCTTCCTTTATCTTATTAAGATCATAACCGGCATTCTTAAAAAATGTTGAAATTTTATCTTGTGGTAATTGAATAGAATTATTTGGTTGTGCTGTTTTTTTATTAGATTTATCATGAAATTTTTCAATAGGCTCACACTCTCCAACTTTTTGAAGTTTAAAATTACTAACAATCCAACCAGCAACACCAATAGGATCATTTGGCATTTGCTTCATAGCTTCTCCAAGCTCAACAATCAATTCTTGCTCAAATTCACTCATTATTTTACCTGAACAACCAGGACATTCGTTCTTATTTAAACATGATTTCCATTGTGGAGAAATCTCAGCTCCACAATCGTTACATATAAAATTACCCATTAATCCTCCTTTTTTAATTATATAACAACAACTTCATTTTTTCATTTTGAAATTATAGAAAGCATATCAGTTTCTATATCATCTGAAGTTATTTGATTTATATCTTTAGATGAAACTGAAGATATAACAAGTTTTTTTTGTTCAAATTTTGTAGAGATTTCTATTGGTATAAATAAACCATAAATATCAGAAACTATTATAGAAATTTCATTGTTATATTTATTAACAGTTCCAGATATTCTTATTCCAAAACCTTTTTCTATTTTATCTTCTGAAAATTGAGATTCAAAAAGCATCCTTAACATTCCTAAAGATTCTGGAAATAAAACTACAGAAATTTGTTCATTATTCAAATCTTCTAAAAGCATTCTACAACATTCTTGACCAAATATTTTACTTGTTTCTTTCTTAACTTTGAAAAAGAAAATATCTTTAACTTCAGCTTCTAAAATAATATTTGTTCTGTTTGGCATTTTTACTATATCTGAAATTTTCGAAACAGCATTATGCCCAGAAAACAATTTATCAAATGTATCTTTCTTTGTTCCAGTTAAAGCCTCTCCAATAAAATGAGTTTCTAAAGCTCTTAACTCACTAATGCTCCATTCTTCTTTTGGAAGTTTATATGTAAATTTTTTATCTGAATTTCTTTTTTTCCATTCTCTATATTTTTTTCTAATATCTGAACAATATAAACACATTGATTTTCGTGTTTGCCCAAAACAATCTAAAGCTCCACAAGCTGCTAAAGCTTGTACTGTTGGAGCTCTAACTTTAGAACTATCCGTTTTATCCAAAAAATCTTCAAAACTATTAAATGGTCTTGTTTCCATTATATTTATAGCTGCAGGCTCTTTAACCCCATGTAATGCAGAAAACCCTGTCATTAACGTATTTTTATCAATTAATTTATAATTTGTAGAAGAATTATTAATATCTGGAGGAACAATCTCTACACCTTTTTTTCTAAGAGCATATTTTATTTTTAATATATTTTCTTTTGATTTTGGAGAATTACTGTTTGTTTCACTTATTAAGTTTGCTGTCATAAATTCATTAAAATAATTCGCTTTAAGATAAGCTGTATGCAATGATGTCATAGAATATAAAACAGCATGCGATTTATTAAAAGCATATCCAGATAAAGGTATAACCCATTCATTCCATATATTCTCAGCAAAATCTTTAGAAACATCAGAATGCTTAACAGAATCTACAATAAAATCATTATAAAGCTCTTCAAGAAGATGCTTTCCTTTAGCTTTTAATTTAGATATTTTTCTCATACCATCAGATTTTTGTAAATTCCATCCACATAAATCATGTGCAAGCCATAAAAAACTTTCTTCAAAAATACAATAACCCATAGTAGCTTCTACTGCTCTTTTTAAATTAGAATGAGGTATTTTAACATCTTCTCTGCCAAATCTACGCTCTATATAAGATTTTTTTATATCTATAGGAACACCAGGTCTAGCTAATGATGTAATAACAGCTAAATCATCCAAAGACTTAGGCTCTATCATATTACATAAACCTATAGTCCCTCCAGAAGCTCCTAACTGAAATACACCAAAAGTATTTCCTGTTGTGATTATATCATATACATTTTCATAATAAATATCACAACTTGGCGGATTAGGCGGTAATTCTTTTCCTAAAGACTTTATAATACTTCTAGTGTTTTTTATAATGTTTAAAGTCTCTAATCCTAAAAAGTCAATTTTAACCAACCCATTCTCTTCAGTTCTAACTTTTTCCCATTCTAAAGCTAATACTCCATTATCATCAAGTCTTAATGGAACTAACCCATATAAATCATATTTGCCAATTACTACTCCAGCAGCATGCGTTGCCCAACTTCTTATTATCCCAATCAAAGAATCTGCATATTCCTTTATTTCAGGTCGCTCTTTAACAAATTCAGCAAATAATTTAGAACTCTTTATAGCATCATTAACATTTTTTACATCACCAGGAATTGTCTCCGTAATGTTCTTAGCAATTCTAAAAGCATCTTTTCTGCTTCCTCCAACCTCTAAAGCTGTCATTACATCTGTAATAGCAACCTTTGGCGTAAATGTTAAGAAATTGCTTACATGGGCAACAAATGTCTTACCATACTTATTTGATACATAATTCAATACCTTCTCTCTTCCATTAGAGTCTACATCCGAATCGATATCAGGGAACTCTAGCTTTTCAATATTTAAAAATCTTTCAAAAATTAAACCATATTTAATAGGATCTGCTTTGTGTATCTCTAATAAATACCCAACTAAACTACCTCCAACACTTCCCCTTCCAGGACCTACAGCAACATCATTTTCACGCGCCCAACGTAAAAAATCCGCTGTAATTAACATATAAGAACTAAAATCTTTTTGCTCATATACTTCAAGCTCTTTCTTATATCTATCTCTATATTCTTCCTCTTTATCTTTTGGAACAAATTTATTCCAATTCTTCTCACACCAATACCTCATATATTTTTTATCTTCTTCTATTTTTTTTATTTCATCAGGTAAATTTTCATTCCATTTCCTAAAATCATCATAACAATATTCACTTTTTACATCAAAAGTAGGAAGTTGGATTTTATCTCCAGTTACTACTTCAGGTTTAATCCATTCAGGATTTTCACATTTAGCAGCAACCTCTAACGTATTATCACACAGAACAGCCCCTAAGCCCTCTTTGTAATTTCTTTTAAAGAATTGAACTATGTCATCCCTACTATGTAAATACAATTGAGGATACTCAAATTTCAATCTATTTCTATTTTTAATACTTCTTCCACTACTAATTGCCATTAACATATCTAAAGCTTTATAATCTTTTTTCTTTAAATATCTAGCATTGCTTGCAACTATAGGTTTTATATCAAAGTTATTAGCTATTTCTAACATTTTATAATTTGTTAAAATTTGATCGAATTGCCCAATTTGTAAATTGTTTGGTTCTAATTCTATATACAAATCATCATTAAAGATAGTTTTTAATCTTTTTACATCTTCTATTGCTTTTTCATATTTTCTTATAGCAATACTTTTAGCAATTATACCTGTAGCATCACTAGTTAAACAAATAACACCTTCAGAATATTTTTCAAGTAATTTCCAATCTATCATTGGTATTTTACCCAATCTATATTTAAAAGAATCAATATTAAGTTTTAATATGTTTTTATAACCAATATTATTTTTAGCTAATAAAACTATAGTACTAGGATCTACTTTTGGTTTTGTTTTTGTTTTGCCTGTGGTAAACTCTTGTATTATACACCCATCATCTATAAAATTATATTGGCAACCAACTATTAATTTTATTTTCTTTTTCTTTGCAGTTTTATATGCATCCCAAATTCCACTAAAAGTATTAACATCAGTTAAAGCAATAGCTTTCATTTCAAGTTCGCTTGCTCTATTAATAAGGTCTGCAGGTTTAATAACAGATCTCATAATGCTATACATTGAATGATTATGTAAAGAAATATAGTTATTCATTTTTCTCCAAAGTTGTCCTTTCAAATCTAAAGATTTTGATTTAGGACTAAAAAAAAAGAGAACAAGATGTTCTTGTTCTCTTACATATATTTTGATTGAAAGATCTTGTCTAACTAAATCTTTTGCAACTAAATTTTACCTCTTGTTTCCAATGTATATAGAGAATATTTTATTTTAGCTGTTTCGTATCCTATAGCGTCTCTATATCCACCACTAATATCTGCAAGAACTTGTTTTGCTTCTTTTAATTTTTCATTACCATCTCTATCTTTTTCTATTTCTTTTATAGTTTTTTCACATTCAAATATAACTTTTTTTAATTCATTTTCATCCATAGTATTAACATCATCTTTAAAAGTAGATGCTTTTAAATATTTATTATGTTTTTCTGGAAATCCAAAATTTTCTTTTTCTTTATTAGCCATTTTTATTTACCTCTTTATTTTCATCAAAAGTAGCATCAACAACTTCTTTTACTTCTTCTGTTTTCTCTTGTAATTTATTATTTTTAAAAGAATGATTTATTAACCAACGAAACAAATTTTCATCTTGTATTTCTGTTGAAATTTGATTAACTAATTTTGGATTTTTACCTGAAGTTATTTGTTCTTTTACTTGTTGAGGAAACCTATTAAGATTTGACTGTATTGTTCCCATAATTTCTTCATTACTCATTACAGTTTCAACTTCTTTTTCTTTAATTTTTTCTAATAAGAAAGATGCTTTTAATCTTTTATTCGCATCTTCTAACATATTATTTTGTTCTTCTTCAGAAAGTTCTTCCCATTTTTTTTCTTGAAGATTTGCAGAATTTTTAGCTATTTCAAGTTTCATCCAATTTGGAATATTAACTTCATTAGATTCTAAAAGTTTTTCAACTATCTGTGATCTATAATAAACAAATTCTTGTTCAGCAACTTTTTCAACAGCTTTTAATTCTATAGCTTTATTAAAAGCTTCTAAAGTTTTAAACCCAGCTTTTTTTACAACCTCTTCTCCAAATTCTACAGGTTCTTTTCTTTTAGCAAAAATTAATTCCACTTCAAATATAGCTTCTTTTCCTCTTATATCTTTTTGATTAAAATCTTCTGGAAAAGTAAAAGCAATGTTTCTTTTTTCACCAACACACATTCCAACAATTTCCTCTTCAAATGATTTTATAGCTTTTCCTTCTCCAACAATAAATTTAATATTTTTATCTTCATTATTTTCAAAAGGTTCTCCATTAATTTTTCCTATATAATTAATGCAAACTTCATCTCCAAATATAACAAAATCATCATCTTCAAGAAGAGTCATATCTCCAAATTCTTGACATAGCCCTTCTTTGATTTTGTTTTTAAAAGTTTCAACATTCATATCTTCATTTATTGGGGTTAAATCAAAATCTTTATATTTTGTTATTTCAAATGTTGGAATATGACCAATAGTCATATCTACATTAAAATTTCTTGCATTAAAATTAACATCATGTATTTCAGGCTGTCCAAAAGGCTTCCATTTTGTTTCAAATAAGATATCTTCAAAAGCATCAGATACAAGTTTCTGTTTAGTCATATCCATAATATATTTTTTAGCAACTTGTTTTATAGCTTCTAAAGGAGCTTTACCCTTTCTATAACCTTTTATCTTATGCTGTTTACCAACATCTAAAGCAATTTCATCTATTATATTATCAATTTTTTCTTTATCGAAAGAAAAACTGATTTTTTCTTTACAATCGTCTATTTTTTCTTTTGAAATTATACTCATTTTAAACTCCTTACCATTTTATTTTACCAACATATTTTTTTGAATTATATACCAAATCTTTTCCTTCTTTACAATGATCAATGTAATCACAATAAGTACAATTAAATCTTGTTGGAGATGCTCTAAAAAGTTTTTCTTCAGATATATCTCTACAATTTTTTAATAAAGTATCTTTTGCTTCAATAATTTCTTCTTTATTATGTTCAGCTGTTAAATATTTCATATTGTGTTTTAACAAAATATAAGAAGTTCTTATTGTTTCTATTGAATCATCTTCAAGTAACAAACTATAACAATATAACAATAATTGAGTCCTATCTTTTAAATATTTAGGATCTTTTGTTGTTTTATAATCTATTACATGCAAAATCTTATCTGGATCTTTTTGTACCCGATCTATATATCCATATAAAACTATTTCATCATCTATTGGTGCCCAAATCTTTTTTTCAACATCTAATATGATAGGTTTCTCTTCTTTAGTTTCAGCAGATACTATCATTAAGTAATCAAGCAATATAGCATAAGCCTCATCCGTTTGTTCTTTCGTTAACTTATTTTGCCAATTTTGCCTTGCTGATGAAAAAGACTTCCGCATAGCATCTAAATATAAAATATCTTTAGTCTTGTCATCAAGATAGTATCTATGAAAGTTTTCTAAAACCTCATGACAAAAACTACCAAAAATTGTAAACGGTTGCTCTTTCTTTCTAGGAAGCTTTTCTATATATGCAAAATGATATTTCTTTTTACAACTTTTATATGTTAAAACTTTACTATAAGAATATACTTTTAATTTGTTTTTATCTGTTTCCATATAAACATATTTATATGGAAATTTTATTCTTGTCAACTATTTTGGTTGATTTTTATATTAGACTCTTTTAAAGCCCAACTTATTATAGAATATGCCTCATAAAAAGAAATCCTCTTTCTTGCAATTTCCGTGTTAGAATTTCTAAAATTAGTTAAATTTAATGAATTGTATTTTTTTCTATAATAATTTATTTTTTTATTAAAATTTTCACAAACAATTAATTCTTGTTCTTTATTTAATTGAAATTCTTTTTTTCCATTTAATATTTTAATGCCAGCAAAAACTCTATCAGTATTATTTGGAGTCATATCTATATGAGGAGTGTCTTTAGATTCTAATCTTATTTTGCCATTTTCAGAACCAGTGTCTTGTGCATACAAAACTAACGTATTTTTAGGACTATCTCCTTTAATATATCTTTTTATATTTTTACTTTTATTATTTTTTATAAATTTATAATATGAACTACCAACAATATAATCATCTTTTTTAAGTAATTTTAATTCTATTTCTTTATATGGTTTTTTTGAACCGCAAACAAATTTGTTATCTTTAAATTTAGAATCTTTCCAGAATTCAAAAATAATTTTTTGTTCGCTTATATTTTCACATCTACTAAATGCAAAAGCACATGCTGTATATGTCGTATCTTCAAATATTTTTTCTTCAAATACTTTTACTTTATCAATTCTAAAAATATTTAAAAAA